>JGI10211J34971_10003784_pt1 | contig 12066 bp, 8 predicted proteins | sample Etolagsediment_FD_34971 | JGI IMG/M metagenome (IMG submission 34971) | reverse complement strand
TTGTTCAAAGAAAATACAATAAAAAATTACAAAATTTGATATTATTTGGTCATTTGACTATGCTTTTAAATCTAGTAAAAACAGATTTCAAAATAATAGCAATAATTGATGACTTACATCATCAAGGCCCTTTAAAAAAAAATAGGCAAAAAGTTTTACCAAAAATAGATAAGATATTATCTTCATATGGATATTGTTTCAATAAGTATTTTAATATAGGGAATTATGAACTTTTCTTTTTTCCGCATACATCAAGATATTTATGTGAATTTAATAATAATCCAATAGAAAATGTACTAATTTCAGGTAGGTTTACTAGGGAAATATATCCAAAAAGATTTTTAGCTCATAAATATTCTAAGACTTATCCAGATGTTCAATATCTCAAGGTAAATTTTAAATATCGTTTAAAAAATAATAATACTAACAATTTAAAATATGGTCAAGATTTTATTAATACTTTGAATAAATATCTAGTTTGTTTTACATGTGATGCAAGTGAAGATAGGCCTTATATATTAGCGAAGCATTTTGAAATATTAGCATCGGGTTCTTTGTTATTATCTGCAAATGGTAATACAAAAAAATATTTTGAAAGACTTGGTTTTATTGATAATGAACATTATATCTCTTGTGATGAAAATAATATGCTTGAAAAAATAAGATATTGCTTAGATAAAAAAAATAGAGAAAAAATAAATAAAATTAGATTGAATGGATATAATTTATTTAAGCAAGAACATTCTTTTGAAAAAAGATTAATCACGTTTGAAAAAATATTAGAGAATAATTATGAAAATAAAAAGCAATATGAAGATGGTATAGCTGGAACTAAATATTATTATTTGTAAAATTTATTTTAAAGAGAAATACTTTCAATTAATTTATCTATATTAAAATTCTTTTTGGAAATAATTGAAATTTCTTGATGGTTATAGGAAGTTTCAATATAGGGTATAATTTTTTCAAATAGTTCATCGTCACCTTGATATGAAACAGAGTTTTTAATATTAATTACTTTTGTAGAATTGGGCGAAGAAATCAAAGTTCCTAATCTAGAATCATCAAAAAAGTATTTACCATCTGTTAATGTATCTAATGCAATATTATAGCATCCGCAATAACTGCTTTCAGTTATTACTCTTGGAAATGCATCTCTTCCTGAGAAGGTTAAATTAATTTTTGTTAAATTATAATAGTCGGATAGTTCGCTTGGTAATAGTTTTTTATTAATTATATTTAAATTTATATTTTTATAAGATTCTACACGACGCTCTTCCGATCTTTATATCTGGTTTCACCAGTAATATTAAAATTAATCAATAAAACATTAAAAGCTTTTCCAAGCTTATCTAAGTATGATAAAAACTCAATAAAAAGTGGAAAGTTTTTTGTAGATTGTCCAAAATTGTTAATAAAACAAAAATTATAAATTCTTTTGACGTTTTTATAATAATAAAAGCTAGAAGCAAACTTGTTAAATAAAATATTTTTGGAATTACAAAAAACTAGAGAATACACTGGGTCTTCGTGAACTAAAACAAATTTAAATTTATTAATCTTATCATATTGATAAATAGTTTGAGATATTTTACCATCAATAAATGAATATTTATGTGGTAAGGAAGTTGCTGGATAAAGGATTGATTTTGCTCTCTTAGAAATAAATTTATTATAAAAGTTCAAGTAAAAACCTCTTAAAAAGTAAATAGAGGCATTTCTATAATGACTAATATATTTTATATCATTTAAAACTATTATATTAGTATTTGCTGGTAAAAAAGGATAATAACGATTTACTTTATATATATAGTTTTCCTTATTTGTTTTATCAAATAAAATGTAGTTTGTTTCACTCGTTTGATATTTTGATGAAAGTTTTATAGTAATTTGGAAGAAGATGTCATATTTAAAAATATTATTTATAAATTCTTCGTCTACTTTTTCAATTAATTCTAATAGGGGTTTTTCTTCTAGAAATTTAAAATCTTTAAAATCGTTTACTTCAGCTGGTATTTTATAAATACCAACTATAGAATTTTTATTATTTTTATTATCATACAAAATTTCTCTTATACTATTTGATAAATTACAAATAACGGAATTCTTATCTTCTATATATTTTACTTGGGTTTTATTGATATTTGATATTATTATATTCTTTGATTCAACATCTTTTATTTGGTTTAAAATACTTTTTACTTTGTATACCCATTCTTCAATATTAGTATAATTATTAATAACGTTTTTTTCTGGTAAAATATCATTATTTCCAACATTTTTACTGGTTACTACTTGACAACCATATTTTAAACTTTCTACTAAAATATTTGGACTTGAATCAAAAAAGGAAGGTATAACTACAAGTTTTGTATTATTTAAAAATTTATTAATTTCTTCTGGTTTTAAATATGGAAAATAATCAACATTATATTGGCTAAAAAACCATTCTTGGTTTGCAAAATCTCTTCCAATCAGAATAATTTTGTAATGATTTTTTAATTTTTCTATTATTTTCTTTGCATAAGAACCATTTTTACAATTTCTTTTCCAATTATATGCGCAAAAGCAAATATCATATTTTCTATTGGTATAAGAATTTGTTTTTATTTTTTCATAGTAAATATTACTTAAATTAATTGGTTCTAGGAATTTTTCTTTTAAATGTTCACTTACTAGGTTTTTTAATATAAAATCAGTTATCTTGCTATTACAAATAATTTTACTACAAATTTCAAAGCTTCTTTTTTCATCAATATTATCCCATTTTAAATTTTTTAATTCAACATCTAAAATAAAGTTATTTTTTACTAATGGTTGTACGCTACTAATACCTGATGGAGAAAATATTATTTTACTATTTGGAAAAATGTCTTTTATTGCATTAACAACTTTATAGTTTTTACAAAAAATTACATCAATTTTACCATGGTGTTTATTAATATTATTTCTAAATTTTTTTAAGTAATAACTACTTTTATTATTCCAAGGCAAACAATACATATTTTTTTGAGAATTTAGTTCTTGCATTGCTTTTTTATTACTTTTTTCATTCACTTTTGATTCATATAAAAATAGGGCAAGAGTATTAAAATGACTAATACGAGAAAAACCTTCAAATAACCTTAGTGTATTAGTTGAGGCACCTCCAATATTTGGCATATCAATAGTGACAAATAGGATAGTATGGCGAGTGTATTGAAATTTATAATTTCTAAAAAACTTTGTAACACTTTGTGATTTCTTGTAGTTTATTTTGAAAATATCTTGAAAATATTTAAAATTATCAAGTATTGTATTTATTTTTTCTATCCAATTTATTTTTTCCAAATTATTCAAAATGAAAAACGGGTCCATAAAATTAGATACACCGCAATTTACATTACTTAAAACAACACAACCTGATTCATAACCTTCAATTGCTGAAATACTATAAGACTCAATTATAGAAGGTATTAATATTATTTTTATTTTTGATAATTGTTCAACTACTTCTGCTTTATTTAAAAATCCTGCACAAAAAATATTAAAATCATTATTGTTTTCAATTACTATATCACAATTTTGTCCAATTAATATTTTTTTCAAATGTTTTATACTAGGGTCTAAAAATATTTGTTTAATTAATCTTATATTTTTTACGTCTCTAGTAAAATTTGAACAAATAAAACCAATATCATATTCTTTTTCATTACTTATTTTAAATTGACTTTTTTCAAAAAGATCATTTAAATCAAGCTTATCTATAATTTTATATTTATAATTGTAAAAAAATTTTTCAAATAAAGTTTTTGTTAAAAATGAATTAGGCACTATGTAATCACTATATTGAACTGATTTAAGTTCACTATATTCTTGTAAATTTTTGTAAATAGAAATGTCTTCTTGCAACATTAAATCTTTTACAGATACCAAATGATTATTATTGATAAGTCTAAAACCTGTAATCATATAAAATACAATACTATCCCAGTACAATAATTTTCCTACATAAGGGGCTAAATAATTAAAACCAAAGATTAAATCTATTTTTTTATTAGTATTATTATAAATATCTTCTCTTATTTTATCAAAATTTATTTGCTCAATTTCTTTGGGTAGATTATAGCAGGATACATTTTTGAGTCCTTCTGGATTAATTAATAGTTTAGAAACATTTTCTATATTTCTATCAATGAAAATACAAGAAGCACTAATTTTATTTTTTAGTAAAAAATTATGAAATTCGTAGGCAATAGTTGCAGCACCACCATACCTAGGATATTGAGTGGAAATAGTTAATATATTTAATTTTTTAAAATCAGGAAGAGAATAAAGTTTATTAATTATTTCTAATAGCTCACTTTCTGATAATTTACTTAAACTATTATTAACTAAAAATATATCAAGTAATTTTTCTAAGAATATTTTTTTAGTATTCATTCTTTACTATATTAACAAAATATTTATAAAATAATAATTATTCTTACTAAATATTAAATATATATCTATATAAAATATGGACAACGTTAGTAATCTATCAGTATTAATAACTGGAGGAGCTGGATTTATTGGCAGCAATATAATAGAAGAATTAATTAAAAAGAATGTAAAATTTGTCAGAATTCTAGACAATTTTTCAAGTGGATTTAGAAAAAATATTCAGGAATTCTTATCATTACCAAATGTAGAACTGATTGAAGGAGATATATGTGATTATGAAACTTGTGTAAAAGCAGTTAAAAATATAAATGTTGTTTGTCATCAAGCCGCAATCGGTTCAGTACCAAGATCTATAAAGGACCCATTATTGTACAATAAAAACAATGTCAATGGATTTTTAAATATGATCCATGCTGCTAAAGAAGAAAATATAAAGAGATTTGTTTATGCTTCTTCTTCTTCTGTCTATGGTGATGAAAAAACATTACCTAAAGTAGAAAATGTAACTGGTAATCTTTTATCTCCATATGCAGCAACTAAATATATTGATGAGATATATGCCAAACTTTATGCGGAAGTTTATGGAATGGAAACATTAGGATTAAGATATTTCAATGTTTTTGGTCCAAGACAGAACCCAGATGGAGATTATGCAGCAGTTATTCCTAGATTTGTAAAGAATATATTAGAAGAAAAGGATATTTTTATATTTGGAGATGGAGAGCAATCAAGAGATTTTACATATATTGATAATGTAGTTGAAGCAAATATAAATGCTCTAACCAGTAAAAATATTCCAAAGTTTGGTACTGCAATAAATATTGGAGCCGGTGGAAGAACAACGTTAAACGAAATGATAAAATCATTAGAAAAAATAATGGAAAAAGAGATAAAAGTAAATTACACCGAAAAAAGATTTGGTGATATATTACATTCAAATGCTAATATTCAAAAAGCAGTTGAATACGTTGAATATAATCCAAAAATAAATTTTTACGAAGGATTAATAAAAACAACAAAATACTTTATTGATTTATATGTTAAAGAAGAAGAGTGCAATAAAGTGTGCTAATTCTTTTAAGGCAATAATTAAAATTCAAATATTTCTTTAAGTAATTGAAAGCGATTATATTGAGTATGTTTTTCATAAATAAGATTATATGCATCATTACACATTTTATTATTAAAAGGTATTTTATCTAAGTTTAATATAAAATCTTTAATTTCGTTTTCACTATTTTTTGCAATATAATGTATATTTTCATAAAATCCCATTTCTTCAAATAATTCTTTAATATGTTTATTGTTACATACTAAAATCGTTGAGGATGCTGGGATTTCCAAAAATTTAAATACTAAATATTGATATTTTTCAGAAAGAGAGCAACAAAATCCGTAATTATAATTATTTATAATTTTAAAATAGTTTTCACCTTTTACTTTTTTATTTTTATCTAGATTTTGAATGTTTCGTTTAAACAAATTATTTTTTGAAAGAGTATAAATTAAATGTCTTAAAGGATAAATATCAGGATGTATAGTTCCACTGAGAAATAATTTATTTAATTTCATTTTATTATTTGGAACCATATCTTCTTTAATAACAAAAGGTGGAAAGAATATTGTTTTTTTAGTAAAATATCCTTTTAAAAAATAAGGAATTCTGTGAACTGTTGGCCCCATAACATAGTCAAATTTATTATATACTTTTATTCTACTATCTATATCTCTATGTATGTCATCACAGAAAATTACTTTTTTCCCAGAAATATATGTGTTAATTTTATTTGATAAAAAAGGAGTAAAATATAATTCAGTTATATATTGCAAGGGGAAAAAAAGTACGTGTTTTATAGTATATTTTTCAGAAAGCTCTTTAACTTCCTGTAAATAGTTAATATTCTTTTTGAAATCAATATGTAACCACTTATTATCTTTTTTTATCATTTCAATTAAATGAATATATTGATGTTTAAAATGGGCTGTATATAATAGTAAATTTTTACTTTCCATATTTAATTTAATTATAGCATACTTTATTTTTTTCTGTTTTTTTATAATTATCAAAATCAGTTCTTAATTTATTGCGCTCATTAATAGTTGCTTCTAATACTTCACTTGGAGTATTATTTTTCTTCATATATTGCAACAAGGCATTTGTATCTTTGGGGAAACAAAGTCCCCCATAACTAAGCATACCATCTGGACCTGGAACATTTGTATGCATATTATTAATCCATCCATTTTTTAACATCATATCTTTGACTTTTTTATATGAACATCCATTCTTTTGGCATAATAAAAATAATTCATTAAAAAATTGTATTTTTACAGCATAAAAACAATTAACAAAAATTTTCATTGACTCTGATTCAGTACATGAGGAGATAGATATTTCAGCATCAGGATAATATTGTTCGTAAAAATTTTTCAAGAATTCAATATCAGTTTCATTACATTTATTATTATATCCTAAAACAATATGTTTTTGATTTTCAAAGTCTTCAACTGCAGTTCTAGCTGTTAAAAATTCGGGATTGTGAACAAATTTTAGATTAGAAAAATCTTCAGATAATTTTTCTATAGTACCAGGGGTAATAGTACTTTTTATAACTATTATACCATTATAATTATTTTTTGAAAAATATTCAGCAACTTCATAAATAGGTTCTAAATCATAACTATTTTTATTTTCATCAAAAATAGTTGGTAAATTCCAAAAACTAATATTAGAATTTAATGTTTTTACAATAGTTCCAATACCACCATTTTTAAATTTATCATAAGCTTCAATAATATTTACTTCTTTTTTTTTAAAACTTTCATACATTGCGTTTCCAACGAAACCAAGTCCAATAAGAGAAATTTTAAACATATTATTCTTAACAATATAAAAAAAATAATTAACAAACTAATTAGTTTATTATTTATTTATAAAATTCTATATATAATAATGTACAGATTTACAATTCATTTCTATTATCAAAAAAATGAATTAAATAAAATTTATATGAATACTTACAACAAAAAATATTTTAAAAATTTTTATGGAAATGAAAAGGATAATATAATAATAAATTTTTATACAAATCAAGATTATATAATAAATAATAGTAATTTCTTTGTTAAAAAAAATAAAAACTTATTTAAAAGATCAATAAAAATTGATAAAAGAAAATTACAAAATGAGTTAGTAAAAAGTGATAATTTCTTAATAAATTTATATAATCAATTTGAAAAAAAGCAAATATATATTTCTGAATCTCTAAAACATCTAGAAAATACTTTTTGTATAAATTATAATGTAGAAACATATCATGATAAGAATAAGCCATTATTAATATTTGGGCTATACGATAAAATAGATTTTAATGTTTTATATAAGCATAAAGCAAAGGTGTATATTATTTGGGGAGGAAGTGATTGTCTATATAACAACAATAATGTTAAAATGGCAAAGTTATTAGATAATATAAAAGAGATTGAGCATTTGATAATATCTGAATATATTTATGATAAAATATGTAAATATAAATTAAAAAACAGGAAAGAAATATTATTAACATTTTGTGCAGGTAAAAAAGATTACGATGATAATTTTTCTACCGATGAATCAAATTTAATTTATGCATATGATGGTATAGGTGAGAGTAATGAAAAGAAGAATGAAATATATAATAAAGAAATATTGGATAAATTAGAGAATAAAATTGGTTATGAATTATTCCGGTCTTCTAAAAATGATTTTATAGATGATATTGCGTCAATTTATCGTAAGGCTTTTATGGGATTGCGTTTAACGAAATATGATGGAAATGCAAATAGTTGTCAAGAAATGGGTGAGATGGGCTTGCCAGTAATATGTAATATTTCAATGAATCATGCAATTCCTTGGCATAATGAGGAGGATATTTTATTTAAAATAAATTATATAAAACGAAAAAGGATAAGAATAAAATATAAACTAAATAAGCCAAGAATATTAATAATTTGTAGTGATTTCCCAAATAATGGAGGTGCTGCTACAAATACAATATTTTTAAATGATTATTTTAATAGCCATGGATTTAATTCAACGGCTATTTTTTTAAACGAAGACCAAAAAACTTTTGAGGATTATGATGATAATGGTTTATATAAAAATATAGTTATATTAAATGAATTAAAATATAATACAGCACTTATAAATTATGTAGAAAATCAGGAAAATTATGATAAAATCATATTGCGAACATCATTAAACTCAAATGTATTAAAAAGTATAAAAATAAAAACTAATAAATTATATTTTTTTGTACCCGGTATTTTTAAAAATAACTTAGATAAGAATCCTTTTAATTTTGAAACAAAAAATTGGGTTAATGATAATCTACAATATATTAATCTATCAAATTTAAATGCTGTTAAATATTGCGACGAAGTTTTTTGTAATAGCAATTTAACAAAAAGAATAATGGAAATTTTTTTAGGAAAAAAAATTGAAGATAAAATCAATATACTAAATTTTGTAGCTTTGAGGCAAAATAAAAAAAATCTTTTAAAAAAATGGGTAGATCGAGAATATGATTTAATATTTATAACAAATAATTTTAGTAGAGATATAAAAAATTTTAATTTAGCTATAGAAATCTATAAAAGTTTTCCATCATTAAAAAAAATAATAGTTGGTGATGGTGAAATTGATTTATTAAATAATATCCCCAATGTAACATATTATAGTACCTTATCGGATAATGAGATATATAGTTTATTAGAAAATACTAAAATATCAATTAATACGTCTTATTTTGATAGTTTCAGCAATGTGTCTTGGAATGCATTACAAAATGGATGTAATTTAATCGTTTCAAAAAATAATGGTATTGCGCAATATTTAGGAGAGGAGAATATAGTAAAAACATATGAATTAAAAGATTGGGTAAATAAAATTGAAAATTCATTAAAAGAGCAAAATAGTATAACAGAGAAAATTGATAAGTTATTTTGGGAAACAGAAGTAAATATAATGGAAATATTATCAAGATAATTTTATTATTATTTTGGAAAATAGTAATAAAATTATAAATTAGATTATGGAATTAACTGACCCTATTAATATAATGAAAATCATTATTTCTTTGATTGAAATAGCAATTGAAAAAACTATATATATAACAAAATCCGAGAATAACGAATTAGTATTTAGCCTACCTTTATTATTAAAGGTATTAAAAAATGACGTTTATAATTTTGTTACATCAGATGACATCTATTCAGAAGCTGCACAATATATGTCAGAAGTAACTATTGACTTTGAAGAAGAAAATATAAAAAAAGAAGAAAAAGACACATATAAATTATTAAAAGACCAAGAGGAATCTTCAACTTATTCGAAGGAAGATGAAGTTGAGGGGGAGTGGGGAGAAGAGGGTGAAGGTGAATGGGGAGAAGAGGGTGAAGGTGAATGGGGAGAAGAAGAAGAAGAAGAAGAGGGTGAAGGTGAGTGGGGAGAAGAGGGTGAAGGTGAGTGGGGAGAAGAAGAAGAAGATGAAGATGGGGAAGAAGAATCTCAACAATATGAATTAACATTTGATATTCCTATATATGATATAATGGACCAAATAGAAGAAAATTATAATGAAGATGAGATGGAAAAATATGGATTTGTTGGTAAAATAATAGGAGAAGTTAATTTAATAGACAATATTTGGTCTGAATGGATTCCTGACAATCATATTGGTAAAACTTTAAAAAATATGGTTGATGGATTTGAGATTGATTGGCTTAAATAGTAATTTTCTTTGTTTTTCCTTTTAAAATTACTTTTCCCGGAACCTCTGTTTTCCGTACCCCTTTCATCGGACAATAAATAACCGATACTGACTTGATATTTTTATACTTTGAATTTTCCTTTATGAGTAGGCTACATTGTGTTGCCATCGTTTTAGTAAGGTCTACCAATTCGCATTTCAAAATACCATGCGGACTAGCCAATTTATCTAGGTGGAACCAAATATCAGTTTGGCTAGATTCATCTAATAGTTTTTGGTTTTCTTGTTGATTATTACCTACTAAAAATTCAAAATCATTAATCATATATTCTTTCATTATTCTTTTGTAATAAAATAAATAGTACTAAGCTAATAAAAATCATTTTTTTATTAGCTTAAAAAAAATTTAATAAAAACAATAATGGATTTCGTTAAATTATTTTTAGTTTTAACTAGCCTTGTATCTTACGCCACGCCAACTATAATAGCTTATAAACAAGAGGATTATTGTCTGTCAATTATCTGCGGTGTTTTAACATTCTTTTCCTGCTTTTATCACAAAAATAATGAACAAAAGTTTATATCTGAAGATATTCTATGTTCATTATATACAATTAGTTATATTATAGTAAATTACATTATAATAAATGGTCCTATGTTAAATTTTTATTATATTTCTACATTTTTCGTGGGATTAACTTTTTGGAAAAAGGGTTTTAGGGACAACAAATGTGATGTTTATAAGTATCCTGATTATATTTATCATAATATTTGGCATTTAATAACAGGTGGATTAATTAGTTGGGCTGGTTTTTCATATGATAAATCAGCATCTATAGAAATATTAGAAAAGGCAGTATTGTTTTTTTTATTTTTTAGTTTAGTAAAGGCAATATTACATAATTATCACTATTTATACATGAGTTTAATCAACTCTTTAATAGTATCTGGTATATATGCTTACTTTTTTTTATTTAATTACGAATACACAGATATATCAACCGCTCTTAATTTTCCCATAGATAATGTGGCGAAAGTTACAAATCTTTTCTTAGGTTGTTATTTTGTGGCAGATATGTATTATCATAAGAGGGAGATGATGTTTTCAACAACTATACATCATATAGTTTCTATAGGTATAATAGGGTTGGTATATATAAATGAATTTCATAATTTAGCGATTCCATTTTACAAATATGAGATAAGTACTATATGTTTAAACAAGCGGAAAATAGACAAGGATAGAAAAATGATTTATACTTATATATTTTTTGGAATGTTTTTCATATTACGTGTTATATATTTTGGCGCGGATGTATACAAACTTTATTTATTGGAAATGTTTGAAAATAAATTATTATTGGTTGTAATGCCTTTATATTTATTACAGATTTATTGGTTTATAATAATGTGTAAAATATTGATTAAAGGAAATGAAAATTAAAATTCTAATATAATTTATATATGAGTTCATATATAAATTGTAATATATGTGGTAAAAAATATAATAATTTGATTTGGTATAAAAAGCATATAGAAACAAAACATTTAACTAAGGAAGAATGTAAATGTGATAGTGGGGGATGTATTGGTGGAGGAAAGAAAATAAGGATAAAAAAAAATATGGGAAAATATCCAGTAGAAAAACCACTTTCTAAGGAGAAGATGAATAAAATTTTTAAAAATGCAGAAACTAAATTAGATATTATTGCGGATGAAGTTCATTTAGAAGCATTACTCACAGAAAAATCTCAAAAAATATTTAATACTTTACCATTAAATATTCAGAATAAGATTAAAAAATTATTATTAGAAAATGAATACCTTAAAGGTATGGTAAAATCCAAAAATAGTGAGATAAAACAATTACAAAAAAGTATAAATAAATGTATAA
>JGI10211J34971_10003783_pt1 | contig 12067 bp, 16 predicted proteins | sample Etolagsediment_FD_34971 | JGI IMG/M metagenome (IMG submission 34971) | reverse complement strand
TTTAATGTTAGTCGTTTGTCTGTCTCGAAAAGATCAATCAAAACTTTGCCGTGTAATTTAGCCCAAACGATTGTACCGTTATGGCCGTATTTAAGTCGGTTAGCTTTAATTGTAGCAGGCTTAACATTATAATATTTAGCCGCCGTTTCCTGGCTGACCCAACGATCAGATATTTTTATTTCATTATTTGTTTCCATTTATCGACAATCATAGACGAAAATAGATTTAAATAAATCGCACGTATTCCACGTGCTATATTTTTTATGACACGGATATTTAGGCTAACGTGCTATGAATTATCAGCAGCGTAAGTGAATATTCTGGCTTCTTTATTGGATCTCATCTCTAAAAATTCTTTTTTCTTATCTCTTACTAAACGATTGTATCTTAATTGAACGGCTCTTATGAAATTATCTATTTCCGTATTACCACTTGTGTATTTTATACCAAGTCGTTTAGCTTCTGTTTTACTTGGATTGATTTTATCTGGATGAGTACCCATAAACGAGCAAACTTGCATCAAATTATCCTTAACAATTCTACTGAACGATTTACCTTTATTAACTTTTTTATTTATTTCCGTGTAAAGCAAATCACACATTAAAAAGGTTTTGTGATCTGTTGATCTAAACAAATTGGCACCTTTAATTAGCACCTTTAAACATTGCTGCAAGGCTTCTTTTTGGGTTGTGTCATAACCTAGATATAAAACTTTTGCTATTTCAGCTATGTCGCCCCAATCTTTTAAAATTCTATCTTCATAAAATAATTCTTCTAAAGGCTTATCGTCTTTTACGGGTTTATATTTTTTACCTTTGCTTATCGTATTGGGGTAGTAATCAACATACGGTTTTAAAGTTTTATATTTACTTTTGCCCGATTGAATAGGTATTTTGATCTTAAGTTTCCTGCTGCCCATATCTGCACATTATACAGATAGAGCAGCAAATTAACACGGAACATTTAAGCAACGTGTGATTTTTTGGCCAGATATTCTCGTTGTTGTTTCAATCGTTTTTTCTTAATCTCATCACTAACTTTTGCATACACCATAACGGATTTAATATCTTTCCAACCGCCGTTTTCTTTTGTTACGTAGATATCCCCGTGTGCTGCATAATCATTTGTAGCCCAACTATGTCTCAAAAAGTGAATAGGCAAAATTCTTATTCCTGCAATTCGACAAATAGTTAAATGAGTTTTTCTAGGATCTTTTAAAAATTTAGATTTGTTTGATTTATCTAGACTTGGGAACACATACTTAAACCTCTTGTCTTTATGGTTGATATGGTTCTTTCTGTATCGGTTCATCATACGCAGGATTGCGTTAAACCTATAATCAAACATTATGTTTTGAGGTTCGTCGTTTTTAGTGTCTTTATAAAGGATCTTGTTTGATGATTTTATATCTTCCCACTTGGTTTGAAAAACCTGGCTCTTGGATCTGGCGCCGATTAAAGTAGTAGCGAGCAGCATAAGACCAGGCACAAGGTATCTTTCATAGTCCTTTTTGATCAATGATAAAACTGCCTTACGGTATTGTTTTAATTCATAGACAGAATAAGGATCATTGATTTCAACTCGTTTATATTCCTTGTTAAGTTCTTTCTTTTTAAAGATACAAACACGCTTTTCTAATTCATTTATCTCAATGGCATATTGTTCAATTAGTCTTAACAATTCCATTAAACGATTAGCGGTGTATTTACCTATAACAGATACGGCTTTATGGATTGCGATATAATCATCTTTTGTAATATTTTTTATTGGCTGATCTAGTACAGTAAAAAATTGATTATAGGCTCTATACAATCGTTTATATTTCTCTTTTTTGGAAGTTCTATAAACATAGTTCTTTAACAAACTTAAAAAGGTAATTTTAGTTTTATCTTTATAAGCTGCTGTATCTATTCGATTAGCTTCAAATTTTTCAGCTACATCTACAAAAGATTTACCTGTTTTTTTAGCAGCCAAAAGTTTATATGGATCCTTACCTAATCTAAATTCATTCCGTATTTCTTCCGCCATTTTACGAGCAACGGCACAAGTAATTCCCGTTTTATTATTAGGATCATCACTATCAAAATAATTACCTAACTTAATAACCAGGTGTTCTGAATATTTATTAGTTCCTAATTTTTTAGGTCGTAATCGCATTAAAAATGTTTTAGTTCCGCCAGGATTAACTACGGCTCTAAACCCCAATAAGTGCCTATCTTTAATGATTGTTTTTTTAATTTTATTTGGATCGTCTGTCGGAGTAGGCCGCAGCAACTTCATCACTTCTGGCGTTATTTTTACTCGTCCGTCATCATCTTTGTATTGTTCAATGGACGTGTAGTTATGTTTTCTATTTATCATTTTGTTCCTTTCTATTTTTTTAATTTAAGAATTGAAGTGAATAAATGCTATGACACGTTTTTCTCGTGTCTAAAAAAGACACCAGAACATTCGTTCTATTTTTGTTTTTGAGTGTCATTTTAAAACCCCCAAAAAACCCCCAAAATAATTTTTGAGGTTAAATAGACGTTGATTGCCAACAAGAAGTTTTTTTTAAAACCCCCAATACGCCCCCAATCAATTAGCCGTATGTTGCCGTTTAATTCACTTTTCATTCTCATTTTCAAATTGAAAAAGATCGATATATCTATATAAATGCAGCACTCGGGGCGTAGCGCAGCCTGGTAGCGCATCTGGTTTGGGACTAGAAAAAGCCTTTTTCCTGCTAGACCACATAATCATTCTTTCTCAACACTTATTTAAACTAAAGTACCTGATTTTATGTTGCAACAAAAAAACATAAAACCCCCAATGAACCCCCAAATTTCAAACGTGCCGCCACAGATACAGTAAAATCAACAATTACAAATACACACGGATAATCAAAAATGCGTGTTAAATCAGCGATAAAATGACAATTATAGATTGTATTCGCCGCGCTAATGGACGGCCTACGCTTCGCTACGGCCGCCTCTTGCAAGGGCTAATAGCACGAGATTTAGTGGGGGCGTGTTATACCCGTCCAAGCCTCTCAATCGGTCTCTACGGGGCTGAAAAGGATCCTAAATGGTACCTATTCGAATAGTTTATCTTTTAAAAGGGGGTAGGGGTGTCAGGACGATTTAGGTACTTATATATCGACCTAAAGTCTTTGATCGATAAACTTACTCACGTTCAAAACCTTGTCTAAAAAATTTGCTACAAAAATTTTATCAAACGTCCTATATATTCCTATATGGATAAATTAGAGCGTTGTTTGGATTGCAGCGACAGTAAATCAATTTTAATCGGAGTACATAATCACGGATTATTTGGCGATAAAATTTATTTGTGTGAAGATTGCTATGATCTACGATACGGACAAAATTATTTTTTAAAGCGGGAAAAAACTAAACGACCAAGTTATTTAAAGCTAGTTAAATTTTAATCCTTGCCAAGATATTTATGTATTATAGGCAAAGCGACCAGTATCAAAATGACAATTCCAAATTGATTGGTAGTAATAATTCCTGCTATTTGTAGCAATAGAGCTAGTACTCCTATTACAGCGACTAGAATTAGTATTACTTCTTTTGTGCTGAATATTATTTACATTCAAAGGTTTGTCTATAAACAGGCACCCATCCCCAACCCGGTCGTAATACATTTCCTACATCTGTCTCGTTTGTCTTTATAGCTTCTTTATTATATTTCTGACAATGTTGCATAGCATATTTAAAAGAATTCCTATCATATTCAGCAGTATCATCTAAAACAATTTGATTGGAAGATGCAAATCTTACTTTTCTAGGTTCACTAGGTGGACTTTCTTCAGTTAATCCTTCTAAAAAAGATGCACAAGAAGTTAACATCAAAAATAGAATTGGTAGAAAAATTTTCTTCATACCCCAAACCTACCTAATCCTAGGATGTTACGCAATCATCTAGTTTCTGTGATGATGATAATGGGATAACGTTAGTGATTTATTAACATTCGCCAAAAAACCTTGGTGCATAATCAACGCCACATTCTCCACCATAATCTCCAAAAATCCAAATACAAAAAAGTATAATTAAAACATAAACAATAATACCGAAGATGCTATCTGGTATAATATTAATTCCTTTAAAGATCGTATACAAAAAATTATCAAAAATACCTTCTGAATTATCACGAGCTTCTTTATTATGTTTATTTATAGTATTATTTTTTTTATCTTCGTTTTTAAATCTTTCATCAAATTTTTCTAAATTTTTTAAATTTATTAATTTATTCGATAAACATATCTCGGTTACTTGCTCAATAGAAAAGATTCTCGATCTTGCTAAACAAATTTCATTTTTATATTTAAATGAAAGTAGTGACGCTAATTTTTTTTTATATCTATTTCCTGTGGTTAGTTTATTTTCCTTCCAAACTTTCCAAGCCGGTTCACCCCAACCAGCTTCTTCATCATTTTCAATATTGTATTCCTTACATAATTTACAGTATATCGATTGATTAGAATAAATGCTCCCTCCTGATAATTTCAATTCCTTGCAACTAATCCCTTTTTTTCCACAGTACTTGCAAAATATTAAAGTATTAATCTTCATATCATTGTTAGGCTTCTAACCTGCCTTACGTTTTTTATTTTAAATAATTTCCTTCGGACCATTCACTTTTTAAACTAGTTCCATCTTTATAATACATTGTTCCATTTCCTTGGGGACAATCATAATCAATTTCCCCTTCGTAGCGATCACCATTTTCAAAAAAAATTTCTCCAATATCAATTCTTGTTGAATATCCTAAAGGGTTTACATTTTTCTTTGATTTTCCATTTATTATAATTCTTTTGACAAAGCTATGATCTGAATACCCAATTTTATATGCATTAAAAACCTCACCTTTTAAAAGTGTTCCGTCGTCAAATATACCTTTGATATAACCTATAGGTTTATTCCTCCTAAAATCTTCTTCATTTTTAAAATATAATTCTTCACCTTCACCCGATAGGGACTCTTCACAATAATTTCTTTTTTCATCATACCTCCATTTACCAATTTCTTTTTTAATTGAGTAAGCATTTTCCTTGTTCCAATCGTGCGAAAAAATAGTTTCACTACCTTCAACAAGAAACCCTCTTTGCCAAACACCTTCCTGTATGCATCTTACTTTGTCATCCCAAAAAATTGTATAAATTCCTTTACCGTGTGGTAGTCCCTTTTCATCAACGGAACCCTTGTATTCTTCTTTTGTAATTTTATCAGTCATTACACTCTTCGTCTTATTGTATAAAAGTGTTGATTTTCTAACAAGTTATTTCAAAGTCTGACAAACTTTTTCTTTCATATGATTTAGGCAATCATCTAGTTTCGATAATGATTACTTATGCTCTGAAAGAACCACCTACCAGAGCGTCCTTTAATTGGCGGGTTATTATTAATGATGATAGATGAAGTTTTAACCTAGTGTGGGGGTTTAATAGCGTATGGGCATACAGAATTAACCCCACAATAGGAACGAATTATTAATGTCAGCTTCTTAAATAAGAAATTTTTTACATAGGATCAATATGTTCATTTAGCGTGATCTAGGTTTATCTAATCAAGATAAGGATGATCTAATGTTCAAGGATCATAAAACATAAATCACGGAACACTAATCTAATGATCTAATCAAGATAAGGTAAATTTATAAAATATAAATCCAAGTTTCTAGCTGCAGGGAACAAGCAGCAGGCAGCAAGCGACAGGAAGCAAGCAGCAGGCAGCACGGATCTTGGCCAAAAGGTGGCTTACACGTTATCTTGGTTAGATCGTTATTTTTTCCTTTTCAATCGCCAGATTTCTTCGTCTATCTTGTTTTTAAATCTAGGCTCTTTCGTTAGATCGTCAGCAGCAGGAATAACTTCAACATATCTTGTTTTTTCAGATCCAGGATATGTATCATCTTTTGCTTCTGCGTATGGTTTTCCCGTTAAATGATAAGACGAACCTCTGTTATCATATTTAATTTTCTTTAGATCATTTTCCCAACTAATGTTGTCATATCCCCTTAACATACGTCCATAATTTTTTAGGAAAATGTCGTCTGGGTTTGCTCTACGCATTACCTCTTTTGCTTTTCTAATTTTATATTCTTGTTTGATTGCGTGGTAATCCTTTATAAAATTTGGATCCGTTTCATTAACGGCTTTCAACATTTTCGCTTCGTTGTGTTTTCTAAAGGCTTCATTTGGATATTTAGCGTTATAGTGATTGCCACGATTAATCTTTTTTTTCTTTTGTGTGTGGTCTATTTGACCATAGTCTTGATCCTTAATATCACGTGGTCTTGTTGGATCCTTAAATAAAAATTTACTTCCGTCAAATCTATATTGATCCGCATATAACCCCCGACGCATTGCCAAGCGTACTGCATTCTTTGATTTGCCTATCTTTTTCGCAAATTCGCCTCTTGTTAAAATGTAATTATCAATATCACTCATAATTTTTTAAGGTACAAAAGTTACGTCGAATTCAGGAGCAGGGTGGTCAATTAAAATCACGCAATGAGCTTTAGAAAGTGATCTAAACTAACTACCACTAATTCCTCTCGTGAATTCTGTTTCATAACTAATACGGGTTCTAAATCGCCGTGTCTTTTCGCCTGGTTGTACCATTGATATATAGTTTTCATTTTTTCCTGGTTCTTACACTCAAAATCATAAGGAATTAATTTTTTTCCTACCTTTGACAAAATAATATCTGCGCCAGGTTGAGACATCACAGCTACCTCAACATCTTTTTTCCTTAAGTGTTTAAATGTTTTTAATAAACGATCTCTTACGTAATTTTGGAGCCGACGACCTTTCTGTTTCCGTGATTTATTTTTCATTGTGTAACTCATTGAATTTTTGGATATGCGGAAATTGTTCTTCAAACTTTTTTATTTGTTCCCCTTGACTTTCCAATGTGTCAATAATTTCTTTATTGTGATGAAAATGATAAGAGGCTTCCATTATAAGCGGCCGCCAATGATTATTACATAAATCAGCAGCAGGGATTGTTTTTAAATTTTCAATGTTTCTATAAATCCATAAAGACGGTTTTGTATCTCTTGCTTTGTGTTTTACCTGTCCTAGTTCGTGGAAACCTAACGCCTCAAAACATCTTTTTATATTTTTTGGATCTCCCGCAGCCTTTTGCAAGGTAGTAGTTCCAAAATTTTTATACCATTGTTTAATTTCTGTTGTACCCCGAATACTTTCATTAAATGGAAATGGATATTCGCCTTCATCAAATCTTGTCCTAATATCTACTAACAAAGGATCTTCCCCACTAGTTGCCATATTAAGTTTAGCTCTTGTTTGTGGTGGTGGTCGCATAGGATTAAATTTACTTAAATCCTTATGTAGTAAAAAGTATTTTACAAAATTGGAGCCTTTGTCAGCACGCCATTTGTGGTAATTGTCATAAAATTTTTGATCCAATCTTTCTTTCAAATTTTCAATAACGAAGTACCTTTCATCAGTTGGTTCAATAGACAAGGCGTCTGGAATATTTGTAAAGACTAAAAAATTGCTAAACTGTCTTATGACACCATAGTCTTTGTATAATACTCGTTGTTGGATTTTTTGTTCTGTAATGATGTTCTTTAAATCATTAATTAAGTTTTTTCTTTCTTTGTAATCACCTTTCGATGATGTTTCATCTATTAAAACTAAAACTTTCTGTGAAAACTTAACCCCCTTATCTAATATAGAATTTACTTTGTGAGGTTCAGCATTGTTTTCACCTAATACGTCAATCATTGTTTCAAATATTGATCCTTTGCCTACTTGTTGGTGTTTGGTGTAAATAATAACTGCGTGTCGTATTTTGACACCTGGGTTTTGCACCACGTAAGCAAGCCAACATAAAAAATGTTCTCTTTCTTTTGGATCTTCAATTAAATATTCCACCAGATCCATAAATGGTTTTAGATCTGCTGCGGTTGGTTCTATTGGTTCTAAATCACTAGGCGTATATGTATTTATAAACTTTGATCCGTTGTCGCTAATTATAAAGTTATTTGGATCATATAAATCAGGTCTATAAACAACATCATCTACAATTAATTTATTCTTGTTTGCATAAAATGTTTGTGTTGGTGTTTCTCTTTTTGGAAAGTGAGCGCCATATATCTGATTGATTGAGGTAGGTGTGTAGTGCCTCTTTTTTTTGAAATCATAGTATTCATCCTTTGTGCAATCGAATATTAATTTAAATACTTCGTTGATTGTATCAGCAGGGTTTTCAATTCCGTATTTAGTCCTGCAATTATTTATTTTATTGGTTAAGTAGTTTGGATCATCCGCTTTTTCGGACATATTTGAAACCATACTAAAATACTGTTCTATTTCTTTATCTGTTCTTTTATCTACAACAACGCAACAATAAACCAGGCTCACAATCCAATTATCAAAGGTTCCACCTTCCTGGTGTTCTATTCCCATTTGAATATTATTTATGATTTTAGCTGCTGCACCGCTTAAAGGTCTTACGTTGTTTGTTTCATTTTCAATGATGAGTTGGTTAATTGCTTTAGTATCTTTTTTATCTTTTGTTTTTTCTAGTTCCGCAATCGGTAGCTTGCCCCAATATTCATTATTCCAGGTTGCTTTGCATTTTTCAGCAAGATCTAGGAATTCAGTTATGCTGCCTAAACTATAATCTGGTTTTACAAGTGAGTTTTTATTGATGAAAAAATCAGGTTTCATTTGATCCTGGCTATGAAATAAAACAGTACTTCGATAAGGTAATCCAATTCCATTGCCCCATTTTTTAGTCGCCGTAAGCATTTGTTTCGGAAATATTTCTTTTGCTTTTATCTTAAGTTTCTTCCTAAAGTATTTCATTGCGTTATCTATTTGGGAATAGTCCGCCAGGATAGATGTAAATAAATATATATGCAGGCCACCAGATTTGGAGTAGCAGGGTACGAGTGGCAAGGATCCTTGGTAAATTAAATCTACTATCCTTTTTAATTCTTCCTGGTCATCATAGATATCTATATCAATAGCAGCAAACACAGCTTTGTTTTGGCGGTTAAGTGGATTTAATATTGTACCTATATCTGTCCCTTTAAATACTTTGTGATTTCCGATTTCTAATTGTTCGTAAAAAGGTTTTCCATTATCTGCCAAAAGATTATTGAAAGCTATTAATCCATTTTCATCTATATTACTTGCGGAATAACCACTATTGGCCGCCAGGTGCCTTTTAAAATTATTTAGGTCTATTTTAAAATTTGGATCCGTTAGAGATTTTATATGGTTGGGATTTTTTTTATATTTTAACTTATTCTTATCACTAACAAACGGTTCACTTGCTAAACCAAAATCAAAACCGTACCAATTATCTTGGCCGCTATTAAATAAGTTTGCATATCTTGTAATTATATCTGACATATTAATTCGTTTATTTTTTAATGCATTTCAGGTTCAAGCAATGTTGGATATTTAGGTTGAGAGATACAGTTGGGGCAGATTGCGCTATTCAAATATTCCGCTAATTCTTGGTCAGATATTTTTTCACAGCTTACGTGGCGTTGGCACCAGCCGCATTGTTCTCTTGTAATACATCTGTTTCTAGCTTTTTCATAATTATTCATTAATTCAAAAAACTCGTATTGATTTATTGAGTGTTTCTCAAAAAACCTTTGGCAGGCGTAAATGGCTTTAGCAAACTGACTAATCTTTTTTCTATTACTCATCACTACCACCATTGATCCAAGGATTTTTTAAACTAAACATTGCGTCATCAATAATGTCATCAAGTCCGCCGTTAGTTTTTCTTTTTGATTGAGCAGCTCTCATACTGATCTCTTTTTTAATATCTTCAACAGTAGATGGTTTTGTTTCTATGTAACGATATGAATAATCTAGTGGCACCCAAGGTATGTCTTTTTCTTTTTTAGCAGCAGCAGGGTCAACCCATTTACCAATATATTTTAAATCTGCTTCTTTCATACCTTTCCCATTGGTACGGTTGAAATCTTTCATTAATATCTGTCTGATCTGCTTACGATCTTCTGGATCTTTTGCAGTGTCACGAATTAAATCCCAATTAGATTTACGTTTGTTTGTTTTAAATAGTTTTGAAACAGTTGTTGTAGGTCTATTAATCTTTTTAAAATCCTTTGGCAGACCTAACTCTTTCAATTCTGCCTCATACTTACCTTGTTCATCTAAAACTTGATGAACAGTTTTTCCCCAATTAGTAGGATCTGTTGGATTAAAACTTGGCCTTGGATTTTCTAATTTTTCTTTTAACTTTTCAAATTTTTTAACTGTATCAGTTCGATAAGGTTGAGTTGTTGGATCAACACTTTTTTTGTCTGCTAAATTTTTTAAGTAATTTAGATCATCTTTTTCTTCGGGCGTATATAGGTCTATCTTACTTTGAACATAACCCGCAGGATCTTTAGCAATAAATTTTAGATCTTGTTTATCTTTATACGTGTTCTCATAAAATCGGTGCTTTTCTTCTATCGCCAATCTTTCTTCTTCTGCAGTATCTTTTAATCTTTTGATATCTACTAACGGAACATCAAGCCAAGATGGTTCGGTAAGCATTTTTGTAATTTTCTCTTCTGAAAAATTTTCAGACTCATCTTTGTGATTTGTTATGTCGAATTCTTTGGCCATTAAATAATCCCTTTATCCAATAAATCCTGCAGCAGGATCTCTATTTCTTGTTCACTCATCTGTAATAATTTTTCCTCACTTATGAAGTTCGTTAGATAAGGTGCCAAGTCGTCTATTGAAGCGATCTGTTTATTTTTAAATTTACCTTTGTTTGCTTTGTACCAATTTGAAAGCGGGCTATCTTCTGGCACAGGAAAAGGCACCACATTATTTGGTTTTGGTTTATCTTCTGGTGGATATAACTTTTTCTCTATCGCCATAACTCAATTTTCCTATTGGTGTTTTCAAATCTAAAGTAATTAATTTTTGGCAACCCTCGTTGTTGAGTACGCAGGGCAGTTAAAAGCCAATATAATTTTTTGATTTCGGTATGAGGTATTCTTATTTTAGTATGTTTCTTTATTAGTGTACTTTTTTTTACTTTGACATTTCCTAATTCGTTTTTCATTTTTATCCCTTTAATGTTAGTCGTTTGTCTGTCTCGAAAAGATCAATCAAAACTTTGCCGTGTAATTTAGCCCAAACGATTGTACCGTTATGGCCGTATTTAAGTCGGTTAGCTTTAATTGTAGCAGGCTTAACATTATAATATTTAGCCGCCGTTTCCTGGCTGACCCAACGATCAGATATTTTTATTTCATTATTTGTTTCCATTTATCGACAATCATAGACGAAAATAGATTTAAATAAATCGCACGTATTCCACGTGCTATATTTTTTATGACACGGATATTTAGGCTAACGTGCTATGAATTATCAGCAGCGTAAGTGAATATTCTGGCTTCTTTATTGGATCTCATCTCTAAAAATTCTTTTTTCTTATCTCTTACTAAACGATTGTATCTTAATTGAACGGCTCTTATGAAATTATCTATTTCCGTATTACCACTTGTGTATTTTATACCAAGTCGTTTAGCTTCTGTTTTACTTGGATTGATTTTATCTGGATGAGTACCCATAAACGAGCAAACTTGCATCAAATTATCCTTAACAATTCTACTGAACGATTTACCTTTATTAACTTTTTTATTTATTTCCGTGTAAAGCAAATCACACATTAAAAAGGTTTTGTGATCTGTTGATCTAAACAAATTGGCACCTTTAATTAGCACCTTTAAACATTGCTGCAAGGCTTCTTTTTGGGTTGTGTCATAACCTAGATATAAAACTTTTGCTATTTCAGCTATGTCGCCCCAATCTTTTAAAATTCTATCTTCATAAAATAATTCTTCTAAAGGCTTATCGTCTTTTACGGGTTTATATTTTTTACCTTTGCTTATCGTATTGGGGTAGTAATCAACATACGGTTTTAAAGTTTTATATTTACTTTTGCCCGATTGAATAGGTATTTTGATCTTAAGTTTCCTGCTGCCCATATCTGCACATTATACAGATAGAGCAGCAAATTAACACGGAACATTTAAGCAACGTGT
>JGI10211J34971_10003778_pt1 | contig 12072 bp, 16 predicted proteins | sample Etolagsediment_FD_34971 | JGI IMG/M metagenome (IMG submission 34971) | reverse complement strand
CCCTTCTCCTGCGTCTTGTTGGCCTTCTCTGCTGCCTTTTCGACGCCGTCCAGAGCCTTCGCCGCTTCCTTGGCGCCGGAAGTGTCCGCAGTGGTGTCAATCTGAACCCTTGTCTTGCGCGTTGCCATTAGCTTGATGGGTCATCGTTGCGGCCAATCAGCGAGACATTGAGCATGACAGTGCGCCCGATGGCGCTGCCGTTGACGTTCGCTGACACGTCGTAGAGAGTCAAACTGTTGGCGTCAGTCGTTGACTTGGCAACGGTCGGAGTGCCTGTCGCAATCTCGGGATCTTCGCTGTCTGTGATAGCACCCGATCCGCTGAATACTGTCAGATCAAACGCTCCAGTGGTGCCGGATGTGATCGCTGTAATGGTCACTGTTCCCGCTTCGTCGCTCGATGCAGTCACGATGGTGCTGGCTGGTCCGATTCCATCGCCGTTGATTTCGTTCTCTAAAGCATCACTCAAGGCTGCTGCGCTCAGATTGCGGTCAATGTCGCCTGCCGAGCTTGGTGTTGCTGTCAGCGTGTAAACATCAGAAACTGCGTCAAGGTCGAGTTCGATTGTCTCGCCCTCATTCGGAGTGCCGCTGAATGTGACATCCCATCGCTTGTAAGTCGTGAAAAGCGCCGGAGCCGACAAGCCCAAGTCAGGTGCCCATGACGTGAAAGCTGTCGGGTCGAGCGGGTCGGAACCTGCCGTTGAGGATTTCCAGATGCCGCTGGGCCATGCGCTGGTGTATGCGCTGGCGTCAGCATAGTAGGCGAGCCAGGCGTTGGTCCCGTCCGACTGAAGCGTGACGCGGGGATATGATGCCCCGCTGTCGTAGAAGTTCGAGTTTAGGAACGTCTCAGGAACAGGAGAGACGGCAGTCGCATCCGGTGAAAGGGTTCCCGTGATCGTCGCTGCATTGCTTCGCGTGGCTAGCAACGCCTCGCATTGAGCGTTGCCAGCCGTTGCAAGGGTGGCTTGCAGTGCGAAAAGCCAGTCTTGAGCCGCTGCCCTGGATTCAAACTCCCGCGACGATGTGAAGCTGACATCGGTCAGCGACCCGCCGCGCATGAACTGACGCGATTCTTCTGCCCCAATGTGATCGACTTTCTGAGCGTTGCCCCTTGTGCCGATTGATAGCCCGCTTACCTCGCTCGACGGTGATCCACCGCCAGCAAGGTTCACGATCTCATCCGGCGAGCCGGGGATAGTCAGGTCGCAGATCATGGGGATTCATCAGGGAGCGACGGCTGCAACGGTGAACAGGCTTACGGCAGCACCTGTCGAGATGGTCCGCTTGGCTTGCATGTTCAGAGTCCCGGCACGGTTGGAGCCTGGGCCGAAGCGGCGCTGGAAGTCGATCACTTGCACGGATGCACAATCGAAGTTCAAACCGCCGACAGTCGAGGTTGAGATATCCAATGCTGAACCAGCCAGCTCCTCGCCTGCATCCAATGAATCAAACAGACTGTCGAAGTCGGTTTCACCCTCCCCCATCGGAATGCAAGAGACTGAGCAGCCGACATCGGTCAGAGTCATGTCAACGGTCCCGGCGCCATCCACGACGACGGGCGACAAGGCCAAGTCGAAGGAGATGTCGAAACCCGCTTCAGATTGGAAGCTAAGAGCGCCCAGCGTTGCTGTGTAAGGCCCGGCAATCACAAGCGAGGGGTCAAAGGTCGTGGCGATTGTCCCGCCGCTTCCTGCTGCCGAGTAGTAATCGGCAAGGGCTGATGGATCGCCCCCCTTGTCGAGTAGTCCGGTGAATTGAACCGTGCCGAACGCTGTGTTCTGGGCAGTTGCGCGGATAGCTGGCATCTGCGTGACTGCTGCATTGTTGATGGTGTAGACTTCGCTGGTCGATGTGATGACAAGCGGCGAATCGGTCGCTCCGTAAAGCGAGGAACCAATAGCGAAGGTATTGATTCCATACGGGAAAAGCACAGTCAGCGCCTCAATCTCCCCGACCGGCTCGAACTCAACCACGACCTGGAAGTCGGTCTTGGCGCGTCCGATCACCCCGAAGGCGTCAGATGCTTTGTCAAAGGTGGTCTGCGTGAATTGCAGCGTCACGTCTCCCTTGCTAAAGAACGTCTGAGATTCAAAGGAAATGGAGCAAGGCCCACGGACAACGGTTGTTCGGTCAAAAGTCATAGTGCTTGAAGTTTAGCGGGTTGGAACGGATGTGGAAAGGACAAGCGGGAAGGAGAAACTGACGGTCTGGGTCAGTGATGACTCGTCAAAAGTCGGGGTCATGCTGACAAAGGACAAGACACCATTGCCGATCTTGTTGCCGTCAATGTCGAGCGGTTCGGTGTGATGAAGCAAACGAGCTGCTGCTTCGGCTATCTCAGTGCAGCTTGGAGCATCGCGGCGGGATGATCGCCAAATACTAGGGAACTCAACGATGCTTACGTTGAAGGTGCATTCGGAGAGGAATGGCCCTGGTGATTCGTTGTCAGTGTCAGCGGTGTCGAACCCAACCAAGGCAAACGCGCCGTGCGCCTTGCCGGATGCGTGGTCGATCTCCCTGATCACGTCCTTTGAGTCCTCGACAACCACGGGAATGATCGGAGCCGTGTTGAAATAGTCGGAACTGCCGAGCGTTTCGGCCATCGACTCAACAATTTGTCTTAGCCGTGATGCCATGAGGAGAGCTTTAGAAGTTGATGAAGTCCATCAGGTTTTTGCCGCCCGTTCGGAATGAACTCCCAGAACCGGATGGCTCGAAATCTTCGGCTCCTTCATCGTCTGAATCTGCCCGGTTTTCTGCCAGGTCTCGGAGGTGGTCTTCCGCCTTGTCATAGGCAGCGTCTCGGTCCTCTCCGTTGTAGTCTGACAGACTCGGGAAACTGTCGGTCAGCAAGCGCCTTGCCAGCGTGTAGGCGTGGCGACTGCTCCCCGGTGGAATGTAAAGCCCCGTGCCTGACACGGGAGGCAGGCCACGCTTGCGGCGTCCTGCGTTGACCCTTCCGACAATATCAAGCGCAACCTGCGAAAGAATCTCGTCGATCTTGCTGTCAGCATCAGCCGACTCCTCAAGGAGGGAATCAATCTCGGTTGTCCCAAGACGATCCCTCAATGAGGAGCCTGCCAACTGAACCCAAGCCATGAGAGAAGGGTGGAAAGCTAGCCAAGCGAGTTGCCCGGCTAGCTGTGAAATCAGGCGTCAGCGATGATTGCGATGTGTTCCGGCTTCAGAACGTGAACGCCCCAACATGCGCGGACGTGGTAGGTGTTCATGTCGAAGCCAGGCCACTTGACGAACTCGAACGAGATGCCAGTGCGGGGATCGGTCACGACCTCGCGGCCAAGTGCCTGATCACCGTCACGCGGAGTCACGGGCAAGCGCGAGGCAAGAACGATGGCGTTCTGCGAGAATGCCGCCGTGCGGGTCGAATCACCGAGAACGGTCAGCGAGTCATCATCAGCAAGAGCCGCCTTGAGACCCGGTGCGCTGATCGTCAGCGTGAACTCACCAGCTCCACCAGCAGTGACGGAAGTCACGGTGTAGAAGTAAGTCCCATCGCTGATCACGTCGCCCACAATCGGAGTTCCGGTCACGCCGTCAACTGCGATGGAAGTCGCGCCGACAGCGTAGCCAGCACCATTGTTGACAGTCACGCCAGTCGCGCCCGAGTCAGCAACGGAAACCACAGCAGCGGATTCCTTGACCGACTGGCCGAACAGGTCAAGCAGTTCGCCGTCACGAAGCGTGGCACGGTCGCCAGCCTCGTTCACCTTGGTGAGCTGGGTCTGCTTGCGGAGATTGACACCAGCAGCGGTCGAGATGATCAGCGAGCGACCCGTTGCAGGTGCGCCGTTGTCGTCGAGGAGCTTCTTGGTGTTGGCAGCGTCGGTCAGGTCAGTGACCAGAGTCGAAGCACCATTCGGGGCGATAGTCGAGCCAGCAGCCTTGTAGGCAGCCTCGTAGACATCGGTCTCCATTTCGTTCACAAGAGTCCGAATCGCCTGGGCGATCTGGTCTTGGCGCACGTTGAGGAAACCCGGTCCTTGATCCATCGCATATTCTTCCTCGCCAGTCCACGAGAACGGAGCGAAACGCTGGTTGTCGATGGTGATTGGAATGTTGGTGATGGTCTGGTCAGCGGCAGACGGGGCAGACATGCTCGGGCTGATGTTGCCCGCTGCCGAGTTGGCAGGAGTAATGAACGAACGAACAGTCTGATTGATCGCGGCCCGGTCGGCAGTCGCGTCACGGGTAACGGATGGCAAGAAGCCAGTGAGTTCCCGGCTCACCACGTCGAGCGCGGTGTAGACATCGGGAATGAGGTTGGTAAGAGTATTAGCCATGATGTTGGTGTGTTATTGGTAGTTTGAAACGATGATGCCGCCGGATTCGCGGAACTCCGCTACCTGTTCCGGCGTGAGTTGGTCAAAGTCTGCCCGAGTGCAAACAAGATGCCCATTCGGAGCTTGAAGCGGCCCAGCCTTCAGCCGTCCTGGCTTCTGGGTGGAAACTTCAGGTTCCTCGATGGAAGCCTCGGCCTTAACCTCGGCTGACTTTCTTGCTCGTTTGCGGGCGGGCATCGGTTGAAGTGTTATTCGTTGATCTTGCCGCCGCTCTTGGCGAAATGGCTCTTTTCGGCAGCACTGAGACTGTCGAACTCGGCACGGCTGATCTCCTTGGCAATCTCCCGAGCCTCGGCACGTCCAGCGAAAACGGTCTTACCGTCGAGCACAGGATTGGCCGGCACTGCGTTGAGTGCCTGGATGGCGTCGGGATTGTCAGCGAGTTGCTGCTTCCAGAAGCTGATACTTGCCTCGTCCTTCGGGGCGATGCGGCCAGCCTTGACAGCTTCTTCGACGAGCGAGGCAGCGCGAGAAGCAGCAGCAGCGGAAGCCTCTTCCTCCATCTTGGCGATCTTCGCCAGGAGTTGGGCGTTCTGCTTCTTGAGCATTTCAAGCTCGGATTCCTCCTCCTCGCCCTCCATTGCTTCGACTTTCGCCTTTTCGTAAGCCTCGGCTTGCATTGCCTCGACCTTGTCGGCCTGTTCGCGCAGCTCCTTCAAGGTAGCTTTCGCGGCTTCGACGATCTTGTCGTCTTCGGTTCCTTCTGGGACCAGGCCCAGTTCGGTCAGAATTTCCATGTTTTCGTTGGTTGGTGTGTGATGCGCTGCAATGCGCGGGATTTCTTCAAAAGCTGGGTCATTGACAAGCGATCCGATCTCGCCGCGCATGGTGAGACCAGAAGGAATGCCGTTGAGTTGTCGGAAACTTGGGGAGAAGTAGGAATAGTCCTTGCCCTCGATTGCCTCGCGTCCTGCGCGGGTCCATTCGACATCCAAGAGCAATCCAACGCCTTCCTCGTAGCGGAACTCAAGCGGGATGAAAGATGCTGCCCCTTTGTCGTGATCGAATCCGGCGAACGGTCGCACGTTGGATTCTTTCCGCTTGTCGAGATCCTCTTGGAATGATGCAAGAACGCGCTGATCTACGGTGACGGTCAGCTCTTTGGGCTTGCCGCCCACCATCGCATTGATGACGTGCTCACCCTCGGGCAAGTAGACAATCGTTGCCTTCTCGGAGTCGAGTGGTTGAGCAAATCCGGCTGTTACCGTGTCGGACATTGCAAATCGTTTAGCGAAAGCTAGTAATTTTGACAAGTTCATATTTCAAGGATCAGCCATGAAGTCCTTTTCGAGTTCGTCGAGTAGCGTCTTCTCGAATGGTCCGACGTATTCAGCCTCTTTCGGCAAGGCACCTTTCCAAGGCCGCTGCTTGACCTGACGCTTGAGTGCAAACACGGGCTTGATTCCGTCGCCGTCGTGCTGTGCCAGCACTCCTTTGATGGCAAACAATGGGGCGAAGGTGCGAGCGTAGACCCTAGCGGTTAATCCGTGCGCTTGCGGGATGATCGGGATTGTCAGGAACCGGACACGCTTTGCACGAATGGTCCCGCCTGTGACCTTGTGGGAAAGCCCGATTGTCGAGTTGTCGATCTGCCCCGTCCGATAAGTGACCCGGCCTGTGTTCCAGCCCGTGGCAACCTGGCGCCACCATTGCGTCTTCTTCCTACCTGGTCCGTGAGTCGGTAAGGATCGGTTCTCCCATAGGGCAGCGCCTTTCCGCATGTGGTAGTCCTTGAGCGCATCGGCAGCAGCGAAGGTGGCCAGTTTCATCGCCCGGCGCCTAGACTTGCGTGACGACAGCGAGAGGATGGCGTTGGTCGCCTCGTCAAGCCCTTCCTCAGTCACCTTGACCGAGACAAGTCCTTTCGACGCTCTGGTTTTCGCTGCCATCAGTTCAGCTCCGATAAGATCCCCTTGCCTATCTCCTCCTCAAGCGAGGAAGCTAGCGCGTCAATGTTCAGGCTGTCAAATAGGCTAGGGACGCGCAAGACGGCAGCTTCTACCTCGGCAGCAAAGCGCCGGGCATCGTAACGTAAGCTCTTGTCGTAAAGGTCTGCCAGCATCTCGTCGATGGGGGCGAGCCATTCGCCTGCCACTTCTCGAATCTCGGCCCGGTTGATCATGCCTCGGCTCTCTCCAGTTCCGCCAGCTTGCGCTTGACCCAAGCCCGTCCCTCGTCGCCACCCCATCCGTGCCAGGCTTGCCAGCCTTTGCCCTGATCGCCCCAGGTTTCGCCGTCCTTGTCTACCTCATGCCGGGCGAAGTAGCTAGCCATGCGCTTGACTGTATCAGGGGAAAGCTGGGTCCGGTTCGAGATGTCCCGCGCCCGAGCAATGCCGACAACGGTCATTCCTCGTTGGCTTTCGGGCTTGGTCCTGCGAACCTCCAAGGCGCGTTGAGCGTTCTTTGCCATCTCCTCAGTCGGGCGAAGGTCAACGTCTGCCCTTGCTGCTTCCAGCGTCCATTCCTCGGGTTGCTGGATGCCTTCAGTGATTGGCGATTCTTCCTCTTCCTCGGGAACCGTTGGCAGATCCTCCCCGAAGATAGCGTCGTCCTGATTCGGCATGGGGATATCGAGGTGTTCATAGACCCACTTCTTCGGCATCTTGACTCCCGCTCCCACCAAGATGGCCAGCGTCTCAGCATTGGTCTTGCTGTCCTTGGGAACCGGGATTGTCAGCTTGATGGTCGGCATCTCCTGAGACGGAACAGCCCCGAAGTTGTGAGCGACGATTGCGGGAACGAGCTGATCGGTCAGGGTGCTTGCTACCCATGACGCAACCGAGTCAAGGATGTCTGCCCTGACGGATTGGTGAACGTCGCCAAGTGCCCTCGATCCCGTCCCGGTGTTATCGGTCGTCAGCGTCTGACCAAGCAGGAGGATGTCACATGCGCGGTCGGCAACGTCCATCATGTGACTCTGCGGCATGGTGTCAGCCCCGCCAGAAACGCCGTCGTGAAGGTTTAGCTCAATGCCTGGCCCTGTGACTGCCCAGCCGGATGCCCCAAGTTCGTCCAGCATCGTCTCAGCGTTGGTCATCGCCTCGTCGCTGCCGTCTGTCTCGACGTGCCGCCACGGGATTCCGAAAAGCTGGGAGTATTGCATGAGCCAGCCCAAGCCGTAGACCGACGCGAGCCAATACTTCGACAAGGCCCGCATGTTGCCTGCATGAATCGGATGTAGTCCGCCCTGCTGCCACATGCCAATGATGAAACGATTCGGCGGGAAGTCCTCGAGCTGGCTCATCGTCACCCCTTCCGGCGACAGCATCAGTCGGTCGATCTCAAGGCTGCTGCTCGGGAAGGCGATGTAGCGGGCAGGCACGGGCGAATAGCAGCGGGGGGCGATGATTCCTTCCGTTGCCTTCCAGACGATCTCCAAGACGCTGACTCCCTTGACGTAGGCATCGACAAGAGCGCGAATTGCGCCGCCTTGGTCGAGTTCCCAATAGCCAGGTCGTGGCGAGTAGCAGTCGAGCGCCTTTGAAACTACCTCGTGGAGCTGCTTGGCTCGCTCGGTTGGTTCCTCAGCCCCTTCCTCAATCGCTGGTTCGACCTGAAGCTCCAGCTTGGCAACCGATCCTGCAACCTCGTTGAGTGCCTTCCGAAGTCGCGGCCAGGTATCCACCATCAGCCGAAAGAGACGGTCCTGATCCTCAAGCTGACCATTCCTGACGTTTCGGAGGATGAACTTGACCTGATCCGGCGTCAGATTCTGAAGGTCGGTCTCTTGGACGCGATAGTTCGCATGGATGGGGGCGATGCCTTTTCTGTCGCGCTGCATTATTTCGGGTTGCTACAATAAAAACCTTTGCTTGACAAGGCTAGACACCGCCCAGCCCTCGGACTCGTTTCGAGGCAAAAGCGTTCCGGCGTGTGAGCGTCTTGACGTTGCCTGTCATGGTCCCAGCGATGCGAGAACCGCAAGCGATGGAACCGAGCAGTGCGTCTGCCCGGTCAGGGGATCTCAAGCCTTGCTTTGCCATGACCTCCTTGGACTCGACCCTCAGCTTGCCATTCGCCGCCCATTCCGAGCGTCGGCTGCTGATCTGCTCAAATGTCTTGCGGTCGAGCTGCCCCAGGTGAATCCGACCCCGCTCGATCTCGCGGATTCCAACGTGCCAAACCTCAGCAATCAGCGAGGCGTATTCATCCGAGTCTGTTGCTGGTTGCCCCCCGTGGAAGCGATTCACCCGCCAGCCTGCCTCGGCCAAGTTGTCGAGCATGACCGTGCCGAGTCCGTCAGCATCGCCCCAGATCCATGCAGGTCGTAGGTTGTGTTCCTCGAACAGGTGAACGAATCGGCGGCAGGCTTGCGTGGTGTCAGCTTCGACCCATGCCTCGACGATCTCAGCCCGGTTCCCTCGCCGGATTGCCAAGACGTTCTCATCCCGCCCGGCAGCGAAGTCACAGAACGCGACAACCTCGCCAGTGGTGTTGATGTCGGGCTGACCCTCAATCGCTTTCGCTAGCCTTTGCGGGTCGATGACGAGCCTGTCACTGTCGCTGGTGAACTCGGCAAGGTGCATCGACCGGAAGATTGGATGGTCCTCGCCGTATGTCTGACGGTCTCGCTCGCGCTTTGCAGGGTCGATGTGGGGGCATTCCTCGCTCGTCACCTTGGCCGTCCAGAACTGGCCTGCGTTCTTGTGATGCGAGTCGAAGAACTGACCCCGTGGAGCACCTGGGCTGCTTGTCCAGAGCTGGAAGGTTCGGGTGCATCGGTCGAATGCCTCGAAGACACCATCCGGCACCGTCTTTGCCTCGTCCACGATCAGGAGCAAGGGCGCGTCTGCGCTGCCGTGCCAGCCTTCCGCCCTGCCGGGGTCATCCGTCGAGAAGCCAAGAGCAAATCCCCCTTCGGGCGTCCTGATCTCATCGCTGAGGAACGTCCAAGCCGGGAACTTGGCCCGATGCTTCTTGAGTGCAGGCCATAGCTGGTTGGCGAGCTGACGATATGAGCCGGATGTGAAGACGGCTTTGCCTTTCGGGTAGGCGTTGAGAAACCAGAGGACAATCGGCGCAATGATGCTGACCGTCTTGCCGCTGCCGTTCGCTGCGACCACGGACACAGGCAGTCCGCCTTCGCTCTGCAATCCTACTGCCTCAAGGCACTCTGCCTGCCATGCGTAGGGCATCAGCCCGAGCTGCAATGCAGCGAATGCCGAAGGGCTTAGTTGCTCCTGGCCCTGTTGCGAGTGCTTCGGATGTTCCGCTGGATGTTTTTTGCCCATTCTTTGACTGCTTCTTCCTCATCCTTGCTCAGCGTGCCGTTGATGGTTCCCGAATGGTGAGTCTGAGCTTCGACCTTTTCAGCCTGTCCGAGCATCTGCTTGCCGAGCCAAATGAGCATTGAGACGTTGCCTTGGAGCGCGACCTCGAGCTGTTTCTTGCGGAGTCTCGTTTTCCCGTTCTCCCTGCCTTTTGCCATGACGGCCGAAAAACGCCCGATCAGGGTATCCGTTGAGCAGTTGCAGGCGGCAGCGATCTCTGGATTGGTGCATCCAATACTTGCCAGTTGCTCGACAAGCCTCTCGTCGATCTCGAGCTTCGGTCTGCCTCCCTTGTTGACGGGTGCCTTCTTTGCCGCTTTCTTGGCGGGTGGTTTCTTCTCGCTCATAATCCTGTTTTTTCTTGCTCCTGCGCCCGAGCTTCCTTGCCGCCATGACTCGACCGTGACCCGCGATGATCCCTCCCTCCTCGTCAATCAGGACGGGATTGCAGAATCCGAATTCACGAATCGACGCTGCAATCTGCGCCACCTGCTCGTCAGAGTGAGTGCGTGAGTTGCTGACGTAGGGGATCAGCTCCTCGAGCTTGCGATTGACGATGGCTAGGTCGTGCTTCCGTCTCGGTGCTGGTTGGTCTTTCGCGCTCATCCGTATTTTGCTTTGAGTCTTGCCCTTGCGGCTGCGAATGCTTTTAGGCTCGGGTTTCCGTTCTTGTCGATGGCGTCGGGTCCGAGTCTTGCGATCAGGCGTTGCCGTGCCTTGGCTTTCACTTCTTCGGGAACCTCGTCGAGTTCGTCCTCGTGGTCACCGAGCGCCTGGGCTTCAAGGTCGATGCCGAACCGGGAAACGTCGGGCGGTTGGATCTTCTCGCCCGGTCTGACGAGACCTAGAGCTTCGGCCTTCTTTCGCAAGACTGGCACTTGGCGCATGTAGGAGTTGAACCCCCACGGTCCCCAAGGGACTCCGAAGCCTCCGATGTCCTCTGCGTTCATCTGAAGCCAGAAGTCGAAGTCATCCCAGCGTCGAATGGCGCCTTCGTTGGCGACGTGGATTGGCCGGAAGTCCTCGGGATTGCCTCCCGGTGAGCGTTCAAAGCTGGCTGCCGGGTAGCGGTTGAGGTAGTCGGGATCGCTGATCCGTTGGCGCCACCAGGCCAGTTCCTTTGCTTGGAAGGTGTTGGTGTTGTAGACGAGCTGCAATCGGCTGAGGCCGACGACGTTGGTGATTTTGTCGCTTTTGAAGTCCTCGGGCGTGGCGATTCCTTCCTTCACTGCGAAGGTTGCAGCCTTTTCGCGGAACTTGGCGAGGCTGGTTTCCTTGTAGGCTGTGACCTTTTCGCCGTCTGGTGTCGTGACCGTCTCTGTTGCTCCTGCGAGGTAGTCGAGGAGCATTTCGCGCCATGATGTGAGCACTTTGGCGCTTTGCACGGTAGCGGAGAAGAATGAGCGTTGCCGGATGGCTGGTGCTACTTGTTGCCATTGCATGGTGTTCCTGGCCGATGGCGAAGGCTGACGGCGAGCCAGATTGCGGATGGCATCTAAGAAGGTCTGCAACGTAACAATTTTAACGATTGGCAGGTTTTCCCGTCAAGGTTTTTAGGACGCACCCCTACTCCGGCGGGTGCTGCTCATGCCGTTTCTCCTTTGGCTTTGGCGATGGCTTCTCGCCTAGCTCGTCGTTCAGCGCATTTCCGCTTGGCTTGTTCTTTCCGCTCTTCGCGGCCAAGGGCTGCCAGTTTTTCATGCATTTCCGTTTGTCCATCCAGCTCGTCGCCAAGTGCAGCTGCGATGGCTTTCTTGGTTTTGTTGGACACGTTACAGTCCCAAAATTTTCCCGAATCTGTCATGGCTGCTTTCCTTTCGCCTTGGCAATGGCTGCTCGCGCTTTCTGGTGAGCCTCGGGTGCATCCCAAGGATCAGACCACTCGACCAGGTTCTCGAGCGCCTCAAGCAACTCAGGTGCCGCCGCGATCAAGGCAGCGTCAGCCGCGCATTGCTCGGGCGTGTAGTCCCATTCGGGATCGGGAGTGTCTCCGATGTAGCCTTGCAGCATGGCGATGTCGTTGCCCCTAGCTTCTGACTTGATGCTGGCGCAATAGACAGGCGGCTCGACTGCTTCGCTCATTCGTTCTCCGTGGATTCTCCACGGTCCAGGTGTGTGTTCGGTTCGTTTCATTGGTTCAGGTATTGCTCAATCGTTTCTGTATGGAATCCCCAAGCGGTCAAAGCCGGGATCACCACGTCCTCGAAGGCTTCCGAGATGCTCAGGTCGTCGCTTTCAACCTCGATGGTGACACGCGGGTGCCGTGCTTGTCCCGGTTCTTTGGGGCTGGTCGGCTCCAGAATCAATTTCATTGGTGCTGGTGTTCGGTTTCCTCCTTCGCCCGTTGGATCATCGCCTCGATGCGGTCGCGTCCGAGCCGGCGTGCCTTGGCTACTGCGCTGGTCTTGAGCCGGAACGGAAGCGGAATCCGCGG
>JGI10211J34971_10003777_pt1 | contig 12075 bp, 12 predicted proteins | sample Etolagsediment_FD_34971 | JGI IMG/M metagenome (IMG submission 34971) | reverse complement strand
AGTAAACTGATGATTCCATATTACGTATTATATTTTTTAATTAATAAAAAAAAATTGATTATTTTATTTAAAATTAATTGAATTAATTATTATATAATAAGATATTTACAAGTTAACTAAAATATAAATTAAAATGGCAACAGATTTACAATCTCATAAATTGGATGATATATTAAATTTAAATCCAGAAGATGATGATACTTTTTCAAAATCAATACTTTCAAAAAATTATCATTGTGATAATAATGTTAATAATAATATTAACGATGATGATGATGATAATGATGATGATGACGATGATGAAAATGATGAAGATGATGATAATAATGATGAAGATGATGAAGATGATGATAATAATGATATTGATGAAATGCCTCATGAATTATTAGAAAAAATAAAAATATATGAAGAAGAAGAAAAATTAAAAAATAACAATGAATCTCAATTAAAAAATAACAATGATTCTCAAAATAATAAAAAAAATAATATTTCAGTTCAAGAAATGGAAAAACAATCCAAATTAGAAACTGAAAAAAGTCTTATTAAATTGGGTGAAATTATTGCTACTAAAGATTATGAGAAAAAATTACAAGTACAGCGTAAAGCAAAATTACTTGAAAAATTAAAAATCTATAATACTGATGAATTAGATAATCTGGTTGATGATATTATTAAACATAAAAAGTTTTGTAATTTAAAAACATTATTGGAAGATTTATTTGAATTAAAATTATTAGTTCATGAAGAAAACTTAACATTAAATCTTAATATTGAAAAATTAGAAAAAGAAATTAAAGAATATAAAGAAGAAATAAAAGAAGATATAATTGAACAAGAAACTTTAAAATTAAAAGAAGAAAAATATTGGAAACCATCTTTAGATAATTTACTAAAAAAAATTAAAGATAAAAATAAAATAATGTATAACTTAAAAATAATATTAATCATATCAAATTTTAATACATTTATTATAGCTCATGTGGGTTTTTGGAATTATATTAATTATTATCAAAGAATATATAACTTATTATTAAATTTATTTATATTAACTGGATTTACCTTAGTTTTAGGTTTAAAATATATTAAAAATAATATTATTCAATCACTGAGTTTTTTGGGTATAATTGTATTATTTAAAATTTATTTATTAATCAAAAATAAAAACAAATCTACTTAAAATATAAAAAAGAAAATAATACAGAAAATTATTATTTATATATTTATCAAAAATATTTATTTCATATTAAATTAAATATTCATTTTATAATTAATTATGAAAAATAATACTAATATTACAGAATCAATTGATAATGACGAAAAAAATAAACCAAAAAAAAATATTAAATTCAATAATACTACACAAACTGATATTTTACCATATTTATCATATAATAATTTAACAAATGATAATATTAGTGTATATCAGATTGAGCATTTTAAAAAAAATATGGATTGTTGTTGTAAGCCAGAAAATAAATTTATTATTAAAGATTTTGATACAATTTATAAAATTATACTTGATTTAAAAACATTAAATAATCTTCAGAAAAATATTATTTTAGTTCGTTTTCATCGAATTTCAACTTATTGTTTAACNAATTTTAAACATATTTCTAATTATTATTCATTTTCTAAAATTTTTATTATTACATGTGGTATTTTAAATCCAGCATTACTTTCCATAAATAGTAATAAAGAAAATGGATATTATATTATAATTTTTTGGTCAGTATGGATACTACAATTAGCGGTAAGTTTAATTACCGCATATATTAGTTTTTATAAATGGGATAGAAAATATTTTTTATATAATTCATATCGTTCAAAAATTAATCAAGAAATATGGTACTTTTTAGAATTAACCGGTCGATATAATGTAAAAGAAGATGAAGAATCAATTATTAATCATGATAGTCGTCTTAATTTATTTTTAGAAAGAATAGAGAGTTTATTTCGAAAATTAAAAAATTCAGATTTAGAAATAGAAGTGTCAGAAGATGATAAAAAAGAAAATATAAAAAATAATTATTCATATTTAAGTAATCAAAATTTAACACCAGATTATCAATATACGAATGAACAAAATACACCTACGCCTGATGTATAGTTTTCTGATTTTTTTACATAAATTAAATATTCTTGTAAGTTTATTAAATATTTATTATTTAATAATTGACTTTTATCAGTTTTTATTTTTAATAACAAATTATTTTTATATAAACCATTATTTATAATATTATAATCCAAAATTATATTAGGATTATTTTTTTCAATAATACAATCAAATGTTAAAGATAATTCATACATATACATAGTAGATTCTAATCTTAATAATGGTGTATTTTTTTATTATATCATTTGGAATTATGTAATCCCAATTGTATAAATATTATTATTATTTGGATAATATATATTGATGTGAATATGTAAAAAGTAGATTATGTAATTTATTTTTATTAATTTTATTTATTTTTAAATAAAATTCATATTTTTTTTTGATAAAATTATTATTACATAAACGAAATAATGAAAAAAAACTCATGTTAATTATACTTGTTATTGTAATAAGGTTTTTTTATATTATCTATAATATAATATTGCGAATATTTTATTATATATTATTTCTAATTATATTATAATGAATACAAATTTAATTATTGCAACAACTTATTTTAATCATCCAAAAATAAATGGAAATGTTGATTTTATTGAAAATCCTAAAAAAAATAATGTAATTGTGGAAATTAATTTACAAAGTATTTATAAAGATAGTTATCATGGTTTTCATATTCATGAAGCCGGAGATTTAAGTGAGCAATGTATGGGAGCATGTGCACATTTTAATCCTTATGGTAAAGAACATGGTGGACCTGAAATGAAAAATCGACATGTAGGTGATTTAGGAAATATTTATTTTAATAAAAAAGGAGAAGCCAAATATTCTTTCAAAGATGACTACATTAAATTAAGAGGAACAAAATCAAATATTATTGGTCGTTCATTAGTGATTCATGAAGATCGCGATGATTTAGGATTAGGTGGGTATAAAGATAGTTTAACCACAGGACATGCAGGAGCACGTATTACTTGTGCGGTAATTGGTTATTCTAAAAAAATGTTTCAGAAAAAATAATATAATTATTTATAAATATTTATAAATAATTATATATATATATATACATATTATAAATAATGAGCAAAATAAATAGTATTATAAATTCTTTAGAAAAAGAAAAAGAAAAAATGGTAAATAAAAATTTTGGAAATAATTTTAGTGAAGTTGAAACATTAAGTAAAAATGTTGAAAATGTCACAAAGGCAATTAATTGTTTACAAAAAGTTAAAACATCTTCATTAAAGAAAAACAATAATAAAAATATTATAATTAAATATAAAAATATTAACTTAAAAAAAATAAAAATAAATGGAAATGGACAGTGTTTTTATTCTTCCATTGGTGAACAATTAAATCCTAAAGAAAATGGAGTTCATGTTAAAAATGTTATATCTGAGTACGTTATTAAATACATTACTCAAAATAAAACTAAACTTATTAATAACATTAAGAAAAAAATAACTAACTCTAATAATAATAATATGAAACAAGGTATGGCTAATAGTATTTATAATGATATCATAAAAATAATAGAACAAACAGCAATTAATATTGCACGTGAACAACAAAATAGGACTAAAATACCTAGTGATAAAGTAATATATCTTAAAGATAATGAAAATACAATCATAGTANATGATCCAATTTATTTAATAAATCATGACTTGGAAAAATGGGGTGGTGTTCATATGATACNATTAATATCTACTATTTATAATATAAATATAATTGTATATAATGAAGGTCAACATGATTCTAGTAAAAGCTTTATTAATTATAGTTCTGATTTAGTAAATAGTAAAGATACAATATATTTATATTATAATGGTCGTAATCATTATGATGCTCTTGTACCAATTTAAAAATATAATAAAATAATATAATTATTTATATATTTGTCTTGTTTTCCATAGTTGGGTATAATCACTTCCATGACTATTTCTATAATTGATAAAGCGTTTACTAGTATCTTTTTGATAATATCCTTTATAAAATTTATGAAAATATATATCATTTTGGTCTTTTATAGATGCAACAAAATTATTTAAATATTCATTTGTTGGTGTTTTTGAAATATGTTTTAATTTGATATTTTCTTGTTTAACATAATCATAAAATAATTTAGGTCCTGTTGGATGTAAAGGTGTTTCTCCATAAAATTTATTTTTAACATTAAGAACTATATTATCAATTATATTTTTTAAATAATCTTGTCCTGATATGCTAATAATAATTGAATTAAACATTAAATCGGAGTAACGATCCAAACAAAATACATTTTTATCATTAATATGAATTAGTTCATGTAATGGTTTTCGTAAAATATATTTATTATCAAAATAACAACCACCTTCTTTATAAATATAACAATAACGAAATAAATCAGCTTTATATGCTTTTGGTATCAATGACTCATAAGCTTGTATAACATCATTTGGAAAATTTTTTTTAATATAATTTAAACAATCATTATCATTAAAAAATATATATTCATATTCTGGATTAAGATCAATAAAAGTTTGCACAGCATTATAGTGAAAAATATTATGATATAAATTAGATTCATAAGTTTGAATTATTTTTTTAGGAATAAGTTGTTTATTTTCTTTTTGATAATCTATATTAAAAAATGTGTCTTCAATATAGATATTTAATTTTTTATAATTATTTGTAGATGTTCCACATGAAATATTATACTTATTGTTGCTTTTATTTATATCTTCAATAACTATATTTATATCTTGATTCCATCCATTTTCAGATGACATATTACGAATTATTATTTGTATTTTTGAAGGACTTAAATAATATAATACTATCATAAAGTCATTTTCTAAATTATTATAATATGTAATATATTTGTTAATTATTTTTTTATAATTTCGAGGTGGTAAATAAGATGGAATAAACTTTTCATTCATTACTATAAACCAATGTAATTATTTTATATAATAAGCTAATTTATATAAAATATTAAATATAATATACTTAATTTTATAGTTATTTATTTTCGAACTATATCGTAATTATCAATAAACCATTGAATAGTATCTTTTAACCCTTCTTCTATATTAATAAATTTATATTCTGGTAAATAATTACGTAATAATGTATTATCTGCAGTTTTCTTAAATTGCCCATCGCTATAAGAATCATCAAATACTAAATGGTTCTCATAATCAAATGTTTTAGCAATAATTTTAGCAATTGTTCCAATTGATACTTCATCTTTAGGATCTACTGATAAAATAATTGATTTTTTTTCTTGATATGATTCTAATGTCCACATCATTAACTTAGCTAAATCATTTGAATGAATAAATTGACGCAATGGTTTTCCTGTTCCTCGTACTATAAAGTTCTCATTATTCTTTATACTTAAATAACATTTATGAATTAATGATGGAATTACATGTCCATCTTCTAAAGAATAATTATCATAATCACCATAAATATTTGTCGGAATAACACATATGAAGTTATCATTATATTGTTCTTGATATGCTTTAGAATGAATTTCTAACATACGCTTTGCATAAGCATATGCATCATTTGAATTATGAGGAGGACCATCATGTAACATATCTTCATTAATTGGATAAGTTGTTTTATCTGGAAAAATACATGTAGATAAACAACTTATTACTTTTTCTACACATAATACATGACAACATTTCAATACATTATAATTAATAATTAAATTATCCTCAAACATAGTAACTTTATGATTCATATTTTTAAATAAGCCCCCAACACATGCAGCTAAATGAATTACATAATTAGGTTGTATATTTTGAAAAACATATAATGTTTCTTCATAATTACAAAGATTACAGTCTTTTGAACTTAAAAAATATACATCATATATGGAATAATCTATAATTTTTCGAAGTGCGTTTCCAACTAAGCCAGAACCACCAGTAATTAATAGTTTTTTTTTATTTATAATATTATCATTATTCATATTATTATCGTTATTCATGATTTTATCATTATTCATGATTTTATCACTATTTATGTTATTATCAATATTCATATTATTATCGTTATCAATATTAATTATGTTATCATTATCATTAATAATCATGTTAACATTAGTATTATTTGCATAATTTGTATTAATGTATGTATCTTCTATTTCTTGATTATTAATATTATTTTGATTTTTATTTTCTTCAATTAGTTTATCCCATTCGGTTTTTTTTAAATTTTCATGAAAAATATTTTTATTAATATCATAATAGCTATAAGTTTCTTCTAAAAAAGGGTGACTATTTATATCCTCTAATTTAAAAATTTTAATATTTTCATTTGATAATTTGAAATTATCAATTTTAATTTTTTTTTCATCATGGTTTTCTAAATGAATAATATAAAATTGAACTGTATTATCCATTATGTCATTTTTTTCTTTTAATGTATAATAATTAAATTTTAAATCTTCAATACTATATTCTTTGTCTCCTTCAAAATCTAATAAAATTTTAAAATTTTTAAATTGAAATACTTGTTTAAAATAAGTTATTGTTCCTTTATTTTCCTCTTTTAAATAACTACTTAGATCCAAAAAATTCATATTATTTAAATATTTTTCAAAAGATTGAAAAGTTTCATTTTTTAAATCTTTAAATAAATCATCAACTTTTACAAAATTAGTCTGAAAAATAATAAGAAAATAAAAATAATATTTGTGATTATTATGTATATATATTTGATTAATTGGGTTTAAACAGTATTCTAATAATTGTAATGGTTGTAAATTTTCAGAAATATAAATACCACCATAAATATTTAAATAAAGTAAATGAAATATATTTTTTTTAAAATATTTATCTTTTATTTTATCATAAGTATCAATGTAATTTGAATAATTATCAAAAATAAATTGTCTTTGAGATTTAGATAATATATTCATATAAGAAAAATAATGATTATTATAAATAAATTGATAAAATGAAGATATTTTTTTAGGTATATTTAATGAAAAATCATCTACTGTTTGAATAATATTAAATGTATTTGGTATTAAATTTTTATCAATTTTAAAATAATCTAATTTAAAGTTATTTTGTATATATATTTCCATTTTTTTTTCATTATAAATTGATTTTCCTAAAGATAATACTTGATATTCCTTGTTATTTAATGAATAAATTTTTATTTTTAAATCATTATTCCAACCTTCTTCTTTATCAATTCTTTTCATTTTAACAAAAATTAAATCTTTATCCAAATATAATATTTGAATAATAATTTCTTCATTATTAAAAGAAGATTCTAAAATTTCAAATTTATTTTTTAAAATTTTATCTTTTTCATTTTTATTAATATAATTTGGAATATTATTAAGAATCATTATATTTTATATAAAAAAAATATAATGATTTAACCTAATTATTTAATAATATAATTTTATGTTAAATTATATTAAATTATATTAAATTATATATATTCTTTATTTTTATTCAATTACAAAAATTTTTTCATTTTCATTTGATATACCTATTGATATCATTTTTTTTATACCTGATTGAATATGAATACTATCTACTTTAACATCTTGTGTCCATCCTAAATTACTATCTATTCTTTTAATTACAAAAATACCATCTTTTAATTGAATTATATTAAATTTATCATTAAATTTAGAATATCCAAAATAAAAGTAGTATGCATCTGTTTTTATAATATTTTTATAATAAAAATTTTTATTAGTCCATTCGCTTCTAAAATTTTTATAATTTTCTTGGTAATAATTTTGATAATTTGATATAAATAATATTTCATTATTATTATTATTAAAACTTATGTTTTCATTATTTTTCTTCAATTTAGTATTAAAATGATTAAAATATTTATAAAATAATTTATTTCCTGTAGGTTCATGTATATCATTTAAGTATTGATTCTCAAAAATATTTTTCATACATGCTTTAATTAATTCATATATTTGAGGATTATTTTTAGTACACATTATTATTCCATTATAATATGAATTAGGAGCATCATCTTTACATAATACAAATTCATCATTTTCATCAATTATATCATCAAATGATATATTACATATTATTTTATGATCTAAATAAATTCCTCCTTTTATATATAAATAACAATAACGAAAAAAATCTGCCTTAATTGCTCCTGGAATAATATAATCAAATGCTTTTACTACATCAATATCATCATTTTCATTATATGGTAATAAAATATTCATTTTAAAATTATCACATAAAAATTTTCTACAACGTTTATCATCAAAAAATATATATTCGTATTCTGGATTAAATTCTAAAATGCTACATATAGAATTATAATGTTTAGTATTTTTAATTAATACATTATTTGTTTGCATAATTACTTTAGGTATTTTTATATTTTTTTGTTCTTTACGGATTATTGTAATTTTTGTATATAATTCAATAATTTTATAATTTTCTTCACTGCTTCCAATAGAAATAACTTGACTGGAATCATTATTTTTGTCATATAATTTAATTTTTAAATCAAATTCCCATCCTGATTCAGAATCTAAACGTCGAACAATAATTTGAATTTTTTTGTTATTGTTATAATGAATGACTATATGAAATTTATCTTTTATTTTATTATTTAATATATAATAATCATTACCTATAAGTGTGTCATTTCTAGCTGCTATATTTTCAATAATATTATTAACCATATATTTTTATTTTTATATTTTTTTATATAATTAAACTATTTTTATAAGATATTTATAAAATATTAAGCATATTATTTTCATGGGTATTTATTATTTTTTCAATAATTAATTCATTATTAATTTTTATTTTTTTATTTAGTTGTTTTTTATTTTTTAAATAAATAATTAAATCTAATTCTTGAAAAGAATAATCTATTATATTTTTATGAAAAAATATTAATAAATAATAAAAGCCATTATTTTTGATTATATGTATATTTATTAATTTTTTTTCTTCATCCCAATTATTGTATATTACATTAGATTCAAAATTATTAACATAATTTGTTATATTAAATGATATATTTGTATCAATTAACATAAAATTAGGTTCACTATATTTGAAATTAATTAAATGAGTATCATTATCTTTATTGTTAATTATATGTATTTTATATAATTCATTATTATCAAATATATTTTTTTTTTTATAATTATTAATTAATATTTTATTATGTTCTAATAAATAATATTCTATGTTATTAGAGCATTGATTCGGATAAGTAAATAAATAGTAATCATCAATCTTATATTTATTTTGATAAAATATTTGATGTTTTTTCCATAATTTTGAATAATGTGTACCAAATATTTTACAACCAGGGTAATTTTTTGTAATTATATGTTTTCCTTGATAACTTATATAAAATTTTTTATAATTAGAATGATCTCTAGACGAACCTTTTGAAGATATAATATGATTGCATTTTACATATTTTTCATATGATAATTTTTGTTCATTAAAAATATCATATAATAAAGTTGGACCAGTTAATGATAATATTTTTGGAACAGATTCATATTCATCATTTTTCATGGAGCCATAAATATTTGAAAAATTATTTATTTTAAATATAATTTTTTGTATAATATGTAGAAATAAAGAATTATTTGATTCAGAACACATAAAAGCATTAAATAAACCATTTTTATGATTATCTTGACATAAAATTAAAGTATCATTATCTTTAATAATTCTAGAAAGTGGTATTCGTAATAATTGTTTACAATCAAAATAACATCCACCTTCTTTATATAAGTAACAATAACGGAAAAAATCTGCTTTAAATGCTCCAGGAACTAATATATCATAAAAATATAATATTTCTTTATCATATTTATTTTGAATAAATTTACGACATTCTTGATTATTAAAAAATACATATTCGTATTCTGGATTAAGTTCTTGAAATGTATAAATAGAATATGATAATAATACATCTTGAATATTGTTTTGCGCATATGTTTGAATTATTTTTTTAGGAATAATTTGTTTTTTAAAGTGTTCTTTATTCTTTATTAATAATATAAAACTATATAAATTAATAATTTTAGTTGAATATTGACTTGAACCAATTGAATATATCAAACTATTTTTTTTATTATCTATATCTTCAATTTTAATATCTATATTTTCACCCCATCCTTTTTCATTATCTAAACGACGAATAATTAATTTACACTTTTCTTCAGAAATATAATATATAACTAAATGGAAATCATAATCATAATTATTTAATATTGAATATTTATTTCCAATAAGTATTTCTTTTCTGGGAAATAAACTAGATATAATAGTCATAATTTTATTATTAAAAAAAAATATAAAATTAAGCATATTAAAATATATTTAATGTGCTTAATTTTATATTTTTTTTTAATAAAAATTTGATTTATTCTTAAAATAATGATTCCTACAAATATAACTGCAAAACATCTTATCATTTGCCATAAATATAATATTACTTGCACAATTTTCAGAACATATATAACAATAAAAATTTAATTTATAATCTTTATTTTTAAATTTTATTATTTTATAAGGATAATCATTTTGATAATCATTTTGATAATCATTTTGATAATCATATTCATATTCATTTATATGTTCGCATTGTTTTTTATTATATGAATAAAAAAAAGAACAATATACATATTTTTGTATATATTTAGTTATTATATAAATTGAATTAGTTAAATAATTAAACAGACTCATATATTTATATTTTATAAATTATATTTATATGTATTTATATGTATTTATAAATGCGTATAAATTTATAAAATTTTTATTTAATGTAATTATTATAATAATAGTTTTTCCAATAAAATTTTTTTTTTTGATTTTATATTATTTGTAATTTTTCCATTTATAATTTTATGTTTATTATTTTTATCATAATTTAATATAATACCTTTATTATTAATTGTACTTTCATAACCTCTAATAATAAATGTATAATAATTCTTAATAATACCTAAATGTTCATTAATAAAAATACTATATGAATTATTTATAATTTTAAAATTATTTATAATAATACCATTATTTATAAAAGTACCAAATTCTATAATATCAATTCTTCCGTAATTTATAATAATTATATTTTTTGTTATAACTAAAGTTTTATGTGATTTAACTATTAATGTTTCATTACTTGATATATATATTATTGTTTTTAAATTATTATACAAATTTATTATTGTATTATTATTAATATTATATTCATTATAACCATAAAAATTTTTTTCAAATTTTTGAGATATATCACTCGTATTATTATATGCTTTTATACTTCTAAAAATAATTTTTCCAGACCCATTTATAATACCATTATTATTTAGTATAGAATTTTGTTCAATCTGACCATTTTCTATTACATTAATAATACATGATAAATTGTTTAATATACCATTAATAATAAGTGTGCCATAAACTGATATATTTTCAGTAATATTTAGTTTATTTCCCTCTTTTATTGTTAATGTTTCATTTTTTTTAATTGTAAATGGTATACTTATTGTTACATTTCCTATTGTATAATAATTATTTCCATTTTTATATAAATTATCAATATTTATATAATCATTTACTAAATTATTAGTATTTATATAATTATCAATATTTTCTATATATTTATTAGATGTCATACGATATATTTATATAGTTGTATATGAAAATATATTTTTAAAATAAAAATTTAAAAATATTTTTAAATTTTTATTTTTACGATTTGTTACAAAATGATTTATGTAGCGGGAAATGCCCTTTTTTCTGAAAAACAGCTTTATGTTTCATGTTTTTGCAAAAAATTTTTTGCAAAAAATGCATGTCTGAAAATTTTTTTGAACAACTTTCCTGCAGTTTTTTTTAAAAATCAAAAATGATTTATGTAGCGGGAAATGGTCATTTTTCTGAAAAACAGCTTTATGTTTCATGTTTTTGCAAAAAAAA
>JGI10211J34971_10003776_pt1 | contig 12079 bp, 11 predicted proteins | sample Etolagsediment_FD_34971 | JGI IMG/M metagenome (IMG submission 34971) | reverse complement strand
AAATAGATATCATAATAGGAAGAATCTTCATAAAAACACCTGTTTCTCCACTCATAAGAAGTATTGGCAAGAAAGCAAAGATAGTTGTAGCAGTTGCTGTTAAAACTGCAGGATACATCTCAATTGCACCATCTAATGCTGCACTCATTTTGTCTTTTCCCATCTCAAGATGTCTATATATATTTTCTCCAACAACAATAGCTTCATCTACAAGCATACCAAGAGCTAGAAGCGCACCTAAAAGTGAAAGCATATTGAGACTATATCCCATCTGTTCTGCACTTATAAGTCCTATCATAAAACTTGTAGGAATTCCCACTGCAACAATAAATGCTATTCGTATATTAATAAAGAAGAATAGGGCAGTTGTAAGTAGAATCAGCCCGAAAAGTATATTTGATACAACAGTATTAAGTCTGTTTTTTATCCATACAGAAGTATCAGTATAGGTATCAAATGTAACATCTTTATAGTTTACTTGCTCTTTTTTTAGAATCTCTTTTATCTCTTTTACTAAAGAGATAGCATCTCCTTCACTTCCTTTATTGATTCCAATAGATATATTTTTTTGTCCATTAAAGTGAGAGATTGTATTTACATCGGCTAGTTTATACTGTACTTTAGCTATATCTTTTAAATAGATAGAATGATTGCCTATTTTGATTATCATATTTGAGAGTTTCTTTAGATCTTTCTCTCCATTTTGACTACTTAAATAATAGTGTGTTCCTTTATCTTTTATAATACCAGCAGGAAAAATAGAACTACTACTAGCTATTGCGTTTATAACTGCTGATTTATCAAGTCCATACGCTTCTATCTTTGAATCACTAAATGTGATTAGGAGTTCTTTGTCACTATCACCCCAAATAATTATATCACTTAGATCACCAAGTATATTTATCTTTGATTTTATATCATCTGCTATATCTAAAAGTTCAGGTGTAGTTTTATCTCCAAATATAGCAACAGTGAGAAGTGGAAAAGAGTGAGTTATCTCTTTTACTGTTGGCTCATCCATGTCATTGGGTAGATTGGATTTTGTTTTTGTGACGATATCTTTTACATCATCAACGAGTTTTGATAAGTCATTTCCATCTTTTAAATCAATTCTTATATTAAAGTATCCAGTTTTTACTACAGTTGAAATAGTATCTGCTTCACTTAAGTTTGCTAGTTCATCTTCTATTTTTGAAACAGCAAGTAAATCAAGCATATCACTACTCGCACCAGCATAACTTCCTGTAATAGATATAGCATCTAAAGATGAGGGTGGAAATATCTCTTTTGGTATTTTAAAATAAGAAAATACTGATAATATAAAGATAAAAAATAACAACATATAATTGAGTATTGGTTTTTCTAATCCGAATTTAATAATGTTTTTTATCATGGTTTTTCTTACCTAATTTTATTTATCTGTTTTTATACTATTTATTATTTTATCTATATCTAGCTTTTCTTTCATCGTAGATATAAATTCATTGATAGTTATTTCTTTATGCTCTTTAAATTTTTCATCATTAAAAAGTCCATGTACAAAAGTACCTTTGATGTTTTTATGCTCATAATATAAAGGATATTTTTTACTAATGCCATGGTGAATCTCAAAACCTTCTTGATACTTCTTAAACATTCTGTATAATTCTTTATTGAGCACCTTCTCCTTGATAAATATGATATCATCATCAATAAATGCAAGTCCAGACTCTATAGTTGGGGTGTCTGTTTCTATACAAAGCTCATCAATGATAGTGTTAAACATCATTTGATATCCACCACAAATACCAAGTATCTCTTTTGTTCTTTGTTGTAATTGTTCGAATAAACCATTGTTTTTTAGCCATAATAAATCTCTAATAACTAACTTACTTCCTGGTAAAATAACCAAATCAAACTTCTCTAAATCTATGTTTGAGTTGACAAATTCTAAGCATATATTTGCATCAGCAATCAAGGGTTCAAAATCATTGTAATTACTCATATATGGATATGATATAACAGCTACTTTTTTCTTTGCATCTTTACAGTTTTGTGTAAAGTTTTTTAAACTTTCACTATCTTCAAATCCTAAATTAAATGGCATATATGGAAGTACTCCAAGAACTGGTATCTTGAAATCTTCTTCAATGATTCTAACACCCTCATCAAATAAACTCATATCTCCTTGAAACTTGTTTACAATTACACCTATGACATTGGCTCTTAATTTTTCTGGCAAGAGGTTGTATACACCCCAAATAGATGCAAATACACCACCTTTTTGAATATCAGCAACAAGTATGATTTTTGTATTGAATTTGTCTGCTATATAAATATTTGATAAGTCTTTATCCATTAGGTTTAGTTCTACTGGACTTCCTGCCCCTTCACAAACTACACAGTCGTATTTCTCATCAAGATATTTAAAACATCTATCAACTGCTGGCTTAAGTAAATCTAAGTCTCTGTAGTAATCTAGTACATCTTTATCTTGTACTACTTTTCCTTCAACTATAAGTGATGCTGAGCTTCCACGACCTGATTTAAGTAAAATTGGATTTAAGTGGTATGATGTTTCTACATCTATTACTTCTGCTTGAAAGTGTTGGGCTATTGCTATCTCACTTAGATCATCACATACATTTGAGTTGTTTGATACATTTTGAGCTTTAAATGGAGTTACACTATATCCATGTTCTTGAATGATTCTAGCTATTACAAATGTGAGTGTTGACTTACCCGCGTCTGAAGATGTTCCAAATATACTTATATTATGCATTATATATCCATATTAATTTTTTTTTGAGTTTACTATATTATGTTTTTGAGTAACTTTAAATTTATTGCAAACTGTAAAGAATGTGTAAAGAGTTGTATTATGATATTTTACGGTTATTGATTCGAACAAACTATTATTTATTAGAATCTAACAAAATAAAATGGCAATATTTAAGAGTAGTACCTCTTGTAGTTCTATATTGAATCCTAAAATATCCCCATTTAAAAAGCCAAATTGTTTTTTCATTTTACTTAAAATATAGTTTGTAAGTAACCGTAAGGGGAAAAGTAAAAGTTTTAGATACTTTGGAATATCAAATGACTCTTTTAAAGAGTTTATAAAATGACTCTCTTTATGGTATTCAAAATCTAAAGCAAATAAAATAGAACTTCGACTCAATACTAAGGCTAAAATTATAAATATATATTGTTCACAATAAAGTAAATAAGCAATTGCTAATACTTTTAATAACACAAAACAAAATGTCCCAATAGATCCAATAGCACCTACTTGAGGCTCTTTCATAATACTGTGAATATCTTTATTGCCTAAAGATGCAAAATAGCCATCAANAGTATCTGCGACAGCTTCTAGATGTATAAAGCCATATAAAAAAAGATATAAAATAGCACATAAAATAGATTTATAAATTATAGGCATAGGTAAGATAAAAAATAAAGCGATAGTTAAAAGTGATAATATCAGTCCAACAAGAGGTAAACTATACACAACACCTTTATAAAACTCTTTATCGGCTTCAAACTTATCAAGTTTTATAGGTAGTACTGTAAAGTATGAGATTCCATATTTTATACCATCAATGAAACTTTTCATTTTAATTGTATACCAAGACCTATTTTTACTACAAATACTTCATCGCAGATACTTGCAAGCTTTTGACCTATAGTACCACTTACATCTACATACTTTCTACTAACACTATCCATTGGTATGACACCACTATTTACATCATTGAGTACAAATACAATATTTGCATCACTTTTTGCTAGTTGTTCAATTTGATCGATAAGGTATTCTTCTTTCTCTTCAAGATTATTCAATAACCACATAGATACACAATCAATCAAATAAGTAGAACCAGACTCAATAACTTTTGATAAATCTTTTGTCTCTTCTATAGTGATAAAATCATCAGCTCTTTGAAGCTGGTGTTTTTCTACTCTATTTTGCATCTCCGTATCACCATAGCTATTGTTATATGTGGCTATATAATATGGTTTATTTTGTGAGATTATTAATGTTTTTTGCTCTGCTAGTTTTGACTTACCAGATTTTTGTCCACCAAAATATAATACTTTCATCTTATTTTAAAAACTCTTCCACTTTTTTAGTGATTTGTTCTTGTGTAAGACCATTAAGATATCCATACATGATTGCAGCTCCTGCTCCAACACCCTCTTTTGCTTCACCATCATCATAAAGCTTTAAAGCAGGGTGGTTAGATAAGCTAAAATCAAAATCTACATGATAACTATTGATTTTAAAGTCAAGTAACTCTAGAAGCCCTTTTATATCACTATTTTTATCATTTGCTACCCATGATGTCGTACATAAAGAGAGATTTGATGTATCTATTTTTCCTCCCATTACTTCTAGTATTTTATTTACTACTAGAAGTACACACGCCATCTGTGTTCCACCAGCAAGAACTAGTGGTATTTTATTGTTCAATCCTAGTGCAAATCCAGCATTAAATATAATCATATTATCTGATACCTTACCAAGAATTGTAAATATATCATCATTTGATGTTATATTTTTTAAAGCCTTTTCTATTGTAGTTTCTCTTATATCATCTGGAACATCTTTAAAACTACTACTAAACTTATCTTTGCAGTCATATCCTAAAGCAAGTGCAGTTGCAGTTGCAGTTGTCGTACCACTTGGTACTGATTCTGCTAGTATTATATAGTCGTTTTGACACTCATAATTTTGACCAAACTCTACACCTTTTTGAAATAGTTCTTGTGCTTCGATACCTGCACCATCATCTATTCTTTTACTTGGACTTATATCAAAACTATGTTGTTTGAAGTAAGAAACTTTTGGTTTTATTTCCAAACCTAAGTTTAGTAGTTCAATACTACTATAAGGATGTAAAAGATGAACACCTCTTGTAAGTAACGCAGGTGTTGGTACACCTTTTGGAGTAACGGCTATATTATCAAGGCTTCTCACCTCTCCTGTACATAAAAATTCACTATCAAGTGTTGGAGTAAGGTGGATGAGTCCAGGTATTCCAGCTTGAGTTATACCCGGTATTTCAGCAGTTTTTGTATTGGATAAGCTAAGCATAAATGTTGTACTTTTCCCTCTTAAACTTTCAATAAAATCAACATTGCCTGTAATATTTGTAAACATAAAATTCCTTGAGATAAATATAAATGAATTATGCCACAGATGCATTTAGTAATAGATTTATTCCTAAAATATCTTAGAATTATTCTTAAATTTAAATAAATTTTTTACTTTAAATTTAGCACTCTTGCTTGACAAGTGCCAAAAGAGTTTGTTATAATTTCTTTAAGTTAAGAATAAATCTTAGCTAAATGATTTTAAATATAAAGGAACAAGAACATGAGAAACAAAATTGTACTATCAGCATTGGCGCTTTGTCTAGCTAGTAGCTTAAGTGCTTCGTCACTTTTTTCTGATAGCTTTAACAATCATTTTGATAAAGAGATCGAAAAATTTTTTAATGAAGATGGGTTTTTTACCATTCCATCAACAAAATATCGTATAAATATGTTCTCATCTTATCCAAAGATGAATGCCTTTGAAAATGATAAAACATATACTTTTGAGTTTGAGCTTGCTGGTATTGACAAAAAAGATATTAAAGTAGCTATACACAACCAAAATGTACTGACTATAAGTGGCTCTAAAAAGAAACTTACTAAAGAAGAAAAGAAAGATATGGTACGGCAAGAGCAGTTTTATGGTTCATTTAGTAGAAGTGTATCATTGCCAGATGATATAGATAGTGAAAAAATAAAAGTAAATTATGAGAATGGTATCTTAAAAGTCATTATCACTAAAGATGCAAAAAAAATACAAAATAAAACAAAAATTCTTTCTATAGACTAATGTAGTAATCTTTAGAGTAAAAGTTGTAATTAAAATAACTTTTACTCTATAAACTATTTTGATTCGATACAATACAAGCATAAGGATAAGAATGAAACTATGGTTGTTAATATTTATTTTTGTATTAAATTTAGAAGCAAATAACTATAAATCACTTTTATTTAATGGTAATTGTACTACCTGTCATTTTAAAAATAAAGCTGTATCAGCTCCATCTATTGTAGAATTAAAAAAGCAATATCTATCTGCTTTTCCAGACAAAAAAAGTTTTGTGGATTATATGTCTAAATGGGTACAATATCCAAATACAGAAACATCTTTAATGACTGATGCTATAAAAAAATATGAGCTTATGCCTGAATTGGGATTTGATTTGGATACTTTAAAACAGATTTCTGAATATATTTATGACACAGATTTTACAAAGTGATATTTATTTAACTTTTTCCATAATCATCATATCTTAAAAATATTTCTAGATCTTTGATAAACTCATCATCTAGTTTTGAATATGCTTCTTCTAGTCGTACAAGTCGTGCAAACCTTCCTTTTCTTTTCGAGTTTTTAATATCTCTTATGATGTAGTGATACCGTATGACTTCTTTTGTCCAATCACTTAAAAAAGGCCAATTTTTAACTATTTGATAGCTTTTTTCTTCATGATCTGTAAAAGAGTATTCACCTGTAAAAATATCTTCATCATCTTGATACGCTACGCTAGGCTTTCCAACATCATGAAAAAGAGCAGCAGCTAAGAATCTATAGTCTTGAGCTTTTATAACACCATATACTACTTTTAATGTATGTAAAAGGACACCATACTTATGCCATTTATTTTGTTTAAAAAGTAATGTAATCCAAAATACTTTTGAAAATACTGAGTTATTTATTTCAAACATTTTTTTCCTTTTTCACTTATGATAAATATATTACTCTACCAAAAGGGTATGCTTGTTCCTCTTTAGGAGTTACCCACACGACATCATATAGAGGTTCATCTTCAGGAAAAGTTCCTAATCCATCTGTGAAGTATAAAAATAGGGTAACATTATCTATATTTTCATCTACATAGGTAAAGGTATTTTCAAAGTTTGTACCACCACCACCTTTGATATTATACTCTAACTCATCACCTGGATAGAGGATATGATGTTCATGTACTTTTGCATCAGCTACAAGTAAATCTATCTCAAAAGCTGTAAAGGTGTTCATAATAGACTCAACTTCACTTAGAAAAGTACTTAGTAATGCTCCATCAATAGAACCAGAACTATCTATTGCAATCACTATTTTTATTTTTTCACCACTGAGACTTGGTAATGCAACCCCTTGACTTATGTAGCGTTTATTTGGTGGCATCAATCTATAGTCAAACTTAACAGAGTTTTCTATAGCAGTATAAAGTTCATCTTCCCATGAGATAGTGTCATTTTTAAGATTTGGTACAAGTATTTCGATACCTAAAGGTAAGTCACCATGTAGTTTAGCTTTGTTTATGAGTTGTTGATTCATATCTTGTGTATCTACTGGGTCTTGATCATATTCATTAGTATCTGGCATCTTTTCATACCTGATATTTTCTACCTCTTTTGGGGTATGTTTTTCATCATCTATTTCATCTTCAAGAATTTTATATACAGCTTCTGTACTAAGACCATCAAATCTTTCATCAAAGTGTAATACATCAGGAAGTTTAAGACCATTGTTTACAAGCAAACAATTTATCGTATAGTCTTGAGCCATGGTCCATAACCAATCCATACGACCCTCTTTACGGTTGTCATAACCAAAAGCCTGATGCATTGCAGAATTTGTCAATAAAAAGCTTAACTCTTCATCATCTAAACACTCTACATAGTCATCATTGTATTCAAAATGTTCTGGAGTACTTGCAAATGTTTGTATATCTTCATTGAGCTTTGGTTTTTGCATTGCTGATATTGAACCAAAGTAGGGTTGCTCTAACAATAGGTTTGCTTTGACTTGTTTGATTCTTTGTTCGCAATTTGTCATGAATTAATTATATCAACTATAACTTAACATCAAACAAAATTTTTATATTAAAACAGCTACAATTGCACTATGAATTTAAGTAACAAAGTAAAAAATATAGCACAATCAGAAATACGAGCAATGTCTATTTTATGTAATGAGAAAAATGGACTTAATATGGCACAGGGTTTATGTGATCTTGAAGTACCACTTCCAGTAATAGAAGGGACAAAAGAAGCACTAGACACAGGAAAAAATATCTATACTTCAGCGTATGGTAACTATAACTTACGAGATGCAATAGCAAATAAACAAAATAGCTTTTATGACCAAGGGATAACGGCAGATAATATTCTTGTAAGTGCTGGGGCTACGGGAGCATTTTATACTACAGCAATGACACTTCTAAATGAAGGTGATGAAGTGATACTTTTTGAGCCTTATTATGGGTATCATGTATCTACATTAGAATCTATAGGGTGTAAAATAAAGTTTATCAAAACAACTCCGCCACACTATGGTATTGATTTTGATTATCTAGCTTCTCAAGTATCAGAAGATACAAAAGCGATACTTATTTGTAATCCATCAAATCCAAGTGGTAAAGTATATACAAAAGAGGAATTAAACTCTATAAGTACAATAGTAAATCAAAATGACTTAGTATTATTTAGTGATGAGATGTATGAGCATTTTATTTATGATGGTTTAGAGTTTACATCTGCTTTGAGTATTGAAAGTTTAAAGAAAAGTACTGTAGTGATATCTGGTTTTTCTAAGATATATTCTATTACAGGTTGGAGACTTGGGTATGCTATTAGTACAAAAGAGGTTATAGATAATGCCTCAGCACTCAATGATTTAATATATGTATGTCCACCAGCACCACTTCAATATGGTGTATTAAAAGGATTACAAGAACTTCCAAAGTCATACTATACAGATGTGGCAAAGGAACATCAAGTAAAAAGAGATAAGTTTATCAAAGCTTTAAATGAAGCAGGACTGAAAGCTGAATATATCAAAGGTGCATACTATGTACTAGCAGATATATCTAGTATAGAAGGTTCAGATGATAAAGAAAAAGTTGTAAACTTACTTGAACTTACAGGAATAGCAACAGTACCTGCAAGAGCTTTTTATAGTGATGCAAAAGATTTAAATCTAGCGAGATTTTGTTTTTCTAAAAAAAGTGAAGAGTTAGATGAAGCAATAGAAAGATTAAAAGGTTTAAAAATTAATTAGAATAATATTATAGAATTATTAAGAAATCTATATAGAACTTACTCGTTCTGCTTTAATTAAATATTACTTATAGAAGATTAGTTATTTTAAGCTATAGAAACTTGATTTCTACCATTTTCTTTTGATTTGTACATCAAATCATCTGCTTGCTTATAGAGTTTATCAACATTTGTAATATCGTTTGCTTGTTGGCAAATTAATCCAAATGATGCAGTTATATAGGGGCTTGCACTATTGTGTTCATGTTTTATGCAAAGCTTCTCAATACCATTTTTTATATGGTTTGCAAATAATGCAGCATTTTCTTTTGAAGTTGCATTAAATAATATTCCAAATTCTTCACCACCAAGACGAAAACATTTGTCATCTGGTCTTTTTAAAGAGTTATGCAAGAATTTTGCAACACTGATTAATACTTCATCCCCTTTCTGATGTCCATAAGTATCATTATATTGTTTAAAATGATCTATATCTAAAATAACGAAACATACTAAATTTAAATTATCATTTCTTTTTGCAAGCTGTACAAATTCTGGAAATACTTTATCAAAATATCTTCGGTTATAGATATCTGTAAGTCCATCTGTAACTGAATTTTTCTCTATCTTTGTTCTTTGTCTAAGTGAAATAATTCCAAAGGCTAAATTTGACACAAGCTTATTGAGTAATTTCACCTCTTCATTAAAAAATGCATTTACTTTATCTGAATAAATTGACATTGCCCCTAGCACAACATCATCATAAATAATAGGAATTGAAATAGAAGATAAAAACTCTCTTTTAAGTGCTTCTTCTTTCCATGGTTCAAAGGTCTTATCATTTGCAATATCATTAATAACTATAGTTTTTTCTAGTCTTATACTTTTTCCTGTAGGACCATTTCCTCGAGGACAATCTGACCAAAAAATATTGATATCTTTTAAATAACTATTTTTAATTCCACTAGAAGCATGAACAGTGACAGTTTTATCTTTGTCATTATTTTTATAGCCGATCCATACGAGTTCATAGTTACTATAATCATGAACTATCTTACATACGTTATTAAGTAGTTCTTGCTCATCTTTTGCTTCTAATAAAGCTAGATTTGATTGACTGAGAGATACATAAGAGGTATTTATTTTTTCTAAAAGTATTTTTTGTTTATTAAGATCTACAGTTTTATTGTTTATCTCTTCTTGAAGAGGTTTTAGTATCCAACTTGTAAGTACAAACCATAAAGCAAATCCAACAATAAATGAAAAGGCTATTACAGTAAAAATAAGTATAAATTTTAGTTCATTAAGGTGTTTTTCGAACTGTTGCATACTATTTGATAAATAAATAGAATATTTTTTATTTGATATAGTAAAAATTTTTTTCATTCCTAGTTTATTTACACATTCTTTATTATATACGAAGAGTTTTTTTCCATTTTCAAATATAACTTCTAAATCCCTTAACTCTTCTTTTTTCTTTTGCCAAGAGTTAAGAAAGTTTTTTGCTTCTGAATAGTCACTTTTTAAAATACTATCAGATAAAAAATCTCCTAATAATTCAATCTCCGTTTCAATTTTCTGATTTTCAGCATCAATGATATGAGATTTTTGTTTTTCGTAAATAACTAGTCCAATTAATGAAACAAATACAAAAAGTGAAAATACTATTATTAGTATGATTCTGATTTTTTGGTATTTATATTTCTCAGTCATAATTATCTCTCCTTAGTAAGCTCTGGTAGTACGGCTTTTAACATATCCCTATGATAGTTATAGTCACTATCTTTTACATCTACAAAACCAGTAAGAGATTTACTAATATTTTTAAAAATAAAACTTTTTGATGGAGTTGTTTTAAGTTTTAAAAGTGCTTGTTTAATTTTAGTTTGTAACTCTTTTGGCATATTTGATCTTGTGACAAAAACATGGGTAGAGACTTCAGGAGATTTTTCTAATAGTCTTATCCCCTCATATTTCTTTTCATTGAACACCTCTTGTGCAACTGAACCTGCATTAAAATCATCATACGCTACACCATATATGACATTTTCATGATTCTTTAGATGTTTAAAGTGAGATAAATCATCCAACTTAATACCGTTATTCATTAGCATATAAAGTGGTACTTGAGTACTGAGTGTTGATTTTGCATTTCCAAATGCAAATGATTTGTCTTTTAAATCAGCCAATGTTTTTATAGGTGAATTTTGTGAAACAAATATAACTGAACCAAAAGTGGGTTTACCATTGAATTCATATCTAGCAAGAAGAGGTTTTTTCCCATATTTATCTGTGATAACTACATAGGGACTTCCACCTAAAAAAGAGATGTCAAGTTTGTCATTTCCTGTATCTTCAATATGTTTAGTATAGTTTTTAGCAATAACTATTTCAACTTTAATATCTAATTCTTGTGACAAGTAGTTCGCTAGTGGGGTATATTTTTTAAGGAGAACTTTTCCACTTAAATAAGGCATAAAACCTAAAGTAAGTTTATTAGTCTTGATTTGAGAAGCTTGTAATAAGCCCAGAAAAACAAAAGATAATAAAATAATTTTTGATAATTTCATTACAAATCCTTAAATAAAGTTATTTTATAAATGATTATATATCTTTACAACATAAAATAACTTTATACAAGTTAACTAGTATTTATCCTATTAAAAATCTATGAGCATCTACCCATTCTTTCCACGCAGGACTAGACTCCACATCTATACCATCTTTTTGCATATCTCGTATAAGCATAACAGTAAATTCCCCCTCTAAAGATAAAGAAAAATTCAATACATTTGTTAGATTTTGTGTAGAAAAATCATCTTTTAGTGCATAAACTATCCCTATACACATAGCATATAAAGCAGAGTTCTTTGTAGGTATTTCTACTTCTTTACCAGCAATTATCTCATCAATATTTGGTAACTCATTCATCACTTTAGAGTAGTTTAAAAATTCTTGCGCAGTTTCTACCCCAATTGCCCCTGCAATAACATTT
>JGI10211J34971_10003775_pt1 | contig 12079 bp, 10 predicted proteins | sample Etolagsediment_FD_34971 | JGI IMG/M metagenome (IMG submission 34971) | reverse complement strand
GGCCGAATCGCTCGTGGCAGGCCGCCACGATGGTTCGCGGCGCTTCCGGATCTTCCATGTCAGCCTCAATGAACACCGAAGGTGTGCCGAGACCACTCAACTCATCGGCCAACTCGTTCCCCCGACTCGCCGATCGTCCTGCTAGCACCAAGCCCTCGCTGGCCGATGCAGTCAGTCGTCGTGCGATTGCCTCGCCGAGCCCCTGAGATCCGCCATTAATAATCGTGACCGACACCGTTCTCCGATCCATAGGTGACAGACAGGAACACCGTCGCGACGAGCGCTTAACTGCTCGCAACGGCAGGAACCCTGTGCGAACGACCAGTCAAGCTCTCATTCCCCGAACTATCGCACGTTCTTACTATCCAATCCGGTTTGTCCGCTCGATTCGCGACAAGACCGGCGCTTACCAAGCACTTCAACCTCAGAGAATCAAACCCCCCAACTCAGGACATTGGGTCCGCACCCGCTCTAACCAAACCGTCGTGTCCTCATCCGACCACAGCACGCTCGGGCAATCTGGCTCGAGCCTCCAGCGCCAGTCCCCGACTACCTCCCGACCCGTATGGTGAGGACGGGCGATGATGAAGTGACAGAGACCTCGAGAGAGGAACTCCAAACCGATGGTCGAACTCGCACTGAAAGAAATCTGTCTCGAAGAGACTCTCTTAAGAGAGTCTTCTTGGGTCACGATGTCCGCAAGGTCGCCGAGCGACTCCCTAAGCCCTTCCCACTGCATCTGCCGATCGATGTAGTGCAGAAAAATACGCACGGGTACCCGACTAATCTCCGTCAGCCCCCTCGCCAGGCTCATGAGTTGGCGCTCGGTCTCAAGGACAGATAATCCATGTAGTTGCGTCGGGTAAAACGCGCATTGGAGGACACTAGAGGTAATGGCCATCGGTTGGTACGCGATCTCACGGAGTTCAGCTGGAGTACCAATCAGGTGGTGCGCGCGCGGTGACGCGAACGCACGACCTGGCCGACGTATCTCTGGGTAAGCCACCGTAAGGTAATAGACCCCTTTCAGTTCTACCCGTTCGCTGATAGCGAACTGGAGGAGCGTGTACGGATTCCATAGGTATACGTCCGGCTCTGCCTTCAGGAGCCTGCGGAAATTCGAGGCGTGAATGAGCGCGACGGATAATTCGCGTATCGGACCAAACAAGATTGACGAGAGCACCAACAAGACGCGGTAGCGAAAGAGGTGGCGTGTTGCGAGTGGATCGACCAAACGGAGTTGACGCCCAAAAACTCGAGAGGCGTGCTCCACCTTTGACGTGTTGTGGTCAGCCAATACGGCGCCGGAGTCCAAACGATTCATGCTGCTGGCAGGCTGCTTGAACACGATGTGCAGCGTTCCAAGCCTGCTCCGTACTCCCGAGCCAGAGAGCTCGCCTTGCACACGCCAAAGGAAACGCGCGCTACCGAGGAGCGAGGGTCTGCTGGATCGCACGCAAATACTCCTCTCCCGATGGCGGGTCAGTGCGATTATGTTCGCAACCCAATGACATGATCTGGTTGAGTGCATCTCCCTCAGCGAGCGTGTCAAGTACCTCGCTCAGGCGGGAGAACACTCGCCGCTCGCCACACGGACAGGTTCCGTCGGGCTGTTCACCGCGCATCTTGATGAACGGCTGTCCAGCAGCCGTCAGGGTGACGGTCGGCGACGGTGACGAGGTGACAACAGCATCGAACCGACCCAGGAGGTCAACCAGGTTGTCCTCGTATAACTCCACATTTGGCATATCCCAGCCGCCCATCCGGCCCGGATGCGGTCTCACGTGGAATCGCTCGTTCGGCCGATTGGCAATCTCGCGTTGGATCTGCACTGTGTCGCCGACCGACGGCACAATCAGCAGTTGACCCACCCGTTCCTTCTTCGACTCCGAATGATTGTGAAGATTCCAGATGGGTCGTCGCGAACCACCGAATCCGACCGGAATGGGAAGCGATTTCCAAAGTTCTTGCTGATACCGAGAGACACACAGCAATCCGTCCGGCGCGAACCGCCCGAGTCGCTCAACCCTCCGATACTGCGGCGTGTCAGCCGGCATGGCGTAGTGCTGATGAGCCACGCAGGTGACACCCGTACGCCGACACGCCCACACCACGGCGATTCCCCAGGAGTCGAACTCTCCATGAAAGACGAGGACGTCCGGCCGTGCGGTACGTAAGTGCCGTGTCAGGCCGATGACCGCGCGATGCCACCTGGTCACCGCTCCGGGACTCGACTGTCGCAAGAGCGCTCGCTTCACTCGCGAAACGATGAGCAGCGGTCGAAGCCCGAGCAACAACCTCGGGCCGAAGCGAACAGCAAGCAACAACGATTGGAAAACGACGACCGGAACCATCCACCGGTCTGAGTGCCGGTATTCGGTCTCCTCCACATTCCCGAACCTGTACTCGTCAGGACCTCTTGAGATCTCCTCACCTCGGTAGACGAGAAGCGGGAGATCGACTTCGAGCGGCATATCAGCCCAGATGTGATCGGGCTCCCCTCGCCGGCGACCGTTCCATGGCGAGAATCGGTCTGCTGTGAGCAGCACAATCCGGAGTTCCGAGCGTCCCTCCATGAGTTCAGAGCGTCTCGCCCGAGAACCCCACTCCCGAGAGGTGGTTCTTCGTGTCAAACACCAGTGAGGCGTGCTGCGCGATGAGCTCGGGAACAAATTCGGGATGGTCCACCAAAACAACGACGAGATCCACACTCGAGAGAACACGATCAGAGAACTCGACGAGTCTGGGGGCGAACTCCCCGGCCCGCTCGACCTCGATATGTGGATCGCAAATCATGATCTCGGCACCGGCATCAGTGAGGAGGTGCGCGACCTTGACCGAGGGACTCTCCCGCCAGTCGCTCGTGCTCGCCTTGTAGGCGAGGCCGAGCAGCAGTATCGAGGCTCCATCGATTGACTTTCCGTGCCGTGCAAGCAGTTCGGAAACGCGTTGCTGCACGTGGTCAGGCATGTGATCGTTGATGTCGTTGGCCAGTTCAACGAATCGGAAGTTCTGTCCGAGGTGTTCTCGAACCCGCCACGCCAGATAGCTCGGATCGATGGGAAGGCAGTGGCCGCCGACTCCAGGCCCGGGTGTGAACCGCATAAACCCGAATGGTTTGGTCGCCGCAGCGTCGATTGCTCGCCAGATGTCGACGTCGAGTCCTCGTGCGAACTTGGCCAGTTCGTTGACAAGCGCAATGTTCACGTGTCGGAACGTGTTCTCAAGCAACTTGACGAGTTCGGCCTCCGCGCAGTTCGCGACGGGGACCGTCCGGTTCACCAGTGTGGAGAAGAAGGCGTCGACCACTGCGAGCGACTCCGTTCGATCCCCTGACACGACCTTTGGTGTGTTCTCGAACGAGTAGTTGGGGTTACCCGGGTCGATCCGCTCCGGTGAGTATCCGAGAAGGAACTGACTGCGAGACAGTCCTGATTCGCGTTCGAGGATCGGTGCGAGGAATTCCTCGGTGGTGCCCGGGTAGGTCGTCGATTCGAGAATGACGCACGAGCCCTCGGTCAGATGTTGTCCCACGGTGACCGCTGCGCTCTCGATGTAGCTGAGGTCGGGCAGGCCTTCGGTGAGTGGAGTGGGGACGCTGATGACGGCGATGTCGAAGCCAGCGAGGTCGTCGCTGTTCGCTGTGGGCCGGTAGCCCCGATCAAGGGCAGCCATGAGCTCTTGATCGGTCACGTCACCGACGTGACTCTTGCCCATGCTGAGCGATTCCGCTCGGGCTTGAACAACCTCGTACCCGGTCACTGGGAATCCGACTCGGGAGGCCCTCATGGCCAGTGGCAAGCCGACGTAACCCTGCCCAACGACGACAACGGCGGCACAGCGAGCCTCGATCGCCGCAGTTAGAGATCTCACTGGCTCACCAAGTTGCTCACGAAGGCTTGGACCGAGACCTCTTCAAGGACAGCGCCTTCCTTGTCGATCACGAGAAGCGTTCGCCTCGGGTCGACACCGTTCTCTGCCCACCCGGCTAGTACCAAAGAAAGCGAGCCACCCGTGAGCCCGTAAAATCGAAGGCGCGCCGTGTAACTCTCAGGGTTGAGAGTTCCTTGACACACTCGATGTCCACGGCAACGCGTTGGGGGAGCCGACCATCCGAGGTACCTCGAGCACAGGTAGCCCTGCCAACCTCCAACGAACCGCTCTAACGTTGCATCCCAAACGACGCAGGCGACCGGTAGGTCCTCAAGAGCTCTCGATGCCTCCAGATACCCGGTGTCCCAGTGACGACTGACGCCATCAGCGACGATCTCGATTCCTTCGGCTTCTTGTAAGGAGGCGACCGCCCGGGTCACCGACTGCGGCACACCGGCGACAAAGATGATGAGAATCGCTCCAAAAACCAGCCCGCTCTGAAACCTCTGGCTTTCCGTGACGACACGACTTCGAGCGAGTTCGATCAACGCACAGCAGAACAGGACCGGTGTCACAACCCACAATGTCTTCACCGCTCCGTAGTTGGGGCTCGCGTTGTAGTAACTGTCACCGAGGAGAATCGTGAGCACGGCCAACACCAGCATCATCGGCCCCACGAGCCGATTCGTGTCGGGTCCGATTGCGAGCAAGGAGACCAACAATGCGACAGTCGCAATGACCATTACAGAAGAGGCCGACTGTGTTCCTCCTCCTGCTGTGAAGAGGTTCTCAGCACGCCCGGGTAAGCCCCTGAAGAGCGTCCAACCAGTGAGCACGGCTCCCATGATCAGATACAGGCGCGACGCCTGCGAGACACGCTCCTTGAACGCAACCCATGCGATGAGGAGCACGGCACACCCTCCGACCACTGCCATGGGCAGCCACACGAGCGAAGCTCCCAGCAACGCGACGGCGAGCGGCAACGTGCCGGTGAATTTGCTGCCGTGATTACCCACCTCACTGAAGGCCAGGAGCACCGTCACCAATGTCAGAGTCGAGAGGGCAGCTGTCAAGTGCCCCATCCCCCGAGCCTGATCCACGAGTTGGAACAGCGTTAATCCAACGGCGACCGGGACAAAAACTCGCACTCGTCGTTCAACCCCCGCCAAGCGCCGGTAGGCCACTGTGCACACGACTGCGATCCACATGACGAGAGCCGAGAACGCTCCGCTCACGACGAGCGTCGAATACCCGATCGTCCCGAACTCCTGTCCATGCAGGAACTGGAGTGGGCGCAACACCCCCGACACCAGCGAGAGCAGGATGACCACGGGATAGCCCTGCCAACTGAGGAACGCGTCCTGCCAATAGAGGGCTCCGGCAATACGGGTCCAAGCACTCGCGTCCTCTGCACCCAACGAGCGCAACTGGACCGCGAAGCCACCGGCATTCGACGCACTTGAGAGTCTGGAGATTTCGAAGAATCCGAGCGCAACGGCAGTACACGCTCCAAACATCACCGTCCCGAGATCGATGTTCGAACGTGACTTTCGGGTGCACAGCGCTACCGCCACAAACACGACGACCGCTAACACCGCGAAAACCAGCGCCCCAGGGGCGGGCAACGGAAGAACACGCGGGGCAGCAAAGAGCACGACGAATGTCGAGAGGGTCGACAGAAGGACTGCCGACGGAGCCGTCAAGACTGGCGACTCCCACCTTCGCGGCTCCGAGAATTTGTTACCCATAGGATGCTGGCGTGAGGTTACTTGACTGCACGCTCCGAGATGGGGGCTACTACAACCGGTGGGACTTCCCGACGGCTCTCGTTCGTCGATACGTCAGCGGCCTGATCGCGAGCGGAATTGACACGATCGAACTTGGTTTCCGGACGCTTGAGGCGGACGGGTATCTCGGAGCGCTCGCCCACACCACTGACGTCTACCTCGCCGGGCTTGACCTTCCCGACAACACCACCTTAGGCGTGATGCTGAATGCGAAAGAGTTGGTCGGGTTCGGGGCCGGTCCCAGTGCGGCTATCGACCGACTTTTCGCCCCAGCAAGCGATTCGCCGGTATCACTCGTGCGTATCGCGGCAACACAGAGCGAGGTTGAGGGTCTAACCCCTGCTGTGGAGCGGCTCCATGACCTCGGCTATCGAACCGGTGTCAACCTGATGCAGGTACATGCTCTGTCCTCGGGAGACCTGAAGCACTTCGGTTCGTGGGCGGGATCTGTCGGTGCTGAGGTCGCCTATTTCGCAGACTCGTTCGGAGTGCTCAATCCATCAGACATCGGGCCGATCGCTTCAGCTCTCTCCGAGGGCTTCCAAGGGCCGATCGGGTGCCATCTCCACGACAACAGGGCTCTTGCGATGGCAAACACCTTGGCTGCTATCGACGCCGGCGTCACTTGGGTGGACGGCACCATCCGCGGCATGGGGCGCGGTCCCGGCAACGCCCGAACCGAATATCTCGCTGTTGAGCTCACCCGGCGTGGCCTGATCGACGTTGACCTCACGTCACTGATCCCAGTTGTCGAGGAGGATTTCGCGGCCCTCCATCGTGAATTCGAGTGGGGGACCAACTTGCACTACATGCTCTCCGGGACTCACGGGGTCCATCCAACTTATGTGCAGCGCATGATCGCGGATCCGCGCTTCTCGCCTTCCCAGATCACCGACACCATCGAGAGGCTAGGTGCCAAAGGAGGTTCGAACTTCGATCTCGATCGCGCAGCCGACGACGTAACAGAGGTCGATGGGGGTTCGAACGGATCCTGGAATGCATCCGGCTGGGGCGCGGGTCGTTCCGTCCTCATCGTTGGACCAGGGGCGACCGTTGTCGACCGACGCGGCGATCTGGAACATGTGATCCGATCGAGTGAATCGATCGTGCTCAATCTCAACCTGCGACCGCTCGTCGATCCAGAACTCATCGACGCGTATGTCGCCTGCAATCCGGTTCGTGCTCGACTCGATCGAACCGAGGTCGCGTCCAACGACATTCGTGTAATCGGGCCAAGGGCTCACTTGGGTGACATCGTTGATGGACTTCGCATCGACGACTGGGGAATGTCGGTGAAGGCCGGCCAGTTCGAAGTCTCGGGCACCGGCTGCGTTGTTCCGTCAGGGGTGGTGGCGGGTTACGCGATCGCTCTGGCGACAGTTGGTGGGGCCTCGAGAATTCTGCTCGCCGGGCTCGACGGCTTCGACCACGCTGACCCCCGACAAATGCAGATGACCGAGTTGCTAACGATCGCTCAATCACAACCGACCACTCCAAGCATCGTTTCTTTGACACCGACCACTTATCCGGTGGTCGAGTCCTCGATGTACGCGCCGTGGCTGGCGTGAACCTCCTCGTCGTTATCCCCGCGCGATTCCAGTCCACTCGATTTCCCGGCAAACCCCTCGCCGATCTCGGCGGATCGCCGCTGATCGAGCATGTTTGGAGACAGTGCTGTCGCGCGGTCGATGCCACGGACGTTGTCGTCGCAACTGACGACGAGCGGATCGCGGTGGTGGCACGCGAATTCGGAGCGAATGTCGAGATGACTGCGTCCGACTGCCTGACCGGCACCGACCGAGTCGCCGAGGTCGCGAGCTGGCACCGCGCTGACTGGTACGTCAACGTTCAGGGCGACGAACCCTTCATTGACCCAGCGGCAATCAAGAAGGTCATTGAGGTCGCCAGAACGGCGGAGCAAGATGTAGCCGCGGTCAACACGATGAGCGCCATTACCAAGGAATCCGAGTTCTACTCAGCGACAGTTCCCAAGCCGGTTACCGACCTACACGGACGACTGTTGTACATGTCGCGAGGGGCTATCCCAACCGACAAGCGGCTCGGGTTTCAGAAGGCATTCCGACAAGTTGGGCTCTACGCCTTTCGATATTCAGCCCTCGATTACTACCAACCAGGCGCGAAGAAGACTCCGCTTGAAGAGATCGAAGATATCGAGATCCTCCGCTTGGTCGAGTCGGGACTAAGCGTTCAAATGGTCCAGGTACCTGCTGGTGGAATTGCGATTGACACTCCCGACGATCTTGCCCGAGCACGGCTCATCATCGAGAGCACGCAAAGCAGTTGATGCAAGTAGAGCGCAACCCCCATCAAAGTTGCGTGCCACTGCGTTCCCACTGGCGCTAACCCTTCTGTCGTCGGTGATGATCGTCTCACAGACGACTTGGAGGGCAGTGGGCCACGACCTTTCGTCATTCCTCGCTCCGGTCGTGGCGATTACCAATGGACACCTGAGTCTATGCGCCAGCTACTTCAATGTCACCCCTCCTGGAATCCATGTGACCCTGCTCCCATGGGTCCGGCTATTCGGGCCTGGAATCTGGTCGATGTACGCACTGCACTCACTCTTCGTTTTGGGTCACCAGGGAACGCTCTTTCTTGCCCTGCGAAAGTTGTTGACTCCGACGGACGCAAGCCTCATCTTCGTTGCTACCAGCGTTGTGATACTCACCGGAGATGTCTTCGACGACATGCTCCTCAGCACCGAACTTGTAGGTAACACATTTATCCTCGCGGGCTTTTGCGTCCTCCCCTTCCGATCGACGGTCCCCAGGTTGCGGCTATGGGCCGCCGGGATAGCACTGCTCACCTTCGCGGTCCTCGTCAGAGAGGTGTACGCCTTTGCGCCGATCATGGCCGTTCTGGGATTCCTCTGGGCCTATCGAGGCAAGAGAAACAGGCTCACGGCAACATTCTTGTGCGCTGACTCGGTCAGGTTCACACAGTAGCTGCACTAGAGGACGCTGAACGTTTCAAATCACTGTTCTGTGCCCCATGGTAAAGACCTCAAGTAGGGGGATGATTTCATTAAAACTTCTGGGTCGCCAACTGCTGAAATTCTTCCATCTTCAACAGTAACCAAGAGATCGCACCCTTCCAGAATCTTGGGCCGATGGCTCGCTATAACAACCGTCACTTCGTTGGAAATGCGTCCAATAGCATCAGAAATTGATTGCTCAGACAGCGCATCGACCGATGAAGTTGGCTCATCCATTACAACAAGACTCGGTCGACCGGCAAACGCGCGAGCAATCGCAAGTCGTTGCTGCTGCCCACCGGACAACGCGCGTTGTCCCGGTCCGATAATTGTGTCCAATCCCTGTGGCATCGAAGCGACTTCGTCGCGGAGGTCCGCGACCTCGAGCGATTCCCAGAGCGCTTCGTCGGTTATGCCGTCGCGGTACAAACGTAAATTGTCGGCTATCGATCCAGCGAGTAACTGCGAAGCTTGTGGGACAACTCCGACTTGGCGGCTCCATGATTCACGGTCGTAGTTGTGCAGCGGCTCGCCGTTCACAACGATCTTTCCTTCTTGCGGCTGCAGCACCCCGAGGACAAAACGCAGAAGCGTCGACTTTCCACCACCGGATGGACCAACGACACCCACCCGCATCCCACGAGAGATATCGAGTGACGCCTCCTGTATCGCAGCGACCTCAGCCGACGGATANGTGAATTTCACGTTCTGTAATCGACACGATTCAAACTTGATGAGTCGCCGGTCACCCCATTGAATTCGCTCATCCTGCAATTGGTCAACTCGACTTTGGAGGAGTTCCAAAGATGGTCGTAAGCTTGCGAGACCGGAGGCTGCCTGCTGAATCGCGGTACCGTACGACAGCGAACGAAGCACGACCAAGAGGATTGGACCCGTTCTCTCTAGATTCCCGGTTTCGGTGTTGATCAGGATCACGATAGAAAAGGTGACGGCCAGATAGGTCACCGTGGTGAACAACGGAATGACGGAGCCCTTCAGGCGTCCTAAGCGCTCCGACTGAGCCGCTTCACGGTCGACGCGCTTGTGGAGGGGAACCGACGCTCTCTCATTGAGGCCGAATGTCTGAACTTCGAACCGAATCCCAATGAACTGCGCCAGTTCGCTTGACAAGTCTCTCTGGAAGCCAAGTGCCCGACGAGCAGAACGTTTTATTAGAGCACGCAATGGTCGAAACGTGAGTGTAGCTAGGACGATAACTAAGATGAGTAGAGATGTGAGCCGAACATCAGTGAGCATTGAGTAACCGAGCATGGCAACCATGATCGATACCTGTCCGTAATTCGCGATCAAGCCCGAAATTTGGGAACTGATTCCATTAGGTACCGTCACCACTAATTGCTGCACTTCGCCGTCATTAAGCTTCGATTGCGGCAGCCAGGACGAGTTGGAATAAGCCCGTAGCGCGTGGTTCCGAATGATTCGAACAAGGGCGAACTGGAGCCTTGATGCAAGGAAGACTCCCAGTAATCCGGCGCTCAATCGGAGAGCGATCAACCCCAACAACAGAAGAAGTGCAAAAGAAAGCGAGCGGTCCCCCAGGCCTGGGACAAAAATGGAATCCGCATCGATCTCTACCGCCCGCAGAGATAGGCGAGCAAATAGTGTAAGAATTGCAGCCTCAACGGCACCCTCAAGAAACGAAAGCCCGACCTGGGATACAGCCAATGGCCATCTGGCACGCAAGAGTTGGCGCAACCCTAGCTTCGGGGCCAAGCACTCCCCTCCGCTCTCCCGACCCATTGGAGACATCGACGTAGCCACATCAGGCATGATGGCACGAACCATCCGACGCGTTCGTGCTCCCTCGCATCTTTGCTCACGGTGCGGAACGCGACCGGCCCCCTCGGTTACCACCTCAATAATGTCAACGGTGCTTTCAGACGACACTCGACGGATCGCAGCACCCTCACGCGCCAACCGAGCCCGCAAACGCAGATCCGACAAAAAACGGGTCTGCCCCCGATCTGGTTGACATCCCAGCTGCGAGGATTGGTCCTCGCTTGAAAGGATGGCAATCATGCCCAAGGCGTTCCCTCCAGAGTTCCGCGAAGAGGTTGTGCGTGTCGCACGCCGACGCGAGCAATCGATCCGACAAACGGCGAAGGACTTCGGGATCTCCGAGTCGTGTTTGAACCGGTGGCTCACGATCGATGAGATCGAGTCGGGTGATCGGGCCGGTGTCACCAAGGCCGAAGCCGCCGAGGTCCGCGAACTGAAACGTCGGAATCGGGTGCTCGAGGAAGAGAACCTGATCCTGCGACGGGCGGCGGCGTTCTTCGCAAAGGAGTCGCTCCCAAAATGATGTACCCGCTCGTGGTCGACCTCGCCGCCGAAGGCGTGCGGGTGTCGACGACGTGTCGGGTCCTCGGGTTCTCCACGCAGGCGTTCTACAAATGGCGCGCCCAGCCCTACTCGGATGCCGAGTGGGAGGACGCACACCTGATCAACCAACTTGTCGATCTGCACGCGGATGATCCCGAGTTCGGGTATCGGTTCTTGCACGACGAACTCGTCGCCGCCGGCCAGGTGGTCGGAGCGAATCGGGTGCACAGGCTGTGTCGTCAGAACCAGTTGTGGTCGGTGTTCGCGAGGAAGCGTGGCCATGGCCGCAAGGTGGGACCACCGTTGCACGACGATCTCGTGCAACGCCACTTCAAAGCCGACACGCCCGATGTTGTGTGGTTGACCGACATCACCGAGCACTGGACCGATGAGGGCAAGCTCTACATGTGCGCGTTGAAAGACGTCTGCTCCGGACGCATCGTCGGCTACGCCCTCGATGCCCGCATGACGTCGCAACTCGCGGTCCGAGCGCTCGACAACGCCGTCATCGGTCGTGACTACCGCGGCGTGGTAGTCCACTCCGACAGAGGGTCGCAATTTCGTTCCCGAGCCTTCGTGGCCCGGCTCAAGCACTACAAGATGGTCGGATCGATGGGTCGAGTCGGCGCATGCGGAGACAACGCGATGATGGAATCGTTCTTCTCGCTGCTGCAGAAGAACGTTCTCGACCGCAAACGTTGGCGCACCCGACGCGAGTTGACGTCACGGATCGTGAACTGGATCGAGCGGACCTACCATCGACGCCGACGACAACCCCGACTCGGCCGACTCACCCCCGTAGAGTTCGAACTCGTCTTCAACGCTCAGGCCACAGCAGCCTGAAACTTCACACCCCAACCGTCAATCAGACTGGGGGCAGACCCGTCCGAGATATCGGTCACCTGTCGGCTGGCTTTGCGGTGCTTGGGCTCACGTACTCAGCCTTGGTCCTCATTTCCGAGGCCTCCACTGATTCACGACTCGTTAGTCGACACTTTGGCCTGTGGGCTTTCTCATTTTCGTGCTTACTGTGGTTTCCACTTCGCCCATTGGCACTCGTGATCGCTGCCTGGGCACTCGT
>JGI10211J34971_10003773_pt1 | contig 12081 bp, 5 predicted proteins | sample Etolagsediment_FD_34971 | JGI IMG/M metagenome (IMG submission 34971) | reverse complement strand
TACCGAATGGTCCCTCTCGACGAGCCACTCCGGGCGGGACGCGGCTACTGGGTCTGGGTGAACGGTTTCCCGGAAGGCGGCGCAGTGGTGGCCGCAGCGGTAGCCCCGGACGGGGACGTGTTGGCGCCTCTTGATCGCGGCTGGAATCTCGTAGGGCCTTTCCGCAATGCGGCGATCGCGGAGCTACCCGCCAGTGTCGTCGGAGTCCAGGCCTGGGACGCGACTCTGTCCAGGTATTTCGCACCGACGACAGGAGTGTTCGCAGGCGCCGGGTATTGGCTCTATGCGAGTGACGAGCAGAACACGCCCGCTCCGCTCGCGCTCGGCTCGGCGACGTTTGACCACGGGGCCGGCACGATGCGCTTGCTTTTCTCCGGGCTTGATTCCCCGAGGCAGCCGGGCGTGACGTACCGCGTGGAGGTGTTCATCTACGATACGACACACGGAGACGTCGTCCTGCCGTCAACGTCGTTTGACGCGTACGAAGACGAGCTCACGCTGGATTCCGGCCACGGATTCGTACTGCGTCCCCGGTCCAGCTACCTCGTGGATGCGAGACCGTGGCGCGACGGCGTCGCAGCCAGGTGGACCAGTGCGGTCTATGTAACCGGAGACGGACTCAGCACTCACAGTGCCACAGACGAGACTCCGCTCCAGAACGCCCGCATCGACTGGGACGCGGGAGCGGTAACCGTCGATCTGCCGGCCGGTGCCACACTGGAATACGGGGCTTGGTTGCTGGATGACGCAGGAGACGTGCAGACCGAGCTCCAGTCGGTCGCTACCGACGTGGACGGACGCGTGGCTATGCCCGCCGTGGCCAACACATATCGAGAGCTGGCCCAGGCCGGAAAGCGCATCTACGTCAAGATACGCATTGTGGACACCGGCGGGAATGCAACCGGCTGGCGGTCGTTCACGGCGACAATCCCCGACTCGACGCGATAGCCGGAGACCCGACATGCAGAACCCCTGTCTGAGAACTCGTCACGGACATACTGTGGCCACGGCCACTCTACTGCTTACTTCCCTGACCCAGACTCCCGCGGCGAGAGCCCAAGAGTCTGAATGGGAATTCAGTGCAGGCGCCAATCTACGACGTCCGGGGACCGTCTCCCTGAAGAGCTTTCCACTGAACGCCGGTGCCTACATCGACGGTGCCATTGTCGATCAGGGGGACGGGCACTTGCCGGCGCGCTACCGGATCACGGTCGAGGACGCGCTGAAGCAGGTGACGCCGGACGCCGGACAACTTCAGTTGGTCACGGTGAGAACAATGGGCGCCGACGGGGAGAAGACGCTTGACACAGGCGCGGGTATCGTCGTGCAGGCTCGGAAGCCACTGGGGGATTACGGAGAAGTCTCGCTGGCGGTCGTGGGCTCCCTGACGACTGCGTCTTCTGACAGCCGCATGCGTTTTTCTGCCGACGAACGCGCGACTACGTGGAGCATTGCCCCGGATGTCTGGCCCGGCGGGGTCATCCCGTCCGGCAACCCCCATCAGACGGACAACTTGGCGATGCGGGCAGCCCCGGTCGACGCGACGGCGTTGACGGGCTTGGTGCGAGCGGACGTGGACCTGCGGCTCTGCACAGCAGGACTTGGCCTCGCGGCCGATGTTCGCGATTGGGGCCGCGTCCAACTGGGAGCGAATGTCGGCCTCGCCCTGAATGTGGCAACCTGCAAGACGACTCTCACGGAGACAGTGGTGTGGAGTGACGACGGCGGGGCCGTGTCGGGCCGACAGGAGAGCCACAGGGACCGGGACGCCATCCCCGGCTGCTACCTCGGCCTCCACGTCAACGTGGCCGTTGGCAACGGCGTTTCGCTCTTCCTGGCCGGACGCTATGATCATGCGTTCAGCGACTTGGATGCGGGGCCCGCACATGTCGACCTCTCTGCGTGGAGCACGCAGCTGGGCCTGCGGTGGGCTTTCTGACGGCTGGCCGGTAGCCGCCGGACTTTGCCGTGTCACACGAGCCGTCCCGCCCTTTGACTTGCTGCACCCAGCGATCCGTGTCCCACGACTTCCTCTCCTGCTGACAGCCTGGATACTCGCCGGGGCGCCGGCGTGCGGGCAGACCGCGCCGGACCTCGTCGTCTCACCGGAAGGCAATGAGACCTGGGAGGCCACCCCGGACAGACCGTTCGCCATGTTGGGACAGGCTCGATATGCCATCCGACAGCAGCGCCACGAACTCGTTCAACGCGGCCGTCCAACTCCAAAGAAGGGGGCGTCTACTACGTCGATGACTTCGCGCTCGAAGCCGTCCCCCAGAAGTGAGCCGTCCGTCGATCTGTTCCCGATCGGGAACCGCGCGTCGAACGACCGCCCGACGCTCAGGGACGACCGTCCTGCAGCACCTCGCGTGGGAGAAGCAGTTCGGCGCCAGTGCGAGCAAGGTACGGCGGCACTGTGACCAGAAGGCGTTGGCCCTGACTGTCACGGAAGGACCAGAGGCGACCGTCTTGCCCGTCGGGGACCGGGACACTGAACCAACCCTCGTCGGCTTTGCCAAACTCGAACCGCACGTTGCCGTCCGCGTCGCATAGCGTGCCGGACATGCGGGGTGCCCAGTTGGCAATGCGCGATGCCCAGCCAGCGACGACAGTCGTAGCTTTCGGCACGTAGAAGTACAGACCCCACTTGCCACGGAAATGGTTGGTGACGCCGGGCGTGTCTTGCGCTGACGGAACGGTGACAGGCATGCCTTCGGGCCAGACGATACGCGTGTAATCCCCGCCGTCCCGTGTTTCGATCCGGTGCAAGCCGGCGTGCGGAGTCCGCAACACCACGGTGTACTCTCTACCATCCGGCCGCACGATGTCGCTCTCGGCGACCTTGCGCCAATTGCCGTCCACCCGCGCCGACATCGTGATGCCGTGCGGCCGCAGGTCCCAGACATGCTGCACGGTCACCTTCAGAGTCACGTCCACCGGAGCATCGTCTACCCACACGAGGTACGTCTGACGGTCCTGAGCACTCGGCGGGAAGTTGCCGGGGGCGACTTGCGGGAATCGCAACGGTGCAGCGGCAGGCACCAGATCTTCACTGTAGGTGACAGGCGTGAAGTCTGTCTCCACGGGGACATTCGCCCGGATGCCTTCCCTCAGAATCGCCAGTAACTCGGCCTCGTCGATCGCGTCGTCGTGCTTCATCGGGTGATCGTCGGTGTGCGCGGCTTTCTGACCGATCAGCCGTGCCCAGAGCCCGTAGCTGTGGACCATCATGGTCTTGCGGATGCGGTAGCAGAAGCGTATCACCTCGGTCTTGGCCGCGGACTTCGCATCGCCGTTCGCCTGCGCAAACGCATCATAAAGCTCCGCGTACCGCGCGTACACGATCAGGTCATCGACGCGAGCCAACACGTCGGGGTGATCCTTCGCAAGCTCCCGCGCGGCCTGCAAGTGACGGTACATCCGCGCCAGTAGATCCGTGTCCGAACGTCGCAGACCATCGTCTCCGATGACCGTGTAGAATTCCCGCATCGGCTCTTTGGCCGGTCCGAAAGCTCGACTCAGAAAATCCTCGACCAGATCGCTGACACGGTCGGCTTCGGACACGTTCCACAGCACTCGGCTGGCCACGTAGTAACCCAGACCGTAGGGTCCCCACGCGTCGCCCGACTCGGCGTCGAAGAACCGAGCGCCTTGCTTGTGGTACCTGCGGATGGACTCGGCCAAGGGCCCCGGCCGTGCGGACTTCGCGCGGCGGGGCATGTTCCAGTCCCACGCAACCACACTGAAGTAATCGTAGACCCCAATCATGGCTCCCCTGGCTTGCCATCCCTCGACGATCTGATCGAACGTGAACCCGCCGCGGATGAACGCCGTGGTGGCGCTCACGATCACGTTGGGATGCACGCTGATGCTCGGCGGCGGGGAATGGCGGTTGTAGGCGTACATGCCCACGTACTTCGGCCCCAACCCCAGACTGTTGATCGCATCGGCCACCTCATTGGCGAGGGTCAGAGCACGGTCACTCGGACTGCCCATGGCCGTACACGGAACGCACTCGCACCAGTTGTCGCCGTCGCTCGGGTCCATGGACATGCTGTCCAGATCGGGCCGCTTCCTGAAGACGCCAACCGCGTGGTCCACGACCAATTCGCGCAAGCCCGGGTTCGAGATGCAGAACTTGATATCGCCCCCCTTTGTCAGACGCTCGCCCTTGACCATCGCGAAGTACTCCGGATGCTCATCGAAAGCCTTCCGGTTCGCGCCGAGAATGCCACCGTAGGAATGCCCGCTGTTCAGGTCAAAGCCCTTGACGGCCCGGTTGCGGGCGCACCACTGGCGGTACGGTTCCTGGTTGTATCCCCAGCGCATGCCCCAGTTGTACCAGATCCGGCGCGCGTGGAAGTCGGGACTCTCCCGCGCGTCAAGGGCAATCTCGATGGTATCCAGTTCAGGCACGACTTCCCACGTCGGTCCCGGAAAGAACTGACGGCACCCCAGACGCCACAAAAGGTCCCACACAGCGTGTTCCACGGCCAATTCCGTTGCCCCAGGAGCCAGATGCCGTTGCCTGTCGACCTGATCACATAATCTTCGCGCCCGAAGGGGCCGACCTCGAACGCCACGTCGGGAGGCGGCTCCGCAAAATCAGCGGGCAATCCGACCGCAATCCCTTTGCGGCCGTCCCCCGTCCCCACTGCGAAGTCCGCACCGGACATACGCCCCAAGTAACGGGCAAGCTCGCCGGCCACGGCACGGGTCCGATCACCCGCGCTGCCCCCCACAACAACCCCACACAACGCCTCGCCGCCCGAGGCGATCACACAGCGCTCTGCTCCCGTCACGAGCATGCTCGTTCCCGCCAGCAGGGACATCACGACGCACCTGACTATGGTCCTCCGGACACTGTTCATCATCGCGCCCTGTACCTCGGTTCCTGCACTGTGGCAGTCTTTTCTCTGACAGACAAGCAAACACCACTGGACATGTAGGACAATGTGTGATAGTGTGTATTAATTGTGGTGGGGTCCGCGGCCTGCCTCCCCCCTCCCCCTCCCCGCCAACGGTCGCGGATCCCGCCTTTTTCTTGTCTTGGCTCCGACGAACTCAGCCCGCTGGCTTACCCGCGCACTTGACCCACCACGCGTCGTAGAGCGTCGACAGACGGTCCACCACGTCAGGATGGGCCTTGGCAACGTCGGTCGTTTCCGTCATGTCGACGGACATATCGTACAGTTCCCACGTCGACTTCTTCCCCTCGACCACGAGTTTCCAGCGTTTGTCGCGGACCGCCTTGCCGTTGCGCCACTGAAAATAGACAGGGCCCCGCTCAAAATCGCCCTCGTCGCGCAACACGGGATACAAGCTGCGCCCCTCCATTGGCCAGACAGGCTGCCCGGCGTGTTCGGCGGGATAGGTTGCACCTGCGAGTTCCGCAACCGTGGGCATAATGTCGATGAAGTGACATACGTGGTGGCTCACCCTCCCGGGATTGCGGATCCCGCGCGGCCAGTGAGCGATAAGCGGCGTGCACGTGCCGCCTTCGAAGCTGAAGTTCTTGTAGAACCGGTAGGGCGTGTTGCTCACGTTCGCCCACTCGCCGCCGAGGGAAGTCCATCGTGTCATCGAGCCAACCGGTCCTGTGCCGTCTTTGAGGCGCACAACTTCAGACGAGCAACCGTTGTCGGAGGCGAACAGAACGAGTGTATTCTCCTCCTGCCCCATCTCCCGGACCTTCGCCAACACGCCACCGATGGCCTGATCCATGCGATCGACCATGGCGCCATAAACAGCCATTTTGAGGGCGTCCTCCGCTTTCTGATCGTCCGTCTTTGCCTCCCACGGTTTGTACGTGGGAGGCGAGAGCGGCCAGCGCTTGTCGATCAACCCCATTTGCTGCTGTCGTTTGTATCGGGCGGCACGGATGGGCTCGAACCCGCACGTATAGGTGGAGCGGTACTTATCGATGTCCTGCGGCCACGCGTGCAACGGGTCGTGCGGCGCATTGAATGCCAGGTACAGGAAGAAGGGCTTCGACGCGTGATCGCGGCCGTGCTCGTCGAGGAACTTCGTGGCGTACTTGCCGAAATAGTCGGTCGTATAGAAGTCCTTCTCCGTCGGTGTGAACGGCTGCAGCGTCTCTGCATCATCGCACCAGACGCGTTTGCCGTAGCGCTTCTGGGCGGGCTTCCCCTCGCCTTCCCGCTGGAAACCCGGGTTGAAGTAATTGCACGCGCCGTCGCGCAATCCCCAGTAATGGTCGAACCCGCGATCAAACAAGTTCTCCCTGCCGTGATGCTTGCCGACGGCGCAGGTGCGGTAGCCGGCCCCGCGCAGCACTTCGCCCAGCGTGACGGCGTTCGTGAAGCTGCCGATGCTGCGGAATCCGCACTGCTGGGCATAGAGACCGGACAGGAGACAAGCACGGGACGGAAAACACTTGGAGGTGTTGTGGGCTTGCGTGAACCGCACGCCGTTGTACCCCAGGCGATCCAGGTTGGGCGTGGCAATCTCCCCCCCGTAGCACCCGACATCCGACCACCCCATGTCGTCGGCCAGAATGAAGACGATGTTCGGTCGCGGAGCGTCCCCTACGGCAGCGGGGAGCTTTGTCGCCATGGCCAGTCCGCCAAGCCCCAGAGCCCGGGTGAAATCGCGCCTGTTCATATCATGACTCCTCTACAAGATGGGCGTAGCGCCCTTTGAACTCGATCCACGTCGCGTATCCCCACCGACGTACGTAATCATCGCCAGGAAGGAACTCGTCGTTCGCTTCCCTCAGACACCGGCGCAGTACGTCTGCCAGCTCGGCCTGCAACTCCGCCGCCTCCGGGCGGCCACAGAGGTTGTTCATCTGGAAAGGATCGGTCTCGTTGTCGAACATAAGCCACGGCCTGTTGATGGTCGCCACATACGTGTATCGCTCCGTACGGACGCCGCGGTATTCGTCGGTCTTGTTCGGGATCGCGCGGCCGAACGGAGCCGGCAGCATGGTCAGCCCTGCGGTGTCCGCGGGTTCGGCTGCCCCCGAGACCACCTTCGAATAGTCGGTTCCCTCGACCGTCCCGGGGATGTCGACGCCGCAGAGCCCAAGTAACGTAGGCATGATGTCCGGGGTGTTAAGCACCATGCGAAGCTCGCGCCCGCTCTTGCCGTGCGCCCGCGGGTACCTCAGAAGGAACGGCACGCACACGGACTCGTCGTACGGCAGGTGTTTGGCGCCGTAGCCCTGGGAGCCGAGCATGTCCCCGTGGTCGGATGTGACCACGAAAACAGTGTCATCCGCAATCCCGGTCGAGTGAAGCGTCTCAGCAAGCGCCGCTACGCAGTCGTCCAAGGCAGCGACATGGGAATAGTAGCCACGGAGCTGTTCCGTCGCCCTCTCCTGCCATTCCGGGGGGACGTTCTGACGGAGTTCGATTGGACGATTGGCATAGCGTGCCGCGTACTCTTGGGGAGCCGTCTGGTATGGATCATGGGGCGGTCCCCAGGACAGGAATAGACAAAACGGCCTGTCCCTGTCCGCGTGGGCCCGGATGTAGTCAATGGCATCGCGCGTCTGGGCGATGGCGTCGTAGCCGTCCCATGCTCTGGGATCGGGGGCATCACCGAAGTACTTCGAGTCATTGTAGTTGTGAGTACACTCCAACACCTTCCAGTAGTCGAAGCCCTGCCGGCTTCCACGGGGGATATGCTCGCTACGGTGCTTGTATTCGCCGTTCGGACCTCCGTGCAGATGCCACTTGCCCACATAAGCCGTGTCGTAGCCGGCGCCTCTGAGGACCTTGCCGATCGACACGGCGTTGTCATCGAGCTTGATGTCGTTGATGAACATCCCGTTCGTTGTGGGGTATTGGCCGGTCAGAAGGCTGGCGCGGTAGGGCGTGCAACATGCGTGGACGGTCATCGCATTGACGAAGTTCACGCTTTCACCCGCCAACCTATCCAAGGCGGGGGTGTCCACGTTGGGGTCCCCCGCATACCCGACGGCCTGGGCGCGCCATTGATCCGCAAACACGAAAACAACATTCGGAGCTCTACACGTCATACGCATTCCTGTGTGTTTGGTCCGGTCGGCATGCGTTGATCCTCGTCAGCGCCCGTCGGTGCCGCCGAGACAGATGAGCCGGGCGTCACGGGTCGCCAGGTGGAGGCGGCCATTGGCGGCCGACAAACCATCGAAAGCGGGCATGGCCGGCAACGATTGCGAACTCAGCAGCGAACCGTCCTGCGCCGAGAATACCTGCAGTTCCACGCCCTTCCGCCCCTCCAACGCGGCCATCGGATCATCGGGATCATGGGCATCCGGCGTGCCCGCCGCGAACAAGCGCCCCGCGGCCAACACCATGGCGCGAATGCGAAGCGGGACCATTGTCTGCCACTTCGCCGGTCGCTCGCGTACGTACCCCGTGCCCTTCTCAACGCCCCGTCCGCCGCGCCGGAATCGATCGGCGGCCGACTCTTTCGGTAGCCAGTCGATGGCCTTCTTCTGTCCTTTCTCGTCCAATGTCGGTTGATTGTCGTTCTCGTCCGCAAACAGAAGATAACCATGCTCCCCCGGGAAAAACGCGGGACTCCATACAATACGACGATAGAAGTACTTGACCGCGTAGGTCGTGCTATCATCGAACACGAGAAGCTGTCCGGCCTTCGGCGCTTGCTGCGCAAAGTAGAATCCGGGCCACCGGTGGCTGTGCATCCAGTAGATACGATCGAACCCGGAGTCGTCCAGGAACCCGCCTGTCGCCACGAGATGATTGGCGCCCATGTCGAGCTCGCCCAAAGGACTCTCCTGTTTCACCGGGAGACGATTCAGCTGCGCGTCGAACTTGATGCGCTGCATGTACAGATCCCTGCCGTCGCTCACAAGCAGGTCCGGCAACGCGCCTTCCATGGCAAAGGGCGTGCCGGTGTCCGTCTTGATGTCCGGCCACGGACCTTCGAGCAGATGACTGTGCAGCATCTTGCCTGACGTTGCGTCGACGCCGTATACCATGATCCCGCCGTCCAGGAATGAGGATCGCCCCGCCGCGAAGTAGACCACCCCTTTCTGCACGAGGACGCTGCCCTGGACGGGCCACACCGACTCCAACTGCCCGTACGAGACAAGCTGGCGTGTGTTTGGAGCAGCACGGAATCGCCACACCAATGCACCGTCGGCGGCCCGGAGGCAATAGACCGAACCATCGCGGCATCCAAACAGCACGGTGCCCTCGTGGATCGTGGGTGCCGAGTCGATTCGTCCGCCGGCTGTATAGCTCCAGACATCACTGCCGTCATTCGCATTGAGACACCGGATCCGGCGCGCGTCCTTCTCGGCCACCCAGAGCCTGTCACCGACGACGACGGCCTGTGATGGTTGACAGGCGAGTTTCGCCTCCCACCGCAACGCCAGATCCACCGGCACGGCCATGCTCGTAGAACCGCTCCGCCGCGTGTCACGCCGATACATGGGCCAGTCACTGGACTTGAGATCTTGAGCTTTGGGCTTCGGGTTGGAGGACCAGGCGTAGGCGGGGCCACGCTCGAGATTGGCGTCGGTCACAGGCTTGAGCTTCTCGACGGGCCCGGGCGCCATGGCCAGGAACCCCGGGACTTTCACGCCAGGATAGCAGAAGCACTGGTCCGTGGGAGCATAGAACAGGCCGTTCGCCGGTGTTGCACCGGTGAAACACGGTGCGCGCAGCCAGTCGTTGCGCATGTGTCCGTCCCCTTCCACGTCCACAAACTCGGCTCCCCGTTTTGGCAGGATCAAGAATCGCTCCGTAGCTTTGCTGCGGTGGCACCGGTAATGGTGTCCGGGCGAGATCAAGTTGTCCACCGAAACGGTCTTCCTGATCTCCCCCGTGCGGAGATCGCACCCCTGGAACGATCCGCACCAGACCGTACCATTGGTCACGAACAGGTCAGTCGGTTGAGTGCATGCGGCGGCCCAGCCTCGCCTGCCTGGCTTCCGCCAGAGGACGCCGCCGTCGTCCAGAGAGAACGCTGTCAGAAAGAAGCGCCCGGATGCCGGTTTTCTGGCCTTCTTCGGCGCCTCTTTTGGTTCCCCCTCGGACACCTGTCCGTGGCCGTGGAACAGAACAACACCGTCGCTGATCGCCAGCGAACTGACCGCGCCCTGCGTCTTGCCAGTAGGGTTGGCCGCCCGCCACACTTCACTGCCACTCCCGGCGTCAAGACAGATAAGGTGCTCCATGTCGTGGTACACGACTCGCCCCGACTGCGCAGACAGCGCATAGGGAATCACACGTACGCCGTCCTTACGCCAAAGCTGCTTGCCGCTCTTCACATCGACCGCCACCAAGTTGTCCTTGAGCGATCCCATGTCGATACGCGCGCCGGCCGACACGGACCGCTCCTTGGTTGTCTTCACGATAAGGATGCCGTTATCGAGGATCATCTCGTCCGCGCCCGTCGTGCCATCGAGGGCCTTGACCAGGACGTCGCCCGTGGCCGCATCGAGCACGGACACGGGGGATTCCAGGAAACGGAGGGTAGCGTAGACGCGATCGCCGCAAGCCACGAGACGCCGCGGTATCGTGTGGTGGATATTCCACCGATTTCCCTGGCCAGTACCGAACTCGGGCTGCCAGTCGCTCAACGGCACTTGCCACAGTCGCACGCCATTGGCCGCGTCCTGCGCAATGAGGTTGCAGCGTTGAGGCAGCTTGTTGTAGATACCGGTCTGTCCTTCGTCGAAGATCATGAAGATCCGCCCACCCGCCGTCACGACCGCGTTCACGCTGCTGGGGAACTCGTGACTTCGGCACCATTTGGGGTCAGACACCCACCGGAGCCGTGCGGGTGGCCCCACGCGCCTGTCCTTCGCCGTGGCGTCGCCACTGGCGTCGTGCAGGAAATGGGACCACTCGTCCGTGTCCTCGGGCACACGCTTCTTCAGCAGGGCCCATCCGTCCGGCAGCCCCGTTGCCGTCACAGGCTCAAGGTCCCCGGGACACGGCTCAAGCGAAACCGTGCCTGGAGCGGCAGCGACAATGCCTCTGGGCGCCAACACGCGTGCGATCTCCTCTACCGGCACATTGCACGGAGCGCTCACAATTACCAAGTTCACGAGATCCTCAACGAACGGTAGACGGTGTCCGTCAAAGACGTCGGCGGCTACTGCCCCGTACGCCCCGGTCGTATGTATGCGTTCCTGCGCCTTCCGCACACCCTCGGGGGCCGCAACCAGGCCCTGGACAAGATAGCGGTCATTGGCCCGCAACTCCGCCGTCAGGGAGCCGTCACCACACCCCACATGCGCGACCAGGCCTCCTTTGACGCCGGTACAATTGTAGATCGCCTCCGCGGTCGCCGCACGGCTGGACGCGGCACCCGCGACCATCGCTACGACCAGTACCAACACCGTCCGAGTGTTGTCTGTAAGTGTGCGTGCCATCAGCAGGTTTCTCCTTCTCTTCACGGCAGTCAACGGCAACCCGTAACGTAGAGGCTGCCCTCCCCATCACAACCCGACGGGGCGCATGCCAGCTCTATAGGTGATTCCCTCCAAGTTGAGCGAGTCGTCCTAGGAGGTGTAGGTGCTGAAGCGCTTGCTGGCGTCTCCTTCTCAACGCAAAGGCGCAGAGACGCAAAGGAACGCAAAGAGGGCAGGAAGGAACGGTAACGAGTGCCCGGGGAGCGCGACGCCCTCTCTGTGCTCCTCAGCCGACCAGATGGCCGACCTGCGGGGGGCGACTCCCCCCTGAGACTGAAAAGCCGCTCAGAATCGCCCGAAGCGTTTGCCTGCCGTCGCCTGTCGCGTTACGGTTGGCCCATCCAGCGTCGGTGCATTCAAGGGTGGGCTCACCACACGTGTCTGCATGGATGATGGTCTCACGTCGCGGGGCTTTCCTCCGCAGGGGGATGCCCCGGTTGTCAGTTCCAGGTCCAGTGAGGAAGGAGTCGGAGCAATGAGCAGAGAGAGAGAGAGACGGTGCAGCAGGACGGGGCTATCGGTGGCACGGATCGCGGCAGGCGATTGGGCCTCCCACCACGAAGGGCATTGCTGAAGGGGTTGGTTTGTGGGGCGTTCCTGCTCGTCGGTACGGCGGCATCGATGGCAGGATCGGTGTGGAGCTGGGGGGCGAACAACGCCGGCCAGTTGGGGCTCGGGGACAC
>JGI10211J34971_10003769_pt1 | contig 12086 bp, 11 predicted proteins | sample Etolagsediment_FD_34971 | JGI IMG/M metagenome (IMG submission 34971) | reverse complement strand
ACCATTCCTGTAAAACCCCCTGCTGATGCATGATCTTTAAGCAACACCTTCAAGTCTTGAGACGTTTCTTTTTCCCAGAGCATCACCTTGAGTCCGGAATTTTTTTCAATAGAAGCCAGTTGGTTATCAAAAGAGAGGATGGGGCCGATGTCAGCGGGAACGTCCCTGTCACACTGCTTTGCAGCGTTCTGAGCGATTTCTCTCCAGCGGTTTCGCTTCTTCTGTTGCTTGTCCCCCTTCAGATGGACAACGCTTCTGGAACTGAAAAACGGTGAAATTCGGGTCACGCCCAGCTCAGAGGTTTTCTGGATCAGATAATCCATTGCAGCGGATTTGATAACGGCCTGGCACAGGGTAATATGGAGCGGGGATGGTGTTGCGAGGTCAAAGGTCTTTTTAATCTGGACTTTTACAGCGTCACCGGAAACCGATTCAATTTGGGCAAGAAAACGGCCCCCTTTACCATCCAGAAGCATCAGCGCGTCGCCACGGCCCATTCTCAACACTCTGGAAATGTGGTGGGCCTCGCGGCCTGTAATCACACAAAACCCGCCTTCAATTTCAGGGTTTTGAACCAGAAAACGCCTTAAGGAAATATCAATCACCGCCTTTCCTTAAAACCATGCAGGCCCATTCGTCTTCGTAAAGGGTTTGGCGCGTAAAAAACCCTGCCCCCGGAAGGGCTTTCTCAATCCTTTGCACCTGGTCCCTCAAAATGCCGGAGACCACCAGATGACCCCCGGTTTCAACCAGGCGGGAAAAGTCGAGCATGAGCCGGAGAAGTTCTCCCAGGATGAGATTTGCACAAACCAGTGTGAATGGCGCATTGATCACTCCAATGGCCGTTCCGGAAAGTGTTATGGCATTTTCGACCCCATTTAGTCCGATGTTCCGTTCGGCCCATCTTACCGCTTCAGGGTCCACATCAATGGCAACAATTTTCCCAAAGCCCAGCTTCGCGCCATAAATGGCCAGAATACCGCTTCCCGTACCCACATCCAGAAGGGTTTGTTCTTTTTTGGCTTCAAAGGATTCCAGTGTCCTAAGGCACATTTTGGTGGTGGCATGCTGTCCCGTTCCAAAGGCCGGACCCGGATCAATGCGGATGATATGCGTTTTTTCGGCGTGAGGCGGAGGATCCTCCCAGACCGGAAGGATCAGAAGTCTGGGTGTGACGCGAACCGGTCGAAAAAAACGCCGCCAGTTTTTTTGCCAGTCCTGATTTTCCATTTTTGTCAATTGGAAAGTGGGAGTAGGCAGTTGGGGGTGAACCAGTGACAACTCACTTAGGTAAATGGAAATCCGGTTCTGAACATCTTCCGGGCTTAGGATAAGCGGGAGGTATGCCTTTAGGGTGTGGTTGCCGAAATCCTCAAATACCAGCCCCGTGGCCCCCAAATCAAAAAAAAAGGCGCCCAGAGGATCACTCAACTCAGGCGCCGCGTCAATGGCAACTTCCAGCCATCCTGGATTTTCATCGTCGGGAACCATTAAGGCGTTCTCCGCTTTTAAGCCTTTTAAGGCCTCGCCCCGTGAACGGCGAGACCCGAAAAGTGCTTAAGTTAAGCTTTTTCAAAAACGTAATTGAGTTGGCCGTTTGACAATGTGTTCGCCCGGGTGGCCATTTCCATTCCCACCTCTATTTCATTCTCGGGGACGTCACTGGCAATCCTGCCGAAGACTTTGTAATCGCCATAGTCCAGCAAAGCAATGGCATAGGGCAGGTCGTCACCGAAACCGATGGGGGCGTATTCCAGTTTGCTGTAGGTCACCAGCTTCCCTTTTCCGGTTACTTCAAACCATTCCATTTCACTGGAGAGACACTTGGCGCAGTCGGCACGGGGAGGGAAGAAAACCGCATCACATTTTGTGCACTGGGTCCCCATGACTTTTCCCTGCTCCAACTGACTTACAAAGTCGTTGACCTTCGTGGTGGCGGTAAAGCTCACGGTTCCGAATTTCTTAAATCGATCATCCACTTCTCTTTTCTTTCCCATGATATTACCTCCCAAAAATGCTGACGTTTCCGTACAGGCCTACACCGCCGATGTTATGAACCAGCCCGATCTCGGGATCTTTGACCTGGATATCGCCAGCCTCACCCCGCAGCTGAAGCACGATGGTTCTGATCTGCGAACCGCCGGTAGCGCCGATGGGATGTCCTTTGGACAACAAGCCCCCATCCACATTGACCGGAATGCTTCCCTCTTTGTAGGTTTCTTTGGCCTTAATCAACTCTTTTCCTTCTCCGGGCTTGGCAAACCCCAAGTTTTCATAGGCCATCATTTCGGCGATGGTGAAACAGTCATGGACTTCCGCCACATCCACATCTTTGGCGGTGATGCCCGCCATTTTGTAGGCCTGCTCCGCCGATTGTCTGGCAACCGTCAGGCCCGAAAACTCATCTCTTCCCGCAAGGTTGACGGCATTGGAAGCCGACCCCAGACCGAGGATCCAAACCGGTTTTTTAGAGAAGGCCTTTGCCCTTTCCTCACTGGCAACGATGACGCAGGAACTGCCGTCCGCATTGGCGCAACAATCCCCCACCCTGAGGGGGGAGGCTACCGGCCCGGACATGGGACTGCCGGGATCCGAAAACATTTCAAAGGTCACCGGTTTGCGATACACCGCTTTTTCGTTCAACTGACCGTAGGTGGCAGCTTTCACGCGGATCAACGCCAGATCCTCGGGGGTGGTGCCGTATTCCGCCATGTGGCGCTTTGCATACATGGCATAGTAGGCCGGCATCATGGTGCCGAAAGTGCTTTCCCACTGAATATCCGCTCCCCTGCCCATCCGTTCCTGGCTTTCCGCGGAGGAGATCTCCGACATTTTCTGAAACCCCACTACGGCCACCACATCGTGAAGCCCGGATTTGACCAGTGAATAGGCGTACCGCAATCCCATGCTGCTGGAAGAGCATAAGCTTTCCAGATAGCAGGTGGGCTGCGGTGTAAGCCCCAGATATTCCGCAAAAACCCCCGCCGGGGACCGCTGTTTGTCATACTCCGGGGCTGAACAAATAATGGACGCGTCAATATCCTTATTGGATATTTGAGCGTCCTGCATGGCCTCTTTGAATCCCTCAAAGGCAAGTTCCCTGATGGATCCGGGATACCCGCGCACAAAAGCGCTTTGGCCGACTCCGATAATTCCTACTTTACCCATTATAACCTCCAAATCATTTANTTTCTGAATGANACGCGGATTATAGAAAATGATCGCTCATGGGTCAAGGAGAAACCCTTTTCTTCAAGCCCCCCGGTTTATAGAACAANGACAGAACAGCGCCTGAGAGAATAAGTCCGCCGGCACAGGAAATCCCGAGAGCGAAAAGATTTGCGTCACCCATCATACCGATACCGAGCGGAATAGCGCCACCCCCGATCAGAAAAGCCGCGGGCACCGTAAGGGAAACAGCGACATTTCGGGTACTGGCAGGACCGATGGCGGAAAGTGCCGCAAAACCCGGCGGAAAAAAACAGACGGCCATAACCGGCTGCAGAAACACCATCGCCACGAGCCATGAACCGGTCAATGCTCCGAGAAGAACCGTTGCCGATCCCGCCATAAGGAAAACGCCGCTCATGGTCAACCTGGGACCAATCCGATCCGTCGCCCAACCGGCCAAAAAGGCCATGAAAATGCCGGATATCCGTGAAAGTGCCACAAGGGTATTGGCCCAGTTTCGTTCCAGCCCGTGCTGAGCCACCAGAAAAAGCGGCAGCATGGTATAAATTCCCAAAGTGGCACAAATCCCCAAAGAAAACAAAACCATCATGATCCAAAATGATCTTTCTGAAAAAAGGGTTTTGAGGGACAGAAAATTAGGGGCTTCACCGGAAAAATCCCCGCCTTTTCCAAAAAGGGAGAAGACACCTCCCGTTAAAATTGAACAGCCACCCAGGAAAACCAGCACACCTCGCCAGGAAAACCACATCATCAGACCTTCTGCCAACAAGGGGGCGATAAAGAAACTCAAATTCGGAGCCAGTTCGTGGGTGGCAATGGCCTTTCCCCAGTGCCTGGCGTTGACCAATGCGGTGAGCGAAGCCAGGCCTGAAGGCAGATAAAGCCCTGAGGCCAACCCCAACAGAAGCAATCCTCCTCGAAGGGCCCAGATCGTGTGGCATAAGGGGATGATGAGTAGTGAAATCCCGACGGCTGTTGCCGAAAGAACAATGGTTTTTCTGTGTTGAAGCCGATTTGAAACAAAACCGGACATCAGAAGAGATGCGGAATACCCCATGCTGACAAACAGAAAGAGTGAGGCCGCTTCAACATGGGCCAGCCCCAAATCTTTTTGAATACTGGGCAATAAGGGTGCAAAAATGATTCTGGAGATGAAATTCAAAAAGAAAATATTCGTGAACAGCAGGATCGGGCCCAGGAATGTTCTGAATTTAGGCGATTCAGGATTCGCACGGGCCGTTGGCTTCGGGGTTTTAGAATGTTTCATTTTTTCTTTAGGGCCTTGGACCATCACCGATGAACCAAACTGCCGCCTTGAAATCGGTTTTCGATTTTGGTAAACCTGAAACGGCCTCTTTAAACCTTCAAGGATTAAAGCATTATGAAATCCTTTCAAAACAAAACCGTGTCCCCCAAAAAGACCAAAGCGCCAGAGCTGAAAAATGTTACCGTGATCGCATCAAAGGGGCTTGGACGGGTATGGCACTTCAACATTAATTTTTTCTCTTTGCTCGGAATTTTAACGGTCCTTGTACTCTATTTAGCATTCTCTTTCATGCTGCTATTCTGGTATTTCGGCGAGCACCACCAGGAAAACCTCCTTGCAACGCTGGAAAAGGACTTCCAGGAAACCCAAAAAGCCCTTTACCAGGCAAAACAGCGTCTTAAGTTCCTTCAAAATTACATTGATCCTTCGAAGATACCCGCCGACAGCCCGAAAGAGGCCGTAAAATCACAGTCGCCCCCCTCACCCAACAAAGAGGCACCAATGGGCATTGAGAGCAAAATCACAGCAGCCTCAGGGATTCAAACCTCCATTGTCAGCATTAAAGACCTGAAAATAGACCGTCGTGAAAACAGCTTATCCGTTAATTTCAAACTGGCCCGGTCCAGTTCCGGCCGCTCACCCATCCGCGGGTATATTTTCATCATTGCAGTAGATCAGTCAACAGACCCGCCACGGTTCTGGCCCTCACCCAAAGCGGCCTTTGAAAATGGAACACCCATAAATCCAAACAAGGGCCAAGCCTTTAAAATAAGGAATTTTCGGCTAATTCGCGTCAGATGGTCTTTTGCGTCAGCTGAAAAAACACCCTCGCTACTCAGGATACTGGTCTATGATCAATCGGGAGGTCTTCTCCTGAAAGAAGATTATAGCCTTGAAAAGGATCAAAAACAGTGATTTTGAGAGACATCCATATCAAGAAACATATTCCAAAGTGATCGTATCATCCCAGGGGTCTGCCTTTTTGACCCTTACCCGAATTTCCTGACCTTTGGAAAATATGATGCCGTCCTGCCGCTTAAAATCCGTCACCATGAGAAAATCCGTCAAGACGATCCTGTATTTATTCTTGAGTTCATCCAGCACCAGGGCGTTGAATGTTTGGCCCCGGTTCAATCCCAGATATTTTAAGGTCCAGTAACGTAAACGGTTTCTCTGGATGCGCCCCAGATTTTTGACCAGGGGTTCAACGGAGACCCTGATCTCTTCAAGGCTTTCTTCATTGTAAAGGGGCGCCTTTTTCGCAAAAAAGCTGGTCATTTGCCGCTGCACAACCAGATCAAGGTACCGGCGTATGGGAGAAGTGGCCTGCGTGTAAAGGTCAACCCCCAGACCGCTGTGGGGGTTTGGATGGGTGCTGATATGAAGCGGGCTCAGTTTCCGTCGTTGTTGAAACACATAATAAATATATCCTTTTTCATCCAGAGGCAGCTTTTCCGTTGGCTCCGATTGTGCCCTGAACAATATGGGAATCCCATTTTCTCGGCAAAACTCGGCCGCCAGTTCGTTATACAAGATCATGAACTCCGCGACGATCATCCGGGACGGTGAGTCCTGGGGTACCAATTCCAGCTTCAAAGCCCCTTCTTCATCGGTGTCCACTTCCAGTTCAGGCAGAGAAAGATTCATGGCGCCGCGATTCAGCCTTTTCTGGCGCAGCATTTCCGCGAGTCTGTGCAATTCTCGAAACCGTTCTTTTTCCAACAGGTTTTCATTAACATCACTGTAGGTCAGTTGCTGCTCTACGCAAATGGTGCTGGCCGTAAAACGATATCGCAAAATTTTTCCGTCCGGGCCGAAATGTGCCAGCAGGGAAATGGCAGGACGGTCACATCCTTCTTTCAAGCTTAACAAATCCTGGGAGAGCGCTTTTGGTATCATGGGGATTTGTCTTCTGGGTAGATATAGAGACGAAGCCCGTTCTCTCGCTGATGAATCAAGTGGGCCACCCTCTTGAATAAAAGCCGCCACATCAGCGATATGGACGCCGATTCTCATTTCATTACCCAAAATTTCCAGGCTGATGGCGTCATCGAAGTCTTGCGTCTTAGGTCCGTCAATGGTCATGATGGGCAAAGACCTCAAGTCTTCACGCTGGTTTTCAGAAAACCCGGAAACCGCAAGGCGCGAGGATGCTTCCAGCTGCGCAGTCGTAAAGGTCTTTTCAACTCCCAATCGCAGCAGGTCCAGGGGTTCGTCTTCCTCCCATTCACCCAAGGCTATCAATAGAGACCTGGCTTGGCGGATATCATTTATGCCGGCATACGAAAGTAGTTCCCTGCCATATTTGAACTCATCCGCATCAGCGCCGTGAAGGGCAAGCTGGATCAACAGACGAACAACATCTTCCCGGCAATCCGGAGCCTGGCTTTCTTTGCCCTCATGCACTTCTTTCAGCCACTTTCCACCCTGTTCAAGACGCTGTGCCCTTTCGGCAGCCTCCTCTTCCTGCCGGATGATCTGATCCACACGATCTTCCGAATTGGGCAGAAAAAGCCCGTTTTTCATCTTGAAATAGAGCCTGTTTTCAAAAAGCGCCCGTACCACGGCGGAGAAGTGATCTTCGATTGCATCCTCACCGAAAGCCAGCTGAGCCAGATAACGATGGTCAAAAACTTCGTCTTCGTCACGAATCAGCTCCCACATTTCCTTAACATCAATTTCATCTTTGAGCCTTATTCGCAGCGTTTCGACTTGCTGAAGTTTTTGCAACAGCTGATCTCTCGGCTGTGTTACATCTATCTGTGCATTTGAAATAAGCAGGGTTCTTTTTGGAGAAAGGTTCACTTCCCGGTTGGCAGGTGTCAGCAAATGAAGCCGACTTCCCTTGTCCTGCATACAGACGGTACAAATCAATCGGCTTTGATCAATATATTCAACAATGCTTCCAACGGCCATATTTAAAAATCACCCATATCCTTTCCAAGGAGGTTTGCAGGATTACTAACAGGTGGGCGGGTTTCTGTCAACTGCTCAAGAGCGCTTCAAATTTCGCGCAATTGCTTTCCCAAAATGCTTTTGCTAGAATGGAATCCCTTTTGAACTTTGAGGTGCGCCATGAATGGGTCAATTTACGCGCAACGGGCTGCGAGGCTCGTGCAATTATTGCAGAACGCCATTGAAACCCCTTGCGACGGTGCATGGATCATCAAGCCTGAAAACCGCCGCTACCTTTCAGGTTTCAGTGCTGAAGACCATTCCTTTACCGAATCTTCAGGGTCTCTTTTGATCAACGGCACGAACCGTCTTCTAATAACCGATTCCAGATATACAACTGCCGCTGAAAATGAAGCATCGGCATTTGAAGTATATACACTCAAGAAAAATTTTGTGGACGACATTCCGGATTTCACTCGAAGCCTGGCCTTAACCCGTCTTGGCTTTGAAGAGGACTATCTGACCTGGGACCTTCACCGGAAAATTGCAGAAAAACTGGCTGAGCTCTCAGCCCCGGCCACATTGATCCCTCTGAACAGTATGGTGGATAACATGCGTGAAATCAAGGAAGAGAGTGAAATTGCAGCCCTTGAAAAAGCCGCGGACTTGATTTCAGAAATTCTAAAGGAGGTCATTTCGGCTCTGAAGCCGGGTTTAACGGAAAAAGACGTGGCCTGGCAGATTCAATCTCTGGCAAGAGAGGCCGGCGCCGAAGGGTTGTCCTTTCCGTCCATCGTGGCATCCGGCCCCAACAGTGCACTTCCCCACGCGGTTCCCACAGACCGAAAAATTCAGTCCCGGGAGCCGATCATCCTCGATGCCGGGGTTCGTCTGAACGGTTATTGCTCAGACATCACACGAACGGTTTTTCTAGGAGAACCGGATGACACTTTCAAGACCATTTATAGCACTGTTCGGCAGGCGCAATTGGAAGCCCTCAAACAAATCCACCCTTCTGTAGAAAGCACCCGGGTGGATGCCGCTGCCAGAAACATTATCAGGGACGCCGGTTACGGGGCATACTTTGGACACGGTCTGGGCCACGGGGTCGGCCTCGCCACCCATGAGGGGCCCCGGTTGGGGCCGAGAAACGCCACTTTGTTGCGAACCGGCACCGTTTTTACGGTTGAACCTGGAATCTATATCCCGGGAAAAGGCGGCGTTCGCCTTGAGGAAATGGTGGTTCTTGAATCAAAAGGGCCCAGAATTCTGACCCAGAATGATCATTTCTATAGTTTTTCTTGAGTTTAGCGTTCCCAGGAACCGAAGAGGTTAGCAAGTGTACGAAGTGATTGATGAATTCATCACTTATTTACAGGTCGAACGTGGCCTTGCTGAAAACACTATTTCTGCTTACAGCCGGGACCTCGTCCGGTTTGTCACATATCTTGAAACCCGAAATATAACACCGCTTAAAACCTCTCGAAATGTGATTCGGGACTACTTGGGAAGCCTGACCCAAAACCTTTCCAAAAGAAGTCAAGCCCGGAACGTCTCCGCCATCAAGACCTTTTTTCGGTTTCTTGTTTCAGAAGGCAGACTCAAAGAAAATCCCGCAAGGCTTCTTGAAACACCGCGCATTCAACAAAAACTACCGGACGTCCTGAGCCTCGACGAGGTTGAGCAACTCCTTTCACAACCGGACATCACGACACCGTTGGGCCAACGCGACCGCGCCATGCTGGAACTTCTATACGCTACCGGACTGCGGGTTTCGGAACTGGTTCACCTCAGATTGCTGGACGTTAATCTGGAAGCCGGTTTTGTGAAAACCCTTGGAAAAGGATCCAAAGAACGAATGGTGCCCTTTGGTGAAATGGCCCTGCAAGCGCTCAAAACATATCTCTCCGACGGCCGGCCGGCCCTGCTGAAGCGCGGCCATCCTCCCTATCTTTTTTTGAATTTCAGGGGAAAAGTCTTATCGCGGCAGGGATTCTGGAAAATTATCCGCAACCATGGTACAATGGCGGGCATTAAGAAGAGGATAAAACCGCACGGACTGCGACACTCTTTTGCCAGCCATCTTTTGGAGGCCGGTGCTGATTTGCGTTCTGTTCAGGTGATGCTGGGTCATGCGGACATCACCACCACCCAGATCTACACCCATGTCACCAGGAAAAGGCTCAAGGAGTTACACGAAACATGTCATCCCAGACCGTAACGCGCAGCACATTACTTATCGATTAAGCCAATCCAAGGCTGTTTTTCGTCATGGGAGACCGTGGGCCATTGAAGATTCTGTCAGCCCGAACAGGGGAAAATGGGAAAAGTCATTGATTTCGAAAACCGACGCAAGGGGCCCGTACAAGGGCCGCCAGCACTTGAATCCTGGCGGTTTCGAAAGGGGCTCTGGCGGACAAGCCACTTTGTTCAAATGCGATTGCGCCTGGCTGAAACCCTTGAATACAAGCCGGAAGGTTTGGCTACACTGCCCCCCCACTTTTCTCTCACGGGGGGAATGTCTTTTACCATTCGGTCCATGTTTATGAATCGCAGTGATGAAAAGAAAATGCGGGAGATTTATTACCTGGTTGGACTGACCGATTGCATGATCAATCAGGTTCATCCCATTTTGAGGACAGATCTTTTGTGGGCCATGTACAAGAAAGTATTTTCCATGAAAGAGGCGCTGAAAGTTCATTGGCACGGCAATCTTGACCAGGTCCTGCTTCCGCTTGATCTGGAATTTTTTGATGATATTTCCTACCGTGTCTCATTGACCCAGGCGGAGACCTTGAAAGAATTGTACGAGGCAATTCGAGAAGGAACCGACGAAATGTTTGACATTCTTTCCCTGGAGTACATATTTTTCAGCCCGTGGGTAGGAGGATAATTTTGGAAAAGCATTATCGTTCCGAAGACATCGAAACCTCTGAGGCCTTTCTGGAAGCCATTTTTGACGGCATCAGCGAAGAAATTATGGTGGTGAATGAAGATGGCCTTGTCCAGGATGTCAACCAGGTTTTTCTGGATGAACGCGGTCTTTCAAAAGAAGCGGTGATGGGTAAAAAATGCTATGAAATCCGGGGAAAATCCGGGACCCACTGTAACCCGAAGGATCAGGATTGCCCACTTCAAAAGGCCAAAGAGACCGGAAAAAAGGTGGAAGTCACCTATCAACGCGGCTCGAACAGAGAATACTTCAAAGCCCTGCGCAGAATCATGTACCCGGTTACAAATCGCAAAACAGGAAAAAAGTATTTCGTTGAAATTTCACAGGACGTAACTGAATATCGCAATCTTCTTTCCCGGCTGAGGGCTTCCGAAAAGAAAATCCGGGCCATTCTGGATACGGCAACGGACGCCATCATCAGCATAAATGAGGAACACGAAATCGTGCTGTTCAACAACGCCGCCGAACACATCTTTGGTTACACGAGAGAGGAGGTTCTGAACAAGAACCTGAACACTATCATCCCGGCGCAGTACGGCGATCATGCCATTTTTGTTAAGAGATTCCTTGAAAAGAGGGAATCGAAATTCATGGGCAAGACCCAGTCTCTAACGGCCTTTCGCAAAAACGGTGAAGAATTTCCCGTAGAATTGGGCTTAAGCTTTCATGAAATGGATGACACCACCACCTTCACCGCCATTATTCGGGATATATCCGATCAGAAAAAAATGGAAGAAAAACTGCTTCGCTCGGGACGGCTGGCAGCTGTGGGAACCACCGTGGCCCATGTGGTTCATGAGATCAAAAGCCCACTCATGATTATCGGCGGCTTCAGCCATCAGATCCGCAGCAGCCTGGAAGATGAAACCGCCATAAAAAAACTGGATATGATCCTCGATGAAGTCAGTCGGCTGGAACGCCTGGTTGCCAGTCTGGGAGACTTCACAAAGGTCTACAACCTGGTGAAACGAACGGCTGACATCAATTCGGTCATACAAGATGTGCTGAAGATTCCTCAAAGGTATATATCCCCCCGAAAAATACCCCATGCAGGCCGAACTGGCAACAAATTTGACTGAAATCCAATGTGATCCCGACAAACTGAAACAGGTGGTTATCAACATCATCACCAATGGCATTGAAGCCATGGAAGAAGCCGGCAGTATTGTCATTAAGACGAAAGAATCTTCGGGAGGTATTGAAATTCAGATCCGCGATGAAGGGGTCGGCATCAGCGAGGAAGATATTCTTCACATCTTTGAACCGTTTTATACCACCCGGGACCGGGGTTCCGGCCTGGGTCTGGCCATTTCATACAAAATTGTGGAAGCCCACGGCGGGGAGCTCTGGGCAGAAAGCATCCAAGGANAAGGAACCACTTTTTTTGTGCGTCTGCCCCTTTGATAAAACATTTTCTAATTTTTTAATTGACACTCATGCAATAAAATATTANCTTAACGAGATTGCCGCGGGGTGGAGCAGTCTGGTAGCTCGTCGGGCTCATAACCCGAAGGTCGGTGGTTCGAATCCGCCCCCCGCTACCAAAACAATAACAAGGGGTTACGTTAATTTCGTAGCCCCTTTTTTNGTGTCAAAAATTTTCATGCCCCACACGATACGGTTTTCAACAATGGAAACAAAAATGGAAAACCGGCCCCCGATACCAGGACCGCGTTGTGCTCAGAATCTGCCGACCAAAAGAAAAAGGCCCATCCCCGCTTTAAGCCGTATCCAAACGGTGCATTGTTACTTTTGTAAATTCCGATCTATTCCTATTCT
>JGI10211J34971_10003767_pt1 | contig 12091 bp, 19 predicted proteins | sample Etolagsediment_FD_34971 | JGI IMG/M metagenome (IMG submission 34971) | reverse complement strand
AAAGTAATTTTTTGTTTAGACATATCAAAAAGCAATTTCAATGTTTCAATCGGTTTTACGATGAAGACATATTTAATAAATTCAATTATTTCTTTGATTAATAATTTCATCATTTTTTCTTACCTCCATAATCCATAGATTTCTTTTGCATGAAAGCATCATAAGATGGTAAAATCTCACTATCTTTGTAATCTCTGAGCGCTTGTTCTCCTTCAGGCAAGTATATTGTATCTAATATCATGCCTGGTGGAAATGGATCCATTGCAGTCATATATGTTCTGTCACCTCCACCAGATAATGGTGTTAAAGTCCAAGTAATATATCGTTTTTTTGGTATTTTCCCTTTGTAGTTTAGTTTGGTGTCTAACCCTAACCTAATTTCACCATCTTCAATCTCACCAGTATTTTTTTGTTTCCATCTTAATTTATGTAATAATAATACCTTTTGTTCTTGTTCATCCATTATTTGTGATTCAGATTCTCCTGATGATATGAACATCAAAAAGAAAATTGTTGCTACTGCCAATATTAACATATTTTTATAATCCTGGCCAGAAGTATACATCTGGTAGATTACAAACAATATTACTGCACCTATTATTAAAAGAGACTTTTGAGGGATTGCCTTGAGTTTACTAGAAAAATAAGTCTGTTTAGGCTTTTCAGCTTCTCTAGACATTTCATGGATTACTTCTTCTCTTACCATAGTTTAATCCTTCAATAATTCTTTCAGTTCTAGCACAATACGATTAACCATTATCTCATTATTAGTCCTCGTATTAATATCTTTGACTCTCTTACGTTCTTCTGTTTCTCTCATAAAAATTTTCAATAATCTGATTATATTGTCCACCTTACCCATGTATGTGTTTGTTGCATGCAGGATAACTGTGTCCTTGTGTTGTAGTTCACACATAATTATGAAAATATAATCCTTTTGATCTCTATCAGCAATAATTATTGGTTGTGGTTCATCATTCATTTATATCATCCTCCTCTGATTGTGGAACCTGTTTAAAAAAATTATCGGGAGATTCTTTTATTAATTCATCAATAGCTCTTTGAGCAGGGGATACATCATCATCACTATCTTCTCTTCCATCATCATCATCACTATCTTCTCCATCATCAGTATCCTCCTTATCCTCATCTTCCAAGTAATTTTTGTTTATTGGATCAACATACTCTTCTTGGTTATTGTCTTTCTTGTTGGCCTCTCTATCTTTCTTGATACCTTTTAATATATGTAATTCAGCTTTAGTTTCCCTTAATAAACGATCATATTGGTCCACTTGTTCATTTAACTGCCTATTTTGTGATCTAAGAGTTCTGTTGTTCTTATCAAAAACTGTTAATTGTTCTTGTATTTCCTGTAATGCACTTTCATTAGTAGCAAATTGTGTTGTCCAACTTTTGAGGGCATCTACATATTCATTATACTTGTTAATAATATGTGCATCATTAGTCCTTGTTGTTTCAATATGGTCTAAAAAATTTTTCATTAATATGACTACTGTTAACTGGGAATTATACGCATAATCCATTTCTTTCTCAAGCCTAGCTTTTCGGTCACTATATTGTTCATCAAAATAACTTTTGGTACCAATTAACCCTGTGAGGATTGCATCAAATTTTTCAATTAAATCAACAACTTCTTTCATCAATCATCCCCTTCCTCTGCGTGGTCATCTTCATCAGATCTTGGTCTTGGGATGGTGTAAGCTTTGATGATCCTCTTATGGGCCAATGCACGTTGTTCTTCACTTACCATAGCTTGTTTTAGTTGTTGTTCAAGGTAAGCTTTCCCACTTTCTAAGGTCCTAATCATTTTTTGCTGGCTTTCAATTTTATTAGTTAAATCAAATTGTTCTCTACTCAAATTTGTTGGTTGTCCTTTGAAATTGGTTGTAACTAAAATCCTTCCAGTGATTGGGTCGTTTGATAATATTTTCACTTTTGTTTCTGGATACCAACAACAAATTAATCCCCACTCATCAAGATCATCTCCTACTTTAAGAGAATATTTATTTACTATCTCCTGGCTGGGCCTCATTAAGATAGCACAACCTTGTACCCCATTAGGGTCTTCTTTTTGGAACCATCTTCTTAATTGTGCGAAATCACCATCACCAAATAAAACCCATGGCCATCTTGGTTGAAATTGATCCACTTTCTTTAAACCTCTGGCATATCATCTAACTCTTCAGGTTGTTCCTGGTTACGTCCACGCCACCACATACCCCCCACAATTCCCAGTATTAATCCTAAGAATGCAAACATGTTGCGGTCTTTATTGGCTTTGGCAACATTATCTTTCTCTGTCTTAAGATTATTCTCACAAATATTGCAGGTGTTTAACTCATCACGTAGTTGAGTTATTGTTTTACTGTTTTTTTCTAAGTTATCTGTGCAAGTATCCATCCTACTAAGAAGTGCATCAGTTTCATTCTTACATTCATCCCTTGATTCCTTGTATCTATCTTTTTGAGATATTAACATGGATTTTGAATCAATACATTGAATATAATCTTCATGAACATGGTTATAATAATCACTAGTTTGATTAACAGAATCTGCTAAAAATTTTATTTCTTTAGTAAGGTTGATAAACTCTTCATTTTTATCAATTTGTTCAGAGTTGGCATCCTTTGATACGTCCAAAAATAATGTGGCATTATCTGTATATTTCACGCCAGAATCAGTAAGGTTCCTTGCCCTACATTCAATCTTAAGATCATAAATATCATAATCAATATCATCTGGAATTGTCCAACTAACATATCTATAAGTTGTATCTCCTGGGTCTAATTCAACTTCGGCGCTCTCTTGTGCATTTACGCCCATACCACTAATATCTGCCATGACATATACATTACGTATCTTAAAATTAGCATCATTTTTCAGTTTTACTTTTACTCTTAAAGTTTTATCCAATAATACATTATTCACATCATCCCCATCTTCAAAAGTACCTGCAGACTTCCCATCAATGTACACTTTTGCATCTTCAAAACTTAATACATTGTCTGCGATAACCACATTTGATGATAAAATTATTATTACCAACAACAGTAAAATCTGTTTATTCATTTTTCCTTTCCTCCTCTAACCTTTTAATCCTTTTAGTGTTGTTTTTAATTTTCTTGGTGTGTTTATCAATCGCGATTATTAAACCACCTAATTTTCTCCAAATATCAACAACTTCTTTAACATTATCATCTACACTTTTTTTATCCATACTTAACCACCAGATTTTGTGTGTTCTGACATAGGAAAAATAATTTTCCCTTTAACTGGATCACTAGTTTCATACCTTTTACCTTTTTCATCGTAACACACCCATTTTTTTGTTGTGAACAATACTGCTTCAAATAAAGGGCTGGATTTTAAAGCATCCCTATAATACTGTGATGGCATAAATGTATTGTTTAATTCAGCGCATTCTGCCTTGTTTGGCATACAGAAACAGACTACATGTGTTGTGTTATTTCTTATCTCATCATCTATCTGGGTCCAACTTTGGATTGTATAACCAACAGCAAGACCTATTTGTCTACCCTCAGTGAATGAATCTATCAATGCTTCAGCTGCAACAGTTTTCTTTTTACTTTTTTTATAAATCTGCCCAATTTCATCTACAATTAACCATGTCCTTTCTTTATATAACATATTTCCATTGACCACATTATTATAAACATCTTTTATGTGATACCTCATATATTGTGGGAAGTAATCTTTTTCATGAATCCCTGCTGTTTGTATGCAAGGGATTAGTCCACAATTCAATAATGCTGATACGGGGTTGTATTCTTTTTCGAATAAATTGCCTTTTGAGTCTTGTAATCGTATGCTCCATGTTGAAGGGACCTCAGTATTAACATCTAATATCCTCTGGTCAAATAGGTCATCTAAAACATTTGAGATCTTGTTATCTGTCCCACTTGGTATTACTTTCCCTTTTTTTAATTGGTCCAATAAATCATCTATCTGGTCCATTGTAGTACAATTCATTACGTCCTCTTTTATTCTTTTAAAATGTTTCTCGGAAGCCCCTAGTTCCCATGCTTTCCTTCCAACAAAGAATTTTTTAAAATCATAAACACAGTCCTTGAATGGCAAACTAATCTTAAAAGAAACATTTTCTTTGTAGTGGTCAACGTGTCTTAATTCTGCATTGTTTGGGAATAACCATATCATGGGTAAGGGATTTGCTAAATGGTTGATTTTATTATTCTCTTTCAGGAACATTTTAGTTGGGGAAGGTCTAGCCCATGATAACATTTGTCTCTGTCTATCGTTAGTTATGAATATACGGTCTTTCTTCTTATGATGGATACAATCCACTAATGAATGCAAAGCTAAAGTTTTCCCACTCCCTGTTTGTCCAATAAACCCTATCTTTGGCGGTTCATCATCCGGAAGACATACCACATGTCCCCTATCTGTTATTGCTACAGGGATTTCAGGTATTTGTGCTTCCTCCACTGCTTCACTGATTTGTAATATTCCGCTGTAAGCCTTTTGAATACTGCCTAGTGCTTTGGACATATTAAGTCTATCTTTTAAAGATAGTTGTGATGTTTTCTTACTTTTATCTTCAACATACAACCAAGGTCCAAATCCTTTTTCACCAGCAGTCCTTCCAACCAATCTTATTACTTTATTATAAGGTTCATATTCGATAGTCAATTCTTTTTTTGAGATTGGTACAGCACCAACATCCCTTACACCTTGTCTTTTATTTGTAATATAATGCTTTACCTTTTGAGTAGGATACCATCTATTGTATGCATAAACATATTCGTGGCCAATCATTAACCCCATATCTAAGAGATCAGAATAAGGTATTTGTTTAATGTCACCATACTCTACTAATGGTTCACCTATTACAAATGATGTTTCAACAGGTTGTACCTCATATTGCGGCCATCCTTTGTACTCTAGAATGCGTTCACCATCAACAAATATTTTGAAAGGTTTTTTTGCTAAATATTGTTTGGCGTAACCATTAACTTCTTTATTCAATTTTAAAACTAACCTCCATTACTAACAATAACCAAGATATATTTTGTGGTTTGCCTATATAAATCTTTCTATATAATGTGGTGCTCTTCAAAATAACAACTTTTAACTCAAGTTGTAAGAAGTCCCCTTGACTTGGCTGGGGGATGAGAGCAACGGATACCAAAGGTATCCTATTTTCCCTATTGGGAAAATAAGGCACTAAAAACCAAAAAGCATATATAGTTGTTATGTATTCACTATAACTATGTCAATCAATTATGAACTCAATAAAGGCAATCACTCTGTCTATGCGTTACAGTATCACTTTGTGCAATGTGTGAAATACAGAAAGAAGGCACTGGTGAATGAAGCAATAGTTGATTTGCTGAAGCAACAAGTCAAGCAGATAAGCGAAACTTATAAGGTTTTAGTGCTGAACATCGAAGCAGATAAAGACCATTTCCACTTGTTGTTCAAGGCACACCCACAACTTGACTTCACCAAATACATCAACACAATAAAGACAATCACTTCCAGAGAGATACAAAGGAACTATCCTGAAGTCAAGAAGTTGCTTTTGGCTGGAAAGTTTTGGTCACCATCTTATTTTTTGACAACTACTGGTCAGGTGACGCTTGACCAGTTGAAAAAATATGTGGAGAGTCAGGGTTATGAGAAAAGGTCTTGAGAAGATAAACGGAAACAGAACGAGATTTATAGGTATCTTTGAAAGATATGGCACAAAGACAAACTTCAAAGGATACCCTGAAAAAACAATCCTTCTCAAGAATGTGAAACAAAGTTCAACATACCATAATGTAACAGACCATATCTGGTTCAGCATGACCAAAGGATTTGAGGCATTGGGAGAACTCAAGCAAGGAGATATGGTTGAGTTTCATGCGAGAGTGAAAGAATACTACAAAGGCTATGCTGGATACAGAGAAGAAGTCCAGTGGGAAAAACCTATAAAGCAAGATTATAAACTCAGTCACCCAACAAAAATAAGGAGATACAATGCGAACACACCGCTTTAGATTATATCCAAGCAAAGCAACTGAACAAAAGTTGCAGAGAACACTTGACCTTTGTAGGTTCACCTACAACAACCTTCTTGATGAGTTCAGTAGTTGGGATAGCATTTCGAGGTATGAATTGCAGTCAAGGATTGTAGATTTTCAAATATGTTATCCTGAACTAAAAGAAGTTTATTCAAAGACATTGCAGTATGAGAACTATCGTTTGTTCTCAAACCTTCAGGCATTAGGTCAAACAAAAAAGAAGGGCAGAAAGGTTGGTAAATTGAGGTTCAAGGGCAAAGGATGGTTCAAGACTATCCATTATAATCAATTAGGATATAAGTTGATTATGACTGGTAAAAGATGCCAGACTCTAAAGCTGTCAAAGATTGGCGAGATTCCTATTCGTTGCCATAGGCAAGTTAGTGGAATAATCAAACAAGTGGTAGTCAAACGTGAACCTTCAGGAAAATGGTTTGCTTCTCTGATTACAGATGAACAAAAGCAAGTCACTAAAAAACCAATAAAGAATGTTGTTGGTATTGATTTAGGCTTGACTGACAGCGTTTGGGACAGCGACAACAACAAGACGGAAAATCCCAAGTTTCTCAAGAAGTATTCTGAGGAGTTGGCTGTTTGCCAACGCAGGATGTCAAAAAAGAGATTAGGAAGCAACAATAGAGATAGGTTTAGGATTCGGTTAGCGAGGAGATATGAGAAGCTAACTAACACGAGAAAAGATTTTGTTCATAAACTTACAAGATACTATGCTGATAATTATGATGTTATTGCTATGGAAGATATGCCTATCTGCAATATGGTGAAAGGCAAGAAAAATAGGTATTCAAAATCATTGCTTGATGCTTGTTTTGGTCTTATCAGGAGAGAAATGCAACGCAAAGCTGAAAACGCTGGCGGTGTATTTATTCCTGTAAACTATCGAGGAACAACAAGCAGATGTAGCCAATGCGGAAACGATACAAAAAAAGAGATTTGGGAAAGAGAACACAACTGTCCTGAATGCGGTTTTGTTGCTCCCAGAGACTATAACTCTGCATTGGAAATCAAGAGATTAGCACTTATAGAAATAGGGTTGGAACGACCCGAATCAACGCTTGAGGAGATGGAAGCACTACACTGCAAAGTGCAACTTCCGTCAATGAGACAAGAAGCCACGTCACTTGGGGCGTGGTAGTTCACATAGGCAATTAATATTAATGATAGTGAACTCAATTGGTGCAAGCACATCTATATTTGGAAAAAGATGAATTGGATGATTTGATAAAAAGGACTCCTGATGATCATCCACTAAAACAGTATTTCATAGAAGCGAGAGTTAATATATTTGGTTGGAAAAATTTTTAGTGTTGACCGTATTTTTGTATTGATTCATGTGATTCAACTGGCTGTTTACTTTTTTCTTCCCATTCTTTCTCAAATTCATCTAGATTTATTTTCCTGACAATTTTTATTTCCAGTCTGTCATTTGGCCCCATATCTTTTAATTTGTACATATCTACTACAGATTTATCTAAAGATAGTCTAACAGTAGTATTATTTTTTTGTACTTTTGCTAAAATCATCGGATTTCTCGGAAGATTAGTCTAAACTGTACTAATCCAGTATCATGTTATGTAGTTCTGGCTATATAAAACTTTTGTTTAGACTAACGTTACCAAAACATTTAAATATATGTTAATCTCAATATTTACTGTTTCTATAGGGCCAGTGTGTAAAAGCAATGGCTCTTAAAGAAACTATATCCTTCTGAAACTCGGAGGGATAGATGTAAGAAAATGATACTTGTGGATGACACAGGATTTAAAAAATCCAACTGTAGTTTCATCACAAACCCTGGTTATTGTTAGTGTTAATATGTTATTATTTGGTCTTTGTCCTTTATGAAGCCATCATTTATTGTTAGTATGTTTGTGTATCCTGAAACGTGTCAACGACCCCGCGGGTTGATTCAAACAAGCAATAAATGGAGTGTAAATAAAATGAATAAAAAAGGACAGAAATTTAAATTCGATCCGTGGATGATTGCCGTTGGAGTAATCTTACTATTTGTTTTCAATGTCGGCGGATTCGGAGATTGGGTTCAAGGTATGATCCCAGGACAAAATGAGCAGGTAACACCTGACCAACCAACACCAACTGGAGCAACATGCCCTGTAGAAGATACAACTGTAACCGTATCGAGTCATAACAAATATGCAGCAGGAACAACACCATCAGGATCAGAACACAGAGTTTTCGTTAATGGTGTAGATAATGGATATACTGCAGATAGTGGAACTTTCACGGCTTCTCCTGGAGATAAAGTTGTTGTAATATTAAACGAAAATGCAACTGATTATTATTCCAAAAAATTGGAATTTGAAGTACCTTGTAAAGGAACTTACTCAGCAGATGGTGGAGTAGCCGCAATCGATACAAGTATGGATATTGTAACTTGGTCTTCAAGTGCAGTTGTACAAAGCAGCGTTTCAACTGGTCAAGAAGCAATGGACGCTAGCGCTACATACGAAATACCTATTAGGGTAAAAACAACTAGCAAGTATTCGTATGGTAACCCAGACCACAATGGTAATGGTAATGTTATGTGTTTCCAATATAATACAACTGTATTCAACTCATTTGTATTAGATGGGGCTACAAGCGCACCAACACCACAGGCTCAAGCAGCATCAGTAGGACATGAGTCCAGTTGTTACTATTTCCCTGTAATACCTAATGACCCTCAAGCAGATGACGGTCAGTTCGATGGTACTATAAACATTGAAACAGCAGGAACCGCTCCACAAGCTGCTAATTCAAATACAACCGTTGTATATCTTTATGATGTCGCTGTTGATTTGGATGCAGATACCCTTGATTGGATCAATAATGTCGAAGATGAAGACAAAAATGATCTAGGGGACACACAGAGCCAAAACGCAACAATTTGGGTATCTTAGATACTCAATTTTTTTTATTTTTTTTATTTATTGTTGAGGTGTTATTGCAGTGTCGATAGTTAACTTAAGTTTTAATTCTATTATTGATTATAATCCTATTTTGGGGGTGTCATATTAATGGCAAGACCTCTTATCCTAAAACCATTTGTTGTGACCCCATTGGGACTTACATTATTCCTTACTGTCGCTTTAATGTGGTTGTTACTTGTTTTTAATGAATCAATGAGCATTATGTATATGTTCATGATAGTCAGTTATTATATTTGGTTTAAGAACGATAATAATATTATTTTTCCTATTGAAAAGGATTGTAAAGGAAGGTTCTTTTCATTATTAGTTGCAGTTGTTAGTTATTCTATTTTCTTAATTGTTACAAGTCTTTTATTGGCCAGTTTTCAACCAATGGTTGCAAGTGGCACTGCTAATGGTATGGCATCAGTTTTGGAAATGCAATCTTCTGCAACACCAGTATTACAAGGTAATAAATTTTTAACTTTAATTGCATGGGGATGCATAATTCCCATTATTGAAACAGTTTTCTTCTTTGCAGTATTATTTGAGGGGTTGGCACACCATATTGGGCTGTATATGTTTGGCCGCCCTATTGATACCAAATTCAATTTGGCAAATCCTTATTTATGGATGATTAATTGTTTAGTTGCGATTATTTTTACTGGATACCACTTTCAAGCAAAAGGAATACATAATAGTATGGCATTATTGATAACCTTTATTTTTGCTGTTATATCTATGTGGATGGTAAGTTATTTCAAACACGCAAGAGAAGCAGTTTTATTTCATAGTGCTACTAACATAATGGCTGTGTTAAGTCGTCCTGAATTTGGTATGTTGGCTTTAGCAATGATCGGTGTAGGGAGTGGTGCTGCATGATCCCTGGAATTGCTTTATTACAAAAAGGTAAGATTTGGTATCTTGTCGGGATGTTTGTATCTTATATTGGATCATTTTTATTGTACGATAATATCAAATCATTGGTGAAAGGATATGTGGATAGTAGTTTTTATGTTACATTGGTGACTTACTTAACGATGTTTGTTTTAGCGTTTTATATTTTTCCTTGGTTGATCAGTAAGACAATGGGGGTTGGTCATGGTGAATAAAATAATCATTTTATCATTAAGCTTATTTTTAGTAGTGGGATGTACTGGTGTAAAAGCACCAGTTGAAGGTCCTTCATTATGTTCAGATACAGATGATGGCATAGATGTTTCTGTCCGTGGTGAATGTCATGATAAATATTATATGGTTGAAGATAGTTGTGCTTCTTTAGGAACAAAAGTAAAGGAATATTATTGTGATGGGGATTATTGTGATTCTGAAATCATTGATTGTGATAATGGTTGTGGCAATGGTATTTGTATTAGTGGGTGTACTGATAGTGATAATGGGATTAACCTTAATATAAAGGGTACTGTCACTGTTGATGGGAAAGAATATTCAGACATATGCCATTCTTCAGGTAAAAGGATTATGGAATATTATTGTTTAAATGAAGAAAAAGCTGTTATTGATAAAGCATGTTCAATATATGAAACATGTGAAGATGGTGCTTGCGTAAAAAAATAAAGGTGATTAACCAATGAAAAAAGAAAGATCAAATTTTAATTTATTCCAACCAAATAATCTGGTACCTGTTGTACTAATTTCAGTAGTGTTATATATCTTGTTTGCGTCAAGTATTGGTCAACAACCAGATCCTTTAGCAGAATATGAATGTTTGAAAGATACAGATTGTACGCCTATTGAGAACTGTCCACAAACTTGCATATTAGAGAATAATTTTGAGGTTTTAGGCACTGGTTGCAATCCTAATTTTGAATGTGAATGTCGTTGTGATTTAATTAAGGTAGAAGAAAAAGTAGTATTAGAGTCATCATCAAACCCGCTGTCAGTTTTACAGAGCACGTCAAATTAAAAATAATTTTCCTACGGGAACCACATTGGGATAATACGATTATTATTCCAACCCACAAATAAAACCAACCACACCTTGCCCATCCCCCACTTAAGTGAGGGGGTGGGTATCATTATCATGAGACTAATCCAAAAATTTAAACAATTCGTGAAAAAGTATAAGATAGGTTTCATAATTGCTGTAATCTTATCAATATACATAGTGACTACTTCAGTAGGTAGTTGTAAGTTATATTCGTCAGATTTTGTTTGTGATAATTCATTAAACGGACTATTGTTCCAACCTATAGCCTGGTTAGTATTGTTTAATATGTTTGTTGTTGCAGTGCCTTCAATATTTTTAATATCAACTTTTGGTGGATTGGGCATATGGTTATCTGTTGGGTTATTGTTAAGTTTATTAATTTTGGAAGTGGGAATCATAGGTTGTTATGCTCAGAAATATCTCCTCAAGTTCATGAGGAAGAACGGGTAAGGAGGTGATAATCAATGGCAAAAGTAAAAGGATATTCCTATAAAAGGAAAGGCAAAACTATCAGAGTGAAAGGTTACTCCAGGAAGAACGCTAAGAAAGGTCGAAGATAACCAAAAGATAATCAAAATAAACTAAGTTGAGGTGATAATGGATGGCTAAAATGACAAAAGCAGCAAGGAAAAAAGCAGCAGCAAAAGCAGTTAGGACTAAAAGGAGAAAGTATGGTAAAGACTTGGTTTCTCCTAAAGGTGCAGCTGCAAAGAAGAGAAAACTATCAAAAAGGAGACGGTAGATTTATTTGGTCTGCCGTCTCTTAGATGGCAGACATTTTTATATTCATTAGGATCTAAGACCAATGAACAACCTCTCTAATGAGAGGAATTATGGGCGTTAGAAGATGCCCTAAAGGAGGAAAAAAAATGAAAAGACTAATGCAACCAAAGGAATTAGGAAGGTTTGCTATAATGGGTTTGTCCGTATTTTTCGGAACAACCTTGATTGGCGGATTTATCCATGGGTTTTTTGATTTCGATGCAGGAATCATAACCCTATCTTCAGCACTTGGTGCTACACTATCTGCTTTCGGTGGTCAGTTAATCATCGAAAATACGATCAGACGTAAATAAGGTGCAAAAAACCCCCTTTTTTTAAGGGGTTTTTTATTTTTTATTATACACAATGGGTAAAATAACTAATAT
>JGI10211J34971_10003766_pt1 | contig 12093 bp, 15 predicted proteins | sample Etolagsediment_FD_34971 | JGI IMG/M metagenome (IMG submission 34971) | reverse complement strand
CCAGAGCCTATTGAGGTTGTTTTAGCGTAGGGAAAAACCCATGCATATGACGGCCCGAACTTGTCTGCATCAAAGTATAATTCAAGGTCCTTGAATCTTTTTGGCACAATGTACTGGAATGCTGCCAGAACCTTTTTGTTTGGCAGTTTCAAGTGTTTTCTCACTATGCTGTTTGCACCGTCAGCCCCTATCAAGTTTTTAAAATATATCTTTTCTTTTGTTTTTATGAAATTATTCCCAATAGAATTTACTGCTGTTCCTGTCTGTATCTCTGCTCCTGCTCTTCTGGCTTTTTTTGCAAGCCATTTGCCAAGATCCTGCCTGTCAATTGTCGCCAGGAACGGCTTTTTCATCTTTATTTCAGCAGAGTCTTTTGGAGCATGCACGATGACTTTCTTGAAAGTCCGCTGGTATAATGATTTTGAAACAAGCTTCATGTCTTTGAGTGTCAGTCCTCCTGCGCACACCTTGTCTCCTATCACTTCTTTTTTCTCAAGAACAAGAACATCTTTTCCTTCTTTAGCCAATGTTTCTGCAGCGCTTAAGCCAGCTGGGCCCGCACCTACGATTATTGCCTCTTTTTTCATATATAAGATATGCCTGATTGGTAGTATAAAAACCTTACTAGAAAAACTTATAAACAAAGAAGCAATAACTAAGAACATGCACGAGGGGTTTATTGCTCAAGAAATAATTGACAAGGCCAAAGAGCAGGGTAATGTCAAGAAGATTGTTGTTGAAGTGGGTGACTTGGCTCATCTGCCTGCAGAAGATTTAAAAGAAGCATTGAAAAAGAGAGTTGACTGGGATATAGAGATAATAAAAGTTCCCGGCCTTGTTGAATGCCGGTGCGGATATAAGGGAGCTCCGAAGATACTTGAAAAAGCCCATGACCTGACTTTGTTTGAATGCCCGAAGTGCAAGAAAGTGCCTGGCAAGATCTTAGAAGGCGAAGATATTGTCCTGAAAGACGTGGTGGTTGAATAATGTGCTTGGCAATTCCTGGAAAAGTCGTGAAGATAGACGGAGATACTGCTGTTGTTGATTATGAAAGTGAGACAAGAAAGGCAAGTGTCTCTTTGGTTGATGATTTAAAGGTGGGGGATTTTGTGATTGTTAATGCTGGCTTTGTGATGGACAAGGTTCCTGAAGAGCAGGCTTTGAAATCACTTGAAGCTTGGAAAAATGCTGGAAAAAATGATTGAGACTCCTGAAACTGTTTTTTTTAAGTATGCTTATCCTTGCAGTGATGAGCTGCTGCGGCTGAAGACAATCAGTCCTGCGCAAAAAGATCTGCTGGATTATTTTTTTGATCAGAAGAAAGCTCCTAAGAGGGATCTTTTAGAGGTGTGCTTTCCTAAGGCGATAGAGCGGTTGAAGCGTTTTGCTGACGGCGATGATTACTGGACTGTTGAGAACATAAGGTCGTATTTTTTGGTGTATCATAACAAGGTGATTGATAATAGAGAAGGTTCATATGCGACCTGCAGCAGGCAGATAAGAGACTTGTGCAAGGTCAGGTGCGGCGAGATACATGGAATAGAGAATATCAACGGCAATATAGTGTATGTTGTCAGATATAATCAATTTAAAGAGACAAGGGTTTCAGGAAGATATCTGCCAGATGCAAAAGTTAATGACAGGATTTCTGTTCATTGGCGGCTTGCAATAGAGAAGCTTTAGTTCTTAAGGAATAGATTGCCGTTATTGCTCCAGAACTTATCAAGAGTATTCCAATGATTTCTGTTATATTGAATGTTCCTGCATAAGCAATTGATAATGTTGTTGTTATTGCGCTTCCTAACACAAGAATGCTTGCTGCTGTTGATGCTGGCGTGTATTTTAGTCCAGCATACCAGCCTGTCACATAGAATAATAAAAATATTGATGTCAAGAATATCCAGCCAAGCTGCGGAACAGTCAGTTCAAGGAAGCTTGTTATGTTTCCTGTTGCAGCAAGGAAAACCAGGATGAATATTGCTCCGAAAAACATCCTTCCAAAAGCGACAATCCTTGACGGCAGTTCTTTCAGGGCGTTTTTTGAGATTATTGTTTCAGTTGACCATAATAGCACTGCTGCTAAGATTAATAGTTCTGGTATGCCAAAACTTAAATTTGTTAATTTAAGCAGGAATAAGTTTCCTGCAAATAACAATATTGCAGCCACGATAAATCCTTTGTTAAGCTTTTCTTTCAGGAAAAATACTGCCAGGACTGTTACAAAGATAAACATTGACTTGTGCAATAGCGCTGCTGTTGAGCTTGGGCTGATTGCAAGGCCTTTGAAGAAGAGCAAAAATGGTATTGAACCACCAAAAAGACCTATTGCAGCTAATTTAAGCCATTGCTTATTGGTTAATGTCTTGAATGTTTTCAAGTCTTTGAATAAAATTAATAAGGAGAACAAGAACAATACAACCAGAATGTTCTTTGACCATGTGAAGATATAGGGATTTATTCCTTTTACACCGAATTTGTTCACAAAAATAGATGCTCCGCTCACTAGAGCAGTTAACAGCACGAATATATACCCCTTTTTTGCCATGCTATTGCAGAACAATAAAGAATATAAATACTTTTTGATTTTACCTGCTTATGAAAGTGCTTTGTTTTGGAAATGAGTTTGTTGAAGAGGATTCTCTGGCAAAAAAACTGGCAGATGAGTTGAAAATAGATGGTGTTGAGTTCATCAAATGCGATTCTCTGGAAGGCATAAAAGGAGATATTGTTATCTTGGATGTTGTGAAAGGCTTGAATGAAGTCAGGATGATTCCTCTGGAGAAGATAAAGGATTTTCATCCTGTCTCTATGCATGATTTTGATTTAGGAACCGAGTTAAAGCTGAGAAAAGCAGTAAAGGAGATTGGTAATGTGAAAATAATAGGCATTCCTATGCAGGGTGATTTGGAAAATATAAAGCAGGGAATAATAAAGCTTATAAATGAGTTAAGAAAAGAATAAATTGGGTGATATTTATGGGTACTAAAGAAAATCTTCAAGAGGCTTTTGCAGGAGAGAGCCAGGCAAACAGGAAATACTTATTTTTTGCAGAAAAAGCAGAGCAGGAGGGCTTTAAACAGATTGCCAAGTTCTTCAGGGCAGCTGCTGCTGCAGAGACTGTTCATGCAAAGAACCACTTGAATGTCCTGAAAGGCATCGGCACGACTGAGCAGAACCTTGTCGCTGCTTTTGAAGGGGAGAGATACGAGGCAGACAAGATGTATCCCCGCTTCATTGAAGAGGCAAAGGCAGCTGAAGACAATGACGCAATACGGACTTTCACTTTTGCAATTGAGGCAGAACAGACCCATGCAAAAGAATACGAAAGAGCGCTCAAATCAATGAAAGAAAAAAAGGACTTAGAGCAAACTCCTTATCATGTCTGCCCTGTATGCGGATATACCTTTGTTGGTTCTGAGATTCCAGACATTTGTCCTGTCTGCAGCGCGCCAAAGGAGAAGTTTGAGGAAATTAAGTAAGATTTATATACTCTTATTTTCTTTTTCTTATTTAACAAAATTCAGAGGTGATTATTTTGAAAAAGAGTGATGTTAAGAAGCTCGGCAAGCTTGTCAAGACAGCTTGGTGGATGCTTCTCTTGAGAGGTATTGCTTTTCTGATATTGGGCCTTTTGTTCTTATGGCGCCCTTTGGAGACCACAAGTCTTTTGATATGGATTTGGGGCTTGTACCTTTTGGTTGACGGGGTTTTCTCTACAGTGTTTGCAATCAAGCATCATGCAAAGCTGAAAAAATGGGGCTTATTGTTATTGCAGGGCCTTTTAGGAATAATTGTGGGCCTGGTCGCATTATTCAAGCCAGTGTTCTTCACAGCAATCGCAGAACTGACAATACTTCTGCTGATCGGCGTTGCATTGATTGTGCTGGGAGTGCTTCAGATACTTGCAACAATTGAGTTCAGGAGCTGGTCAATGTTCATCGGCGCAGTTGTCCTGATTTTGCTGGGAATATTGTACTTTGCACAGCCAGTCTTTTCCGCAATGATATTCATCTACCTTGTCGGTGGATTGATGGTAATCGGCGGATTGGCATGCTTGTGGTATGCATTCCAGCTTGAAAGAATTGCAAGAAGAATCAAATAAATTTTTTTTATTTTTTTATTCCCATATTATTTCCAAGAAATGTGTTGCACAAGAGATGCAAGGATCATAAGCCCTGATCAACTTTTCAATCTCTAGTTTTATCTCTTCTTTTGGCTTGTCTAATATTTTTGGAAGAAAATGCTTGATATCATCCTCAAGATTCTGCAGGTTCTGTGTTGTTGGGGTTGTTATATTGACAAAAGTTGTAAAGCCATTCTTGTCATATTTGTACTTATGAAAAACAATTCCTCTTGGTGCTTCATTTGCTCCAATGCCTTCTCCTGCTTTTGGTTTGATTTCAACAGGCTTTTCTGGCTTGAAGTCAGTGCTTTCTAGGACATCAATGACTCTTTTCAGTCCTTCATATATTTCTATTGCTTGTGCAGGGTTGTTCATGAACGGATTAAATTTCCTTGGCATGATGCATCTTGTCATGTCTTTTCCTTCTTTTGATAATTGGTCATAATTATTAAGTATCCTTGACCATGCTCCCACCATGTAGCTTTTCTCATCTGCTTTTGCAAACTCTGCTGTTGAGCCCTGCTTGAAGAATTCCTTGAAGTATTTTTCATAGTCAGTTACTGCGATGCATTCTTTTCCCCCAGTGCAGGTTATTTTGTCTTCTGGGCACCAGAAGCATCCTTTCTTGGCCTTTAATGCATAATGTTTTGTCTCTCTTGTGAAATCAGGATAATCCAGTCCACAGAACAGTTTTGCAGTTGCTTTTGCATCTGGCAGGCAGGCTTTTGCTTTTGTTAATACTGATTTGAATTCTTCTGGCTTGGGTATTGCAACGAATCCGCCCGGCGTCAATGTAAATGGGTGTATGTCTCTTCCTCCTATTACCCGCACAATTTCATTGCTGACTTGTTTTATCTTCAATGCTGTCTTGACTTTTTCTGGATGCTTTTGCGCCATCTGCACTGCATTTGGAAAGCCGGTGTAGTCTGGCAGTGTCAGGAAATAAAGGTGTAATACATGGCTTTGTATTGTTCCGCCGATGTTCAATAACTCCCTTAATAATTCTGTCTGCTCAGATACCTGCACCCCCATTGCTTTTTCAGTTGCTTTTACAGAAGTCAAGCCGTGGACAGGCGAGCAGATCCCGCATATTCTTGAGGCGATGTGGTTCACGTCATTGTATTTCTTGTCTTTTAGTATGCCTTCAAAATATCTTGAGCCTTCAAATATTTTCAATTCTACTTTCTTTACTTCTCCTTTCTCTATCTTGATGTGGAGCTTGGCGTGTCCTTCTATTTTTGTTATGTGATTCAGGTTAATTTTTGCCATTTGTTGCAGATACTTTTTTTATTTGCAATATTTTTTGTATGTTACAGATACAGCGCGAGTATCTGCAACATTTAAAAATCCCAACTATTTATTATTTTTGCGTGCCGCTTTACGGCGCGTGGGATTTTTATTTTTTTTCTATGTTCTTGAACATGTTCAGTCTTTCCATTATTTCTTTTTCAGACAAGCCGAATGACTTGAATAAATCAAGTTCAGCCTTGTAATCCACTTTAGGCCTTGGCCCCCGGCATCCCATGCACTCAAAATTCCCTTTTGTGCAGATTGCAGAGCATCCGCCGTGCGTCACAGGACCTAAGCACACTTTTTTCTGCCTTAAGAAGCATTCTGGTGTTCCCCGCCTCGGACACTCTGCGCACACAGGCCCTTCAAATTCTTTCAGTATCTTTCCTTTAAGGAAGTCTTTCAGGAAATTAACAAATTCTTCCTTGATTATAGGGCAGCCATACATGTAATAGTCGACTTTCACATATTCGCCGATGCCTGCTGCTGGAATAGAGTCTTTAAGCATCCGTTGGTTATAGACATATTTCTCTAATTCCTTGTTCTCTATGAAGTTCCGCATTGCAGGAACACCGCCGTGGCATGCGCACGCCCCTAAAGCAACCAAGACCTTGCTTTTTTTCCTGATCTCTTTAAGTTTCTGCACTTGTTTTTTTGTTGATATTGCCCCTTCAACAAAACAGACATCAAATCTTGCCTTTCTGTTCTTTTCTTTCAATAAATGAAAGTATTGCACATCAAACTTCTTCAGAATCTGGAATAATTTATCTATGAAAAGTATTGTGAACTGGCATCCTTGGTCGCATGTAAAAGATACAATGCCCAGTACTGGCTTCTCACCCATTTTAAGAAGAAAGAAGAATAATTGGTATATTAAGGTTTTGATTGAATAAAGTTTTTGGCGCCAGAGGCGGGAATTTCAGTTCCCACCGCAACATTTGAACCCGCAAGACATCCGGGTGAATGTCACCTGGTCTTCAGCTAGGGGTCATACCTAGTTAGACTACTCTGGCTGTGCCAAACCAAAACATTTTTATACATCCAATGTCTTGAATATAATATCGGGTGAATGTCATTTAGTATTCAGCTGGGCGTCATCCCAGTTAGATTACTTTTTTTTTCTGATTTTATTCTTTATATGTCTTTAGTAGAAAAAACGCAATATTTTCAAAAGAATCGGAGATTTTTTGAAGAAAAAAATAAGAAAATTTAGCTTGCTTTCTCCCTATCTTTCCATTTGAGATTGCATATGACCAGCTCGTGAGGCGGGACATTTGAGGCGCCTTGATCGTCTAGTACAGGAGGTGCTGCGCTTAGGAAGTAAAACTTGTCATCATTTTGATAACATGCTCTGGTTTTTGTATAGCGTCGAAAGACATCGTCATCTATGCCTCCTTTGTGTGAGGCCATGACTATCATTGAGACTTCCTTTCCATGGTTTTCAGCGCCGTGTTCAGTTTCAACATCCATCCACGTAGGATATATATTGCTTCTGTCATAACTGCGGTCTAATCTGAATACAATATTTCCAGGAATTTTCAAGCCCTTCTTTTCTGCCATTTTGTCTATGAACAGTTTGCGTGACATGGCCGCCCACTCGTGTGCTTTATTCTCGCATATCAGGGAATATGTTCCGCGATTCTCTAAAAAATCATAAGAAACAAGGATTTGTTCAAATCTTTCATGAGAATGAAGGTTTGCGCTTGCGCCAACTACAAAGCGCTGGCGCGCATCTGGAATTCTCATGTCATATACCTTGTTTTCTTCTATCATATCCAATGGTATTGAGACTATCCTGCCGCGGATTCCATTGTCAGAAGCTTTGCCTTTCATTGGCTTGGGCAGGTCGCTCAATTGCTTGTTCACGAATTTCAGGAATTCGCATAGGGTGTCCTCCTCATTTCTTTCTATCCCCAGATGTTCTGCTGTTTTGGCATATTCTGTTATGATTTTTTTATTTTTTTCAATCTGCATTGCAAGCAGGATATCTGTGTCTTTTAACTCAAAATCATTTCTCAAGTAGAGGAACAAGTCTTTTCCATCAGTTGCAATACCATCCAGGCCTTGCTTGTGGGTGTATATCTCTGAGATTTTCTGTCCTGTCTGTAAGTCATAGACACCTACATTGCCGTAAGCATTGCCTGCAAAGACCTTGCCCTGCGCAACAACAAGATAATCATCAGCCCCGTCTGTCCTAGGCAGTAATTCAATAACATCTTGCGCTTCAACTTCAAGTACTTTTTCATCCAGACTCTCGCGAGTCATTGCTTCTTTTAGCATCATAAATATCCCCCCGGTTATTCTTTATCAAAACTTGCCATCTCACCAAATCCTTTTCCAAATTCTCCCCACATATGATTGCTGGCGTGTACACTGACCTCGCCAATTTCTACAAAATGACTTAGTCCCTTTGAAAGAAGATTTGCATCCTCTAGCTCTTTTACAATTCCATATATTCCAAAGCTTTCGCTAAAACATCTGTGTCTCTCGCAACTACTCATAGCACCTCTAAGAGCATAGTGTTTATCCATGCATAGAATTAATCCTTCTGGTATTTTTTTTAAAAATTTTAATGGTTTTTCTAATTTTGTTTCAGGATTAAATAATCTTTTATCATACATCCAAAATTCTGCATCATTATCAGATTTTGCTAAAGGATCTTTCAGAAGACTAAACACAGAAATCCAAAGATATACAGGATTAACTGCTTCTGATAATGGCCTTGAACCTAAGTAATTACAATTGCCATGAATATGATCTGCTACAGTGCTGATTCTTCGATGCACATTGCCTATTTCTCGAGAATTAAATCTCTCTAAATCAAAAAATTCTGCTGCTTCTTCAAGAGTCATTGAAACTTTATTTCCATGTTTTACTATTCCATTTCTTACCCATTTTCTCGGCTCAGTCCCGTCTGGTTTTATGCCAACTTTTCTTCTGTAATCATCAACTCTCCAGGTTTGATAAGGTAATTTTGAATCACAACAAGGCATTTCACATAATGCTCCGCCAACAACTTCCCCCTGTACTTTATCAGATATATCCCTCATTTGAATTGCCGGGCGATAACAGGCAAGCACTTGTTTCCGAGAATCTTCTGACTTATCTTGATCCTGGATTCTTTTTAACTCTTCTAAAACATAAGGGCAACTCGGATCAGCATGAAATACATCTTTTCCCTGCGAACCTAACAACATTGCTTGTTTTTCACCAAGAACCGGCCTTTCAACTCCTTCTGATAATGCTTCAGAAGCATATGCATCGCATACACGCTTAGGGGCAATATTATTGCTTGTTCCAGGACCAAAAAATCCTGGCCAATATTCTGCAATCTTTATTTTTCTTAATCTTTCTTCATGTTCACAGAACGCAGGATTTTCATCATTATCGCCGCCAGTTTTACTATCACAAGTAGTACAACAAACTAGTGATTCTTTTCGAGATTCTCTAAATCTATATTTTGTATTAAAATCGTCTTTTTTTAATTTTACCATTATATAGAAACAATAAAAAATTAAGAATTATTTAAACATTATTGCACTTTAAAATATAGTTACAATACATCCTTTGGCTCTGTCGTTATCCCAAATGTCTCTTTTGCTTCTTTAGATAAGGCAAATAATGCTTTTCTCTTGCCTACGATCTTGCTTAGGTCGTCTACTTTCTGGGTGACTGCAATCATTCTTAGCTCTTCATCAACTGCTTTGCAGAATTTCTCTATGCCTTCTGGCTGCCTTACTGCTATCAGGAAAGGCCTGCCCATTGCAATGCCGTCTGCACCGAGCATCATTGCTTTTGCAGCGTCAAAGCCAGTTGCATACCCGCCTGCCAATATTATATCAAAAGAAGGCCTTTTCTTTAGCACAGCAAATAATGCTCCAGATGGCATGTTCATCTCATTCATGACAAGCCATGGGCTCATTCCTGTTCCTCCTCCAAAGCCGTCTACTGTCAATAATTCAATCGGAATATCTTCTTCTTTCTTGATTTTCTCTAATTCTTCAATCAGTTTGATTATGCCTGCACCCATTCCTGTCTTTACCCAGAGTGGTTTTCCATAGCTTGCATATTCCTTGAGTGTCTCTCTTAATGATTCAGAGCTTAGGCTTCCTGGAAAAGCGTGCCTTTCATACTTTCCGTTCTCTTTTTTTATGACTTCATAGCCAGCTTTCCTGAATTTTTCAGCAAGTTCTTCTCCTTCAAATTGTATCTCTCCGCCCATTCCCTGTTTTGCTCCTTGTCCTATCTTGAATTCAATTGCATCTGCTCCAAATTCAACTGCCAGTTTAGGCAGGCCTAATTTGTGCTCATTTGCATTTATCTGGACAACGAATCCGCCGTATCCTTCTTTCTGGTGTTTCTTGTATAACTCAATTGTCTCTTTTACTTTCTCTTCACCAAAAGTAATGTAATAGTTCTCCCCTAAAACGCGAGGTATTCCTGCTTTTGCAGCTCCGATTGTCAATTCATCATTTTTATCAGACGCAACTTTTGTGCTTCCCATTCCTGCAATAACCAATGGCACTGTTACCTTGAATCCTCCAATCGTGGATTCTGTTTTTACTTTTGTGAAAAAATATCCCTCTCCGTATAATTCAGGCATTATCTGCAAATCTTCCATGTTTGCAAGTCTTTTCTCTGCTCCAAACTGCGCTGTTCCAAAAGGAGATGGAAACAAGGTCCTTCCTGTCTTTGCTTTCAGGCCCACTTCGCACATCCCGCACATTATGCAATTAGCACAGAGTCCGCTCATTGCAGTGTGGTCAGGAGAATAAAGTTTTGTGTTAGTCAATGCGCAGGCGTTCTTGTGAAAACGCATGCCTTCCAAGTCTGCATGTTCTTTTTTTTCTGCCATATAAAGAAGGGTTAAGAAGTTGTTTATTAATTTTTCTATAGTAAGATTTATATGTGTGTAATCAAATCATCTGATCATGCTGCCAGAACTTAGCGGAATAACAGGAGCAATAATAATATTGTTTGCTTTTTTCATGAACCAGATAGGCAAATGGAGAAGCGATGAAGTCATTTATGACGCAACAAATCTTGTAGGTGCAGTATTGCTGTGTGTTTATTCTTATACGTTAAGAGCCTGGCCGTTTCTTGTCTTAAACACAATCTGGGCATTGGTTTCTTTGAGAGAGATGCAGCTGGATGCAAAGAAGAAAAAAAGGGGCCATATCGGGCATAAAAAGAAATAATCCACTCTTTGATGACAACAAACTTTAATATAGCGTTCTGGCAAATTTAAGTATATAAGTTATACGAGGATAAAATGGCAAAAAAGCCCAAGGTAGTCGTCTATTCAACGCCTACATGCCCGTATTGCCACAAGGCAAAAGCGTTTCTTAAGGAGCGCAAGATTGCATTCAAGGATCATGATGTGAGCACCGATGATGAGGCAAGAAAAGAGATGATTAAAAAATCAGACCAGATGGGCGTGCCTGTATTGATAATTGGCAAAACCGTCATTGTCGGGTTTGATGAAGATGCCATGAAAAAAGCTTTGAAGTTAAAAAATGGTTGAGATTTCAGAAAGAGAGCAGGAACTGCCTGATTTAGAGATAGAGAAGCTCATAGAGATTGCTGTAGAGCATCCTGAGATTATCTCTCTAGGCCCGGGAGAGCCTGATTTTGACCTGCACAATGATCTTGTTATTCACACAAAGAAGGTTGCGCATCTGGTGAATCATTATGCTCCTGCCGGCGGATTAAAGGAATTGAGGGAGGCTATTGTCAAGAAACTGAAGAAAGACAACAAGATAAAGACAAGTCCGGATAATGTTGTTGTCACCTGCGGCTCTCAAGACGCTTTGGTTCTTGGCGCGGCCTGCTGCCTTGATGTGAGCGAGCAGATCATACTTCCTAATCCCGGCTACATGGCGTTTCTTTCCACTTTTGAATTGTTCAATGCAAACCCGAGATTTGTAAACTTGAAAGAGGAGGAAGAATATGCAGTGAATCCTGATCTGGTGAGAAAGGCGATTAACAAGAAAAAGACAAAAGTATTGCTCATCAATTCCCCTTCAAACCCGACAGGCAATGTATTGAGCAAGAAGATACTGGAAGAGCTTGCAGATATTGTTGTGGAGAATGATTTATATGTTTTTTCAGATGAGGCTTATGAAAAAATATTGTATGACGGTGAAAAGCATTATTCCATCGGCTCTTTCAATGGGATGAAGAAATATGCTGTCACATTCCAGACCTTTTCAAAAAGTTTTGCAATGTGCGGCCACCGCCTTGGTTATGTTGTGGCCCCGCCTAAACTTGCAGAGGCGATAAAGAAGACGCACGTGCTCACCACGGTGTGCGCCCCGACAATCTCTCAATTATTAGGAATCAAGGCATTGAAGATGGGGGACAAGCACGCAAAGCAGATGCTGAAAGAGTATGACCGGAGAAGAAAGTTGATTGTTCCAAGACTTAATGAGATGAACATCAGCACTCCAATGCCAAAAGGCGCGTTCTATGCTTTTGGAAACATAACTAATTTTGACAAGAGCAGCAAGAGATTTGTCCTGAACATGATAAAGAAGGCAAAGGTTTCTGCTGTTCCGGGCATTGATTTTGGTCCTGCTGGAGAGGGGCATGTAAGGTTTTCTTTTGCAACAGATTATAAATTGATAAAAAAAGCATTAGACAGGATGGAGCCATGGCTGAAAAAATACAGGAAAAGATGA
>JGI10211J34971_10003764_pt1 | contig 12100 bp, 19 predicted proteins | sample Etolagsediment_FD_34971 | JGI IMG/M metagenome (IMG submission 34971) | reverse complement strand
GGACCAGATGGCGTCACGGCTTGCGCCCGTTTCCGCCATGCTTTTAGCCCGGTCCAAAGCGGCTAAATCCGCCGTTTTTGCGCGCGGACCTGCAAAGATGTTCACGGTGTTTGGGTCATAAGCCCGCACGCCAGCATCAACCATATTATTGAAGCCCTGCCGCAGCGACGACACGCCGCCCGGCATCCCCATCATCATCAAGGCACCCGCCAGCGTTGCGCCCGCCCCCGCGCGGTCCAGTGCAGTTGAACCGGGGCGCACCAAATCGCCGCTTGCCGTATAAGCATCAACCACATCTTGCCCTGGGGACATGGCCTGCACCGCCCCTGCCGCGCCACGCACGCGCGGCATGAGCTGCGGGCCGAGATAGTAGGCAAGCGTCTCGTCAATCCGGTCATCGACCGAATTGAGCCACGCCTTGCGCTGCTGCCCCGCTTCGGGTGAGAGAAAGTCGCCCAGGATCACTTGCCACCATACGGGTTCTTTCCCCCGCCCGGCTGCGTCAGCTTCCCGCCCAGGAGCGAATTGACGATCTTGCCCTTGCCGCCCGCCGCGCCCGGCGTGACTGACTTCGGGTTCTGCGCGTAGGGGTCATACCGGAACTCATCGCCCGTGCCGAAGGTGCCCGCGAAGTTGCGCATGGCATTCATCTTCCGCATCTGCGGCATTCGCGGCATCTGTCGCGCGGGGGCAGGCGTCGGGGCCGGGGCCGGGGCGGGGGCGGGCTCGGCAACGGCGCTCGGGTCCGCGTAGGTATACCCGATGCCGTTGATGTAAACGCTGGGGTCGTCCCCGTCCCCGGCTACGGCCCAGCCGGTGTTCTTCTGATCGTAAACCCCCGGCCCCTGAATTATCGTATTGTTCGGGTTGCCGCCCGCGATGTCTGTCACGTAGACCGGGTTCCCGTTTTCATCAAAATACGCGACCGCGCCGTTCCAATTGTCCTCGGAAACATTGACGCTCGGAATAGTGCTTGCCATCTCACATCTCCCTCAGCCCAACAGGGCGCTTTTGCTCGCGTTCAAGCTGGATTTCAGCCGCCGCAAGCGACTGCTCGATCTGTTGCTTGACCCATTCCCGCTGCTCCTTGGACAGGTCCATCCGCTGCGACACGTCGAACTTGGCCTTGTCCAGCGCCAGCTTCTGCGTTTCCCGCTGGTGCTTCGCCATCCGGTCCATCGCGTCGATCTGCTGGGCCTGCTGCTTCAACTGCATGTCGGCCTGCGCCATCGCGGCCTGTTGCTGTTGCGCCGGGTCTTGCTGCGGTGGTTGCTCGGCAATCTGCTTTGCCATCTGGATCAGGTTTTCCAGCGCGTCCTCGGCCTGTTTGCCCAGGTTGAAGCCCGACCGCGCAAACGCCGCGTAAAGCTGGATCACAGGTTCCGCCGCCTGCGGACCAGCCTGCGCCACAATCGGCGCCATCGTCTGGAAATAGGCCGATGTGCCCTGCATGAACTCGGCCATCTCGCCGCGCCTGCGGGCCACGTCCGCGCGGATCGTGCTGTCGCTTTCCACGTCGATGATGTATTGCCGCAGCTTGCCTTGAAGCACTTGCTGGACCTCGGGGCCTAGCTGTTCGCCGGAAACCTCCATGATGCGCTGCATCGAGAAGTTGCTCATGATCAGTTCGGCGGTCAGCACGAACAGGTCGCGGCAATGGCGTTCCACGATCCGCCGCTTGTCGGCAATGCGGATGGACCCCCATTCCGTCTTGATTTGCTGGGCCGTGGCCGTCTCGCTCGACCGCGCCGCGCCGCGCACAATGTCCGAAATCCCCGTGATTTCGTAAACCGCCTGCTTGGCTTGCTCACGCGCCAGATACAGTTCCCGCACAACCTGAATGGCCCGATCCACCGGCCACCACATGATTGCATCGTCTAGCTTGCCCGTGACCAACAGGCTTTCCACGTCATTGACAGCGATCAGTTCGTTGTCGTCTGCATCGGCCAGCCGCGCCATGTCGGCGGCGTTGCCGGGGAACATGCCCCGCACCTTCAAGCCCTTGATGATCTGGTTGATGCGCGTGCTGATCCGGTCCACTTCTTCCGCCTGTTCGCGGTAGATCGAGAACGGCACGATAGGGCGACGGTCGCCCGGCACAATCAGCGGTTCCATCGGACGCGGCACCGGGAAAAAGCCGTCAAGCCCCAGCGGATCATCCTTGCACGCCAGAACGCCCTGCTTCCCTTCGTGGATAAACCACACCTTGCGGTTGGCCTTGTCCCAGATCTCCCAGACGACATGCTCGCTGTCGGGCTTTTCGTCCTCCTGCGAGGATGCATCCCCGAAAATATCGTTGTCGAACTGGTCGAAATCCTCGCGCAGAATTGTCAGCTTGAACGCCATCCACGGAATGTCGCCCCACCGCTTCGCGGGGCCTTCCAGGTAGTCCTGCCACGGGATCGCCTCGAACTCGACGCGCTCATTCGTGGGCACCTGCTCCACGATCTGTTCGCCGGTCATCGGGTCGACGCTGACCTGATCCTGCATATCGGCGTTGAACCGCACCCGCACCATACCGCGCCCGGCGATCTCCATCGACTTGATGGCTGCGGCCATTTCCAGGTCAAGCGCGCCGTCATCGGTCTGCGCCTCGATCACGGTTTCCAGCACTTGCGCCGCCGTGCGCAGGGCTTCGTAAACCGGCGCGTTCTTGTCGCCGTATTTCACGCGGACGTTCGGGATGGCCGTCGAGTTGTAAAGCGCGGGGCGGATCGTTTCCACGTTGCTGTGGAAAATGTTGAAGCCGTAGGTATTGCCCGGCCCGTCAGGGTCGCCCTTGTATGCCGTTTCGGCTTCCTCGGCTTCCTTGCGCCCCTTTTCGACACGCTTTTGGGCCGCACGAATGCGGTCCATCCACTCCTGACCCTGCGGCGCAAGGTCTTCGATTTCCGGCACTTCGTCTTCCAAAGAGAACCCCTCGCAGGTGTCCCCTTAATTATACCACATCAGCGGTCTTTTTTCTTGCGCGCACGCTCCATTGCCCAGGCTTGCACGTCCACCTTGCCGATGACTTTGCCGCTCGGCGTCAACGTGTATTCCGGTTCTGCCAGCGGCGCTGGCTTGGCCTCGGGCGGTTTCACGTCACGCCACGCCAGCCCGAGGTACCGGAAGGCCGATCCGATGTGTTCGGCCCAGTCCTTCACCGGGGTTTCGCGGAATGTCTTGCGCTCGTCATCCCAATCGCGGCGGTAGTTCTTCAAGCCCTCGACCCCCAGCGCGCACCGCTCGGCATCGAACACGGCTTCGTTGATCGTCAGCCGTGCGGCCTGCAAGCCGTCCGCCACGGACACCCGAGGCAAGCGTTGCGGCTTGCGCCCGTGCTGGCGCAGCGTCTCGATCCGCGTGCGGCTGTTGCCCCATTCGGTCGTCATCACGTCATGCGGCACGTAGTCGGTACCGTTGTAGCCCCGCGCGTCCAGCCATGCGCACCAGTCTTCAAGGTTCTCACTGTCGGGCAGGTAGAAATCCACGATGCGCGGCTGGCCCGCGATGACCTGGAAGCACCATATCGGATTGTTCACGGCCTTGCCCAAGTCCCAGGCCGTATGGACCGGATGCGCCGGGTCAACGTCCACTTGCGTGATCCGCCCGTCGCGCTCGGCCCGGTTCATTTCCGCGCCGAAGTAGGCCCCCACCATCGCGCCCGCGAAGCTGCACAGGTATTCCTGTTCGAACATCGCCCGCCCGAAGTCCGCGCCGTAAATGGCCTGGTATTCGATCAGGGCTTCGTCCAATTGCTCCTGCGTCAACGCGCCTGTGTCGTGTGCGGTGCTGACCTCCGCGAACCATCGCGGGTTCTGGCGGGCCATGTCCAGCATCGACTTGGCGTGGTTGTTGCCGCGCGGCGTGGTGATGAACGCGGCCCAGCCGTTGTTTTCCTCCACCATCGGGCGATGGTAGCCCCACGCGCTCGGGTTCGCCAAAGCCCATTCGGAATACACGATGCCAGCGGGTGACGCGCCCACGGTCCTGTCGTATCGGTCGGAGCCGACAATCTGCCACGTCGAGCCGTTGATTAGTTCGATGAACATCTGCGTCTCATCGCGGCGCGCGACCACGGGGCGCGGGAATGCTTCCTCGATCCTGCGCTTGCCTGTGTGCGGGTTGACCGCGTTCCAGATGGCGCGGCGTCCCTGCTCGTATTCGGGCAGACAGTGCCAGTATCCCGCAGGCCGTTGGAGCGCATGTTGCCGCGTGGCCTTCAAGGCGATCTCATCCTTGCCCCATCTGCGATGGGCAATCTCGATCAGCCTGTTGTGCGTCAGTTTGGTCCAGGCCGTGAATAGTGGCTCCTGATACCATCGGACGTGGTCAACTATCTCCACGGTGTTCGATTACCGTCTTGAACGTGATGCCGATACTGCCGTCATCGTTTGTGCCGCCGTGCTGCATCTTGTCTGTCTGCCCCAACATCTGCTTACCAAGCCAAACGAGCATCGTGGGGTTGCCGTCCTGCGCTGCTTTCCATTGCGCGCGACGGAGCGAAGCCCTCCCTTCGTCGGAATGCTTTTTAAAGAGGTGGGAAAAACCGCCTTCGCCACGCTCTTTTATTATACGATCAAGCGTTTTGTGATCCATTCCGAAAATGCCGCATATTTCATCTTGCGTGCATTGAATGCGGATCATGTTAATCAGCTTGTCCCAGTCTGCGTCTGTCATGACTTTACGCGGCCTCGCCATATCGCTGCTCCGCTATTTCATCAAACGTCCTGCCGTCACATTCCAGCGTTGCCTGCTGACCAGTGAAGTCCTGCCAGCGTTTGATGATGACGTCGCAGTAGCGCTCGTCCAACTCCATGCCGTAGACGTGTCGGCCCTCCATCTCGCCTGCGATGATGGTTGTTCCGCTTCCACAAAAAGGCTCATAAACAGCTTGACCAGGGCTGCTATTGTTCACAATGGGACGTCGCATGCATTCAATCGGCTTCTGTGTGCCGTGCCCCGTTTCACTTTTGCGGTGGTCGATTTGCCAGAGTGTTGTCTGCTTTCGGTCGCCGCTCCAGTGGCCGATCCCGCCCGACTTGACTGCATACCAGCACGGCTCGTGCATATGATGGTAGTGGCCCCGTCCAATAACTAGGCGATCCTTCGCCCAGCAAATCAGCGCGCGCATTTCAAACCCACATTCAGCAAGGCTTTCAGCAACGGTCGGGCTGTGAACGTCCGCATGCCAAACATAAGCCACATCGCCCGGAAAGAGCGCCCAAGCCTCGCGCCAGTCGGCGTTATTGTCGTTCTGCACCCTCCCTACGGCGACCGCGCCGTAGGGCTTCCCATTCGCTCGATCTGCACGATTTCGCCAGTCAGGGTCATAATTCACGCCATACGGCGGGTCCGTCACCATCAAATGCGGCTGCACGCCGCTTAACAAAGCGGCCACGTCATCGGCACTTGTGCTGTCCCCACACCGCAGCCGGTGCTTGCCGAGAAGCCATGTGTCGCCCTTGACGGTGATGGCCTGCTCTTGCAGTTCCGGCGTGCTGTCGGGGTCGGTCAGCCCTTCCGTCTTGTCGGCAAGCAGAACGGAAAGTTCGTCGTCGTTGAAGCCCGTCAGGCTGAGATCAAAGTCCAGATCGGACAGGCCGTCCAGTTCGACCTTGAGCATGTCGGTATCCCAGCCCGCGTTAAGGGCCAGCTTGTTGTCCGCGATGACATAGGCGCGCTTCTGCGCTTCGGTCCATCCTGCCGCAACCATGCACGGCACTTCCGCGATGCCCAGCTTCTGCGCCGCCAAAATGCGCCCGTGGCCCGCTATGATGCCGCCTGCCTCGTCCACAAGCACGGGAACCGTCCATCCCCATTCGCGGATGCTGGAGGCGATCTGCGCGACCTGTTCATCACTGTGCGCGCGGCTGTTGCGCGCGTATGGCACAAGATCGGCAACCTTGCGGCGATCAACTCTGTCGGCGGGCCAATCCGGCATCAAACCCTCGCTGAATTGTTGTCATGGTGTCCCCGCATTATACCACGCGACGAACGCCTGCGCGAATGTTGTGGCGGTGCCGGATGCGCTGGACGGCTTTCCGGGTCTTGCCGATCTGTTCGCCTATCTCGCGATCCGTAAGGCATTCACGGGCCAGTGTCGCAACCATCGAGACGGCCACGCGGTTGACCTTCGGGCCTCTGCGCTTGCCGGTCGCGCGTGTGTGTCCGGTCGGGAAGCGGCGCACCTTTCCCGACGCTATGGCTTCCGCGATCAGGTCTTGTTCTTCCTGTGTCAACATGGCCTGCCTCGTTTGGTTGGTCTGTTGCTGGTGTTCCGTCGCACCGTGGGCACGGGCCGAAGTCGCCGATCTGTCCCCTCCGCCGGTAGGTCATGCCCTGCCCTCCCACCAGCGGAACAGGCGGCGCAGGGCGTAGGCCCGCGTCAGGCTGGCGGCGAAAAACAGGACGCTGACGACAAGCGCCGGTGCATCCCACAGCCCAATGGCCCGTAGCGCCGCCACAAGCGCCGCTGAGACCCCAAGCCCCAAGATGGCGTTGGCCCATGCCTCGATTGCATCAACCCGCATCACGCGCCCTCTCAGCGATCCGATACCAGCCCGCGCGCATCAGCACCTCGCCGTCATCGTCCATGCGGTGCAACTCGGCCTGCACCCGGTCGAGGGGCTGTTTCAGGTAGCGGGCAATTTCCTCGGCGGTCCAGGCGTTGCCGTTGCGCAGAAGGATCAGGATGGGCTGTCTCATTTTCGAAGCCCCCACATGCTGGCCCCATCCCAATGAACGGGCTGGTAGCGGACGACGTAGTTGTTCTGTGCCAGCCATGACAGGACGCCACCGATGCGCCGTGGCGTCGTGCCTAGGCGATCTGCGATTTCCGCCGCGCTGACGGCCTCGCCGGGCTTGAACGCGGCCAGGATGCGCTTGCGGTTCCGTTCGCGCTCCTTCTCGCGGGTGTGCTTCGCCGGTCCGACTGTTCGGCCCTGCGGCTCCCCGTATGACGATGGATTAACCACGCGGCGCATCCGGCGGTTTTCGATCCCTGCGACGGATTTCAGCCCGGCTAAATACGCGGCTTGATCCATCCGGCGGCAGGCGGTCGCAAGTTGTTCTTCGGTCATTGGACATCTCCATTGAGGGACCAAGAGGCTTGGCCGTGGCTGTCGGGCCTCGGGTATTTTGTCACTTTGCCTTCGCGGTGCAAAGTGGTGAGCGCGGCAGCAATGCGCCGCGCTGGCCTGTTGATGCGCGCGCCGATTTCGGATGTTGTCTCAATCACGCCGGGGCGCATAGCCCGCAGCACCCGCCCCTTAATCGCAGCCCCGGCGCGCTGGCGCTTTGTCCGCTTGGCATCGCCGCCTTTAATGTCAAGCCGCAGCCGTTCCGGCGGGCCGTATTCGCGCCTGTATCGCGCCATGTCCTTCCGGGCCTGCTCGCGCATTTCTTCGATCAAGCACATAGTCTCGCCTCCACCCAGCCGATCCAGTCGGTATCCTGCCCATAGAGCCGACGCCATTTGGACGGCTCTCGGTGGATTGCGACTTTGGACGTGTCAAACATGCCCAAGTGACAGCCTTCGCACAGCGGGATCGTCATGCTGTCAGGCGCGCGGCGGGTGCTGTAGCGCCCGTGAATGCAGTGATGCACTTGGGTGGGCGAAAGCTGCGGCACGCCATACTCGGTGCAAATGACGCAGGGCAGGGCGGCCACGCGGGCTAGGTGGGCGGGGTCTTTGCCTTTGGCCTTGTCCTTGATGCCCAATGGGGGCTTGTTTGTCAGGTTGGGCATGGCTCGCTCCACTCGTGAGACCACCGGACGCCGTGGCGGTCGCCGTATTCCTGAATAAAGGTTATCAGATCGGCCATTTCGCGCTTGCTAAGGCGGCTCGACCGATAGTCTGCGGGGAAGGGCGGGTTGCCGTCAATGCCGTTGATGATTTCGACCTCGTGCCCGCACGCGGCCATGAAGGCGCACTTCCACAGGTCAGGACGCATGGATCGGCCCTCAGGCTTGGCGCGCGCGATGTCGGTCAGCATGGCCCACATCTTCGCGTTCTGGTCCAGCGAGCGGGTGCCTTCCTTGACCGTAACAACGGCATTGTCAGGAGCGGCGTCGATCAGCCGGTGGGCGAAGTCCCGTTGGCGCTGGGCAACGAGGATCACAGTATGCCCGGTCATTCCTTTAGTTCCTTCGCCTTTTCCGCGATCTCAAATGCGGCCTTGAAGTCATCCTTGACCTGTTGCACCAGAGGATCAGCCTGATAGCCCTTGCCTAGCGTATCCCACACAGCCCGAAGGCTGTGCAGGTCGTGGCTTTGGGCAATACGCATGATTGCCAGTTTGCGGCCTTGGGGCGTGGTCATCAGAAGGCCACCTTCTCTTGCCACACGCGAACCCCGTCAATCTTCTTGTCGCGGTGATGGCGGCGCGCGTATTCCTCGACAAAGGCGGTCACGGCTTCGCGGTCATTGCGGGCGATCCAGTGCAACGCCGCGCGGTGGTCCTCCACCTCGTGCATGGTCGTCGTGCGCAGCCCCTTCACCTGCTGCTTAGACGCGGCGGCGGCTTGGGCCTGTGCCAGATCGGCGGCGGCTTGTGCCTCGGCGGCACGGCGCTGTGCCTCAATGTCCGATGCGTCAGCGGCGCTGGCTGCGGCCTCTGCTTCACGCCGGGCGCGTTCGGCTTCTGCACGCGCCTTGCGTTCCGCCTCGGCCTTCTCCTGTGCCAGCTTGCGCTTAAAGCCGTCCACGATGGAGACAAGCCCGCCCTTGATGCGCCCGAGATCGTCCAGCGTCGGCTTGTAGCGGGCCTTCGCGGCCTTCCATGCGTCATGCAGCGGCTTGGCCTCGACTTCCTCAGCGGTCTTCACTGCCTTTTCTGCGGCCTTGATCTGCTTCAACAGGTCATCGACAGCGCGCATCTGGCCTTCATTGGTGACGGCCGCACCGTCCAGCCAATTTTCTGCCTCGGTGATGTAGTCGCCGAATGGGGCGAGGGCCTCGTCAATCGGGTCCGGCGGGTTGTTGTGTCCAATAGGTGCGGTCATCGCGTCCTCCATCAATAGGGGATTTCGTCGTCGGTAATCGGCGCGGGCACGTCTTCCAGAAACGTCTTGCGCGCGTCTTTCGCAGCCTGCACATCCGCAATCGCCCGAACCGGAACGCGAAGCGCCGTCCAAGTCGCCTTCAGATCATCAAGACTTTCTGCGCCATTGATCGCCGCGAGCGCCGCGTCAATTTCCTTCTGCGGGATGACTGCCGCTTCGTTCACCTTTTCCACCGTCGGCGCATTGCGCATGGAAGCCGCAGCCGCGTTGCCGTCGTCATCTTCGGGCGCGATACCGGCCAGCGACATCAGGCCATACCGGCGCGCGTAGGTAATAGCAGAGCCAAGCCCCTGCATATCGTCCTTTCCCACGATCAGCGGGATCGGGCATTCCAGCGTTTCGCCGCTGCTGTGAATGAAGCGAGTGACGACGCTGCGCCCGAACTCGTTCTCCAACAGCGGCTGGATAACCGCGATGCCGTGCCGGTTCAGCGCGGGCAGGCAGGCGTCCATGACGGACGCAAGGTCCGCATACTTGCTGCGGAAATGCGGATTTTCCGCGCTTTTCACCGCAGGCCCCATCTCGGCCTGGGCGGCAGCAAGCGCGCTTGCGATGCTCGCGTGTTGCGTGCTATCAGTCTTCTCAGTCATGGCGTTTCCTCCAACGCTGTGGCATGGGGCCGGGCGAAGGGACAGCGCCCGGCCCCTTCTTGTTAGAACGGTATTTCGTCTTGTTCAAGGTCTTTTTGCCAAGAGCCTTGCGTTTCAGACGTTCCGCTCTCCTGCTCGCCGGTTCCGGCCTTATCCAGTAGCGTCAGTTCACTCTTGAAGGGGCGCAGCACAACCTCGGTCGAATACCGGTCCTGCCCGGACTGGTCCTGCCACTTGCGGGTTTCAAGCTGGCCTTCCAAGTAAACCTTGGACCCCTTACGAAGGTATTGCTCGGCAACGCGGGCCAGCGGCTCGGAGAAAATGGCAACACTGTGCCATTCGGTGCGCTCCTTGCGTTCGCCGTCCTTTGTTTTCCACGTCTCGGAAGTTGCGATGCGCAGGTTGCACACCTTGCCGCCGTTCTGGAATGTCCGCACCTCCGGGTCTGCCCCGAGATTGCCCAGAAGGATTACCTTGTTCACGCTTCCTGCCATTTCTTTCCTCCTACTCTTGCGCCATGCGACGCGGTTTAAATCCGGCTTCCGCCAGAATTGCAGTCGCCGCTTCCGGCGTCACACGCTCGCGGCTCTGCGCCTCGATCTGCGCCACAGGCGCGCGGTATTTCTCCGCCCATGCCCGCGTGGCAAGGACGCGCTGGCGAATGTCCCCAGGCGTCGGGCGGCGGCGCGGCTCATCCCGCAGGTAGTCCATGCAGGCCCGCTCGATGTCATCGCGGGGCAGGCCATCGAGAACCGCCAGCCAATCAACCATCGCTGCCTCCGATAGCGCGGCGGGAATGTCCGGGGTGTAGTAGTGGCTCAAAAGCGTTGTAATCCGTCCCGCCAGCCAACCGGAGTTCCTTTTCGCGGTCGAACCGTTCGGCGGCGCGCATTGCGGCCTCAAATCGCTCATCGCCCTTGCTCCTTCGTGCCGGTTGTCGGTTGTCATAGTTTCCCTCCATCAGCTTGGCGAAGCTGGATTGCCGGGTGAGAAAATCGAAGTTGCACGTCCAGCCCCGATCATTCTTGCCGTTCAAGTGATCCGACGCGGCGGCGCGCGCCAAGGCGTCTTGCCAGCCGTCCAGCCCCCCGACCTCACGCAGTCGCCCCTTCAATGCGGCTTGCCGTTGCTTAGAGAGAACGCGCACTTGCGGCCAGCCTTGAGCCTCCGCTGTGGCGTTGAACATGGCAACGGCCCTTTCGGTTTCGGCCTTCGCGTCATCGCCAGATGACAAGGAACCTTTAGGTTCCTCTTTACTTGTTCCTTTGTTACCTTGTTCCTTTTGTGTGTTAGCGCTGTGTTGGTGCTGTGTTAGCGCTGTGTTAGGTGCTGTGTTAGCGCCGTTTCCGTGATCCTGATATTTGCAATAGTTCCGAAGGGTTATGAGGGTTTTGCCGTGTGTTGCCGCTGTGTTAATCATGTGTTCGGTTTGAAAACGCTTTAGTGCGGTCCTGACCACTTGATGACCCACTCCGACCGCCTCGGCTATGTGCCGCGTGCTGGCGCAAACCGATCCTCTAGGCACCTGGATCGTGCGCCCGCTCACGTCATGCGTGGTGTCTTTCCATGCCGCGTTGTCCAATAGCCAAAGCCATACCGCCAGCCGTTCCGGGTTGCCCCTGAAAAGGTGATGTGCGGTGATGCCGCGTGCTACGGAAAACCAGCCTCTCACGGGGTAGGCTCAAAATCTATTCCGCACATTGCCAGAATGCTGTCTATCGCCTCTTGCGCGCTACAGCGGAACCACTCATTGCGGACCTTGTGCCGTTCAAGCGCCTTGTGCGCCCTGATCTCCAAATCAACATGACATACGCCGACAGGTGGACACAGTATAAACGGAAGCGAAATCTCGAACGGGCTTGCCGTCTGGAATGCCACAAACCTTGACCTTACGTTCGAGGTGCTGCCGACCTTCACAAAAGGCGTTCCGACCATATCGGCCACATAAACCGTGCAATAATTCGTCTTCCTAGGAAGATACGAGAAATCTACCCCCCGATACAAATGCCCCGGAAGAAGCTTCGTTATCTTTTGCTGTGTTAGCATATGTCTGCCCTCATGTCGGGCAGGGCTTGCAGCACACTCCCCAGCGTGCTATCTATGCCCTGCGTTTCGTCACGCCCTTTATATGCCGACACCCACGGCAAAGCAAGCCCGGCCCCTGTGGCCGGGTTTCGCTATTCATGGAACCGGAAAGCGCAACCGACTAACATCAGCGCCTCGGGCACGCTCTTAACGACTGCCACATTTCCGCGCCATGCGTCATGCCATTCCCTTTGGTGCGGGGTAAGCTGGCGCTCTGAGGGCGGGCGAGAACCGTCCTTGACCTCGACAAGGTAGTTGACGCCATTCTTGCCGACTAGCAAGTCAGGGCAACCGGCACCGACAGCGTGAAGAAGCTGCACCGAACAGCCGACGCCTCGGAGAGCCGCCACGATTTCGGCTTGATTGGCGTCAACCTT
>JGI10211J34971_10003762_pt1 | contig 12102 bp, 4 predicted proteins | sample Etolagsediment_FD_34971 | JGI IMG/M metagenome (IMG submission 34971) | reverse complement strand
CAGTTATTGCTCGAGGGGCAGGTGGATGCGGGTGTAGTGAACCGGCTTTTTGGTGAAACCTCTGAAATGAGCCTGAATCTGAACAAGTCGACGATTATATTCAATCCCAGACATCTGAAATTTGCCTTCCCAAAAAATGCCCCTCTCACCGAAATGATCCGTGAAAGGTTAGATATAAGATTAGCCGCCATGAAGGCGGATCCAAACAGTATATTCTACCAGTTAATCGATCACTATCTTTCACAAAATCCGGGTGAATTCGGGTATTCCGGGACCTCGGAATCATTGTGGCCCATTCTGACCGAGGCCGAACAAGAATGGATCTTGAGTCATCCTCATATCAAGGTGGGGATTGATCCTGCCTGGCCCCCTTTTGAATGGTTTGATGAGCAGGGTCACCCTCAGGGATTCAGTTCAGACTATATACAATTGCTTTCATCCCGTTTGGGATTGAACATGGAAATAATTCCAGGGCTGACCTGGATGCAGGTTCTGGATGCCGTTCAGGCGACTGAAATAGATGCGGTGGCCTGTGTGGCAGCAACAGATTTGCGTGAGGATTACCTCAGTTTCACTGAGCCCTACCTTACCTATCCCATTGTTATCCTCACTCGTTCCGATGAACCAAATGTCTCGAATCTGCACGATCTCACCGGTCGAAGTGTTGGTGTGGTCCGCGGATATGCCTATCACGAGACCCTCCGCCAGGATTATCCCGGAATACTATTGATGCCTGTGGAGTCTTCCTACAGTGGACTCCATTTATTATCCACAGGGGGCATAGATGCCTATGTAGGTAATCTGGCCGTCTCCACCTACCTCATCCAGAAACATCAATTTACCAATTTGAAAGTGGCTGCGTCCGCAGAAGATGTGGCCAGCAACGAGCTGGCATTGGGTGTGCGCAAAGATTGGCCAATTCTGGTCAATATATTGAATAAAGGATTGAATTCAATCACATCTGCAGAACGGAATGCCATAGCCAGTAAATGGTTGGCGGTGCGCTATGAACATGCCTTCGATTGGCGGCGAGTCATCAAGATCATTGCCGGGGTGGTGATTGGATCAAGCATCATTTTATTGATCTTTCTGTCCTGGAACCGCAAACTGGCTCATGAAATAGCCTTTCGGAAACGAGTCGAACGCGATCTTGTGGAAGCGCGGGATGCAGCTCAATCCGCTGATAAACTCAAGTCAGCATTTTTGGCTACCATGTCTCACGAGTTGCGAACTCCATTAAATTCCATTATTGGGTTCACCGGGATTTTATTACAGAAACTGGCTGGACCTCTGACGGATGAACAGAGCAAACAGTTGAAGATGGTCCAGGGAAGTTCCCGTCATCTGCTGGCTCTGATAAATGATGTTTTGGATATATCCAAAATTGAAGCCGGACAGTTTCAACTCACTTGTGATGTATTTGATATGCGTCAGTCTTTGAGTATAGTCTGCCGTTCAGTGATGCCCTTGGCTGAACAAAAGGGGCTGGTATTTTCTTTGGAGATTGCCCCCGGCGTGGGACGGGTGAAGAACGATCAGCGCCGCGTGGAACAAGTTGTCTTGAATTTATTGAGTAATGCCATTAAATTTACCGAGCGTGGTGAAATCAGAGTACGCTGTTTTAATCAGGATGATCAGGTATGCACGGTAATTTCAGATACCGGCATCGGTATTAAATCTGAAGATCTGAATAAGCTGTTTCATCCCTTTCAACAAGTGGACAGTGGCTTGACCCGCCAACATGATGGGACAGGATTGGGTCTTTCAATCAGTAAACGACTGGTGGAACTTATGGGGGGAACTGTGTCGGTAAAAAGTGTATTTGGCATCGGGAGTACGTTCCAGTTTTCATTGCCCCTGCAAGATGAGGATTACTCTTGAAAACAACCGTATTGATCATTGAAGACAATCATCAAAATCTTTATTTGATGTCATACCTTCTGGAAAAAGCCGGCTACGCCGTAATTTCCGCCGATGATGGTCGTCGGGGGATCCAAACTGCGCAGGAACAAAACCCAGATGCCATTCTGCTGGATATCCAGCTGCCAGTCATGGATGGATATGAAGTGGCTAAAGCTCTGCGCAAAATTCCCGATTTAATGGCAATCCCGATCATCGCAGTAACATCATATGCCATGCCAGGTGATCGGGAGAAGTGTATTGCGGCAGGTGCATCAGATTATATTGAAAAACCGATAAACCCGGACATATTTGTGGAGCAGATCAGTAAACACGTTCTCCCTCAGTTCCCAGACTCTCAAGTGTAATTGGACGGTTAAACAGGATCAAGGATGAAGAAAGTACTTGTCGTTGATGATCGCACCGAAAATGTATACCTCCTTCAGACTTTATTAGAAGGCCATCAATTTGCAGTACAGACCGCCGGAAATGGTGCTGTCGCATTTGAATTAGCCCGTCAGGATCCGCCCCAACTTATCATATCCGATATCCTCATGCCGGTGATGGATGGCTTTATGTTCTGTCGAAAATGCAAACTGGATCCTCGGCTGAAATCCATTCCTTTTGTCATTTACTCCGCAACCTATACCGACGAAAAAGATCAGGAATTCGCCCTGGCTCAGGGTGCAGATCTCTTCATTGTCAAACCTATAGAACCGGATCAATTCATAATCTTGATAAAGCAATTACTGGAGCAGTCGCATGCTGAATCGCAATCTATCTCCCAGTTACCGGAGGAGGATGATCCTCAGTATTACAGGGAATATAGCGAGACCTTGATTCGTAAATTGGAACAAAAGATGTTTCAACTGGAGGAGACAAACCACTCATTGATGATCAGTGAAGCCAGATATCGGCGCCATTTTGAGCATGTAAATGACATCATTTATTCTATCAATTTGAATTTTGAAATTCTGGATGTCTCTCCCTCTGTGGAAAGAATTCTGGGCTATACTCCTGACGAATTTATTGGCAAGAATGTTGCTGAACTGGGCATTCTATCTTCAGATTATCTGGATCTCGCTCTCGGTGATATCATCCGAGTTCTCAAAGGTGAAAACATAATGGCTGCAACTTATGAGTTTATCCATCGCGATGGCACCCGTCTCGTCGGTGAGATCAGTGGAGCGCCGTTAATTGAGGATGGGAAAGTTGTGGGGGTCATTTCGGTCGGCAGGGATATCACTGATCGCAAACGCATTGAAGAACAGCTTCTCAATACAATCAAAGAAAAAGACGTCCTGCTTCAAGAATTATTCCACCGCACCAAAAACACTCTGCAGGTGATTCAGTCCATGCTTCTACTGCAATCCATAAACCTGGAAGGCCCTGAAACTCATAAATTGGTAAAGGATACAGAGAGTCGAATTCGAACCATTGCCCTTGTCCATGAGAAACTCTATCAGTCCAAGGACTTGTCCCGTATCAACCTTCAGGAATACGTGGCAGAATTGGCCGCTTTGATTCGTCAGAGTCTGTCAGATGCAGATACTGATATTGAGTATAAACTTGACATTGAACCCATTTTTGTCCAGATAGACATTGCCGTACCCCTGGGGCTGGTGATCAATGAACTGGTGATAAATTCCTGGCAGCATGCATTTCCCAATATGTCAGTCGGCCGAATTACTTTGAGCCTGAAGCGAGTGCCCAGCGGTGATCTGGAACTGATTGTCACCGATAACGGGATTGGATTTCCCAACGATTTGAGCGTAACTCAACCCGCGAGTCTGGGATTGAATATGATCCACTCCATCGTCAGGTATCAATTACAGGGTAGCATTAAATTTCGGCATCAGGACGGTGTATCCTGCAAAATAATACTGAGTGATTCAGATCAGATAACAAGGGTGTGATATGAATCAAAAAACTCAAATCTTGCTGGTTGAGGATGAGGCATTGATTGCCATGTGCCTGGAACGTCTGCTAAATCTGAGTGGATTTCATGTGTGTTCCAAAGTAGCGACGGGGGAATTGGCTGTTGAAAAAGCAAAAGAGTGTCATCCCGATGTCATTTTAATGGATATACACCTCCTGGGAAAAATGGATGGCATTGAAGCGGCTCATCAGATCAGAGCTAAATGTGATACACCGATAATATTCATGACCGGCTATGCGCAGGATGCAGTTTCTGAGCGCATTAAATCTCTGGGAATCAGCTCATTCCTTTCCAAACCGGTGGGCATGGATAGTTTGCATCCAGCCATTGAAGCTGCATTACTGAGCTGAGCAGTTTTCAAAATAAGCTGCAACATTGCACTCCAGTCATTCCATTCACTCTTTGTTGATGGGCAGACTCCAGGGTATATCGTCCCTGTGTCAATAACACCTCCTGAGATTTCTCAATACAATTACCAGCTGCCCCATAACCTTTGATATTTTTTAATTTCCAGCGAAGCAGGCCTGCGAGCTCTAATTTCTACGGAGTAAGTGACACCCATCCAAATGACATGTGACGAAAATCCGCAAAGCCATATTAGATCTCCTTTTCCCTTTGATCTCCCCCATCTCCCGCAATAATTTTTGTAGATCAAATCAGATATCTGTATCAGATTAACCCCATATCCCAGTGCTTTTGTTCTGTTATTATTATTTATTATTGGGCTGTTATTTTGTATCGGCCCATTCAGTCCACTGAAATGTAAAACGATCTGCAGACTAATCAAGTTTGCTATTCTGTTTAGAAAGGAAATCCACTATGCGAGCTATTTCAATCTACTGCCTCTGTTTTCTAGCTTCTTTCACGGTTCTGACAGCCCAAATTACTTCTTCACTTGAAGGCGGAGCATGGTCAGACCCTCTCACGTGGATTGGCGGCAATGTACCGGGAGCAGATGATGATGTGGTGATCCAGGGTCCTGTTCATCTAACCAACACAGCCTGCCATAATCTCACCGTCACCGAAACGGGGTTGTTGGAGAATACATATGGCAATAACCGTGTCCTCACTGTCGGTGGTGATGTGCATAACAGCGGTACAATCCAGGATAATCCAGTCAACTATCATCTTGAATTGCAAATCGCCGGGAATGTGGTACATTCAGGTATATGGACCAACTACAAAACTAATCTGAATGGAACCGATGCACAATCCATCACCGCCGCTGAGGGAGCCGTTTTTGATGGCTATTATTTCTATATCACCGGAGCAGCACGAACCATCAATGCACTGTCCTCAATCACCGTGCTAAACAACTATTTCAATCTTTACGACAGTACGCTTGATCTCAATGAAGGGAGCGAATTGTACTGTGAAAGTCTAAACATGACCGGTGGCAGCATCGAAGCCAATTTCAATCGAGTGGCTTTCGATGGAGGGAATTTTATTGATTATATCACCATCGCCAATGGTGTATTGGATGGGATAGTCCAGATCGGCAGTGGAGTCTACCTGGAAGGATCAACTGAAATCGTGGGAATCATCCAAAATGACCCCGGGAATTCCAAAACAGTGATCAGCAATGGTGATTTTATAAATAATGGTACAGTGCGGTATAATCCCAGCGCTTATACATTTTCTGTCGAACTATACGGCGATGTTATTAACAACGGGAATTGGGAGACTTATACATTCACCATGGCCGGGGATGCTGATCAGAGCATTGCGGCTGGCGATGGATCGGTTTTTGTCACCAATTACTTCACTGTGTCCAATACGGTTGGTACCATTACTCTGGATACTTACGTGGCATTTAATAGTACCATTCTTGACCTCAATGATGCCACTATGATTCTGGGACCTGAGGCAGACCTGGAAATAGATGGTGATTATCTCACCGACGGGTTCCTCATCGGAAATGGCCGTCGAATCATCGGTGCCAATGATGCCTATCTCTCCTATATTGAAATTACCGATATTACAATTGATGGGATTGTCGAGGTGAGTACCGGGCTCGTTTTTAACGGGACTACTACGATTGCTCCCACCGGTACAATCCAAAATGGTGGATACAGCTACACTGTTTTATTCATGGGTGATCTTGATAATCAGGGGGTTATCCAGAATGCACCCACCGGCTACAATCTCACTGTAGATTTGAATGGTAATGTCATTCATACTGGTACCTGGGAAAACTATGAAACAACTTTCCTGGGTGAAATAGATCAGACGATAGAGTTATATGCACCACTCACGGGAAACTATCTGAATGTAAACAGTGGCACTGAAGGAATTATCAGTTTTCCAATGGGATTACAGAGTATTGACCACGTCATGGATTTTAACAGCCATGAACTCCATCTGGGGACGGGTACCCAGCTTTTAAAAAGCGGTGGATATATCACGGATGCTGAAGTTTATATCAACGGAAGTACATTGGCAATGACGGATAATGCCTATGCTTCATACTCAACATTTAACAACGCCAATATTGACAGTACCGTCCAGATCGCCACTGGCGTGACCTTCAATGGACTTACTACTGTCAGTGGAATCCTTCAGAATTATGGCGGCTATACTTATACAATGTATATTGACGGTCCAATCGAAAATAATGGCATCGTTCGTAACAATCCAGCAGCATACAACTTTTATTTAGAAGTCAGTGACGATTTAACCAATAATGGTATCTGGGATCATTACCGATTGGATTTTACCGGCACAGAAACCCAGACTCTGTCGGCAGGTTCTGAAGCAGAATTTAACATGAATTATATCTACGGAAATGGCCTGGATCAGGGTTTGTTTATAGCCACAGATTTTCTGATTTCCGGATCGACTTTTGACCTGAACTCAACTGGAATTGTTATTGACGAAGGAATGACCCTCCAACTTTCAGGGATTAATTTGACCGACGGGACCGTCTTTGCACAGGGAAACGTTTTGGATTTTGCAGATGCGGCATATATCGATCATACCACTGTTGTTGACGCCATCCTCAGCGGTACCTGTATTGTCGGAACGAATGTAGTATTTTCCGGTGATACAATTTTAGAGGGAGTACTGGAAAACAAGAGCGGTAGTACGCGTACGCTGGTGGTCGATGGTCCCTTCACCAACAATGGAACCGTTCAGGATTCACCCATAAATTTTCCCCTCATCGTTGACCTGGCCGATGATCTATACCATAATGGAACTTGGAGTAATTATCGCATCAACTTTATTGGTGAGACCACCCAATACATCACATTTGCAGACGGTGTATTTCTGGATTGCGGCGATATCAATGGCAATGGGATTGAAAACGGCTTGGCCACCACTTCTAATGTGAGCTTTTTAAATGCGGATTTTAATCTGTATGATGGTACATTTGTATTGGCTCCATTGACCATGGCCACATTCGCAGACGGCATCATTCAAAATGGGACCGTCGAAGCGCAGGGCAGCGCTCTCCATCTTCTTGAAGACGCTTATCTGTACGACCTTATTCTGGATGATGCCGTTCTGACTGGAGTTACTCAGTTCTCATCGTCCTGTTTTGCGACAACCCGATTGGAAAACACTGGCACGATGACCAATCATGTATACACGCGGACTCTGGAAGTGAATTGTGATCTAATCAACAGCGGAACGATTGAAAACATCAGCACCGGATATCATTTTGATCTTAACATCAGCGGTGATGCCGTCAATCTTGGGACCTGGGATGTCTATACTACCGATATGCTGGGGAGCGGTGATCAACAAGTCATTCTGGTGGATGGATCTACATTTGAACCGGATGTGCGACTCTACTCCAATTTCGGAACCGGTGGCTATATCTGGTATCGCGACGGTGAAGAAATCGGCAACATCGACAACTTATCCGGTGAATATACTTCAATCCTCACTTTCGATGCTGGCTTAGATGATTCCTGGGCCGGAATTTATCATTGTGAGAACAACTCGGCTGAATACCGGAATATTTCCGTCCTGGCCGGCGGACAGGGCTGTACTGATCCAGACGCTCTGAACTTTGATCCCGATGCGGTGTGGGATGATGGCAGCTGCCAGTGGGTGGTATTTGGCTGTACGGATCCCCTGGCCTGCAATTATGATCCTGATGCAAATACCGATAACGGCACCTGTCTATATGACGACTGTGCCGGTGAATGCGGCGGAATTGCCTTCCTCGATGAATGCGGCGAATGTGTGGGCGGCAGCACTGGTCTGGCACCTGAATGGGCTGAAGATGACTGTGGTGTCTGTTTTGGAAACAACGCCGATATGGATTGTAATAATGTCTGCTTTGGTACTGCCATTGAGAATGAATGTGGCTGTGTGGGTGGAAACACCGGACTGGAACTGGATTTCTGCCACGGCTGCACCGATCCCGCTGCCAGTAATTTCGATCCCGAGGCAACGGTTGATGACGGCAGTTGCGAGTACATCATTCTCGGCTGCACTGATCCAGAAGCCTGTAATTTTAACCCTGAGGCCAATGAAGATGACGGCACCTGCCTCTATGATGACTGCGCCGGTGAATGCGGCGGACTGGCCTTCCTGGACGACTGTGCAGAATGTGTTGGCGGTTCCACAGGTCTGGAACCCAACTGGGCCATGGATTGCTTTGGTGAATGCTTCGGAGAAGCGTTTCTGGATGACTGTGATGTCTGTGCCGGCGGTTCGACGGGTTTGACCCCCAATGCCGATATGGATTGTAACGGCGTCTGCTTCGGCACCGCCTTTGAAGATGAATGCGGTTGCGTAGGCGGTGACACGGGCATGGAACCGGGTTACTGCTTTGGCTGTACAGATCCCGCTGCCATCAACTACGATCCCGATGCCACCATCGATGACGGCAGTTGCCAGTACATCCTCCTGGGTTGCACCGACCCGGAAGCCTGTAATTTCAATCCTGAGGCAAATGAAGATGACGGTTCCTGTCTCTATGATGATTGCAGCGGTGAGTGCGGTGGAACTGCTTTCCTGGATGACTGTGGGGAGTGCGTCGGCGGAATCACCGGCCTTGAACCCAACTGGGCCATGGACTGTAATGAGGAATGCTTCGGTGAAGCTCTCCTGGATGACTGCGACGTCTGTGCCAGCGGTTCAACGGGTTTGGTTCCCAATGCCGATATGGATTGTAATGGCGTCTGCTTCGGCACTGCCTTTGAAGATGAATGTGGTTGCGTCGATGGGGATACCGGATTGACTCCGGGGTACTGCCTGGGCTGTACGGATCCCGAAGCTTTTAATTACGATCCCGATGCAACCATCGATGACGGCAGTTGCCAGTATGATGAAGAAGGATTGGTGGCCTGGTATCCCTTTAATGGTGATGCCACCGATGAAAGTGCCTATGAAAACGATGGAGTGGTCGCTGGGCCAACCTTGATTGAAGATCGATTTGGGAATCCTGCCAGCGCTTACCTCTTTGAAGGTTACGATTATATCGACTGCGGCAATGATCCTTCTCTCGATTTGACCGAGACCGCCACCATTTCCATGTGGCTCAATTCTGAGAGTTACAACAATGGCTATGCCCTGGCGAAGGGTGATCACAACGCTTACACCGTCTCCTTCTACTATGGCATTGATTATATCCGGGTTTATATCAATGGTGATCTCACATTATTCTATATCCCTTTTAATATTGCCTATGAATGGGCGCATTTCGCCTTTACCTACGATTTTGAAAATGAATTGATGACCATGTATCTGAACGGCGAACTGGTATCAGAATTTCCCGTTCAGGAGCCCATTGAGACCACGACTAATGCCCTGCAGCTCGGTCGCCGTCTGCCCAATGATTACCATTACCACGGAGGACTCGACGACATCTATATCTACAATCGGGTATTGTCGGCCACAGAAATTGAAGAACTGTATTGTGAAAATGGCTGGTGCGATCAGGACCTGCCCGGCTGTACCGATCCACAGGCCTGCAACTATAATCCGGATGCAGATTTCGATGACGGCAGTTGTCTCTATGATGACTGTGCCGGTGAATGTGGCGGATCTGCTCTGGAAGATGGTTATGGCTTCTGTTGCGATCCCCTCGATCTGGTACCGTTTTGGCTGGATGCAGACAGTGATGGTTATGGTGATGCAGAGACATCCATTGTTGCCTGTGAGCAACCTCCAGGATGGGCGAGTAACCCCTACGACTGGGACGATTCTATTTATTGTGAATCCAATGAGTTTGACTGTGATGATGTCTGCGACGGACAGGCTGTTTTCGATGAATTTGGCATCTGCTGTGATCCTGCCAATTGGCAGACATTCTGGTTAGATAATGACGAAGACGGCTGGGGTGATGAGGAAACATCCATCCCGGCCTGTGAACAACCTCCGGGTTGGGTGGATAACGCAGACGATTGGGATGATTCAGTATTCTGCATTCCCAATGTATTTGATTGTTTCGGCGTCTGTGACGGAACAGCGGAATTTGATGAATTCGGCTTCTGCTGTGATCCAGCTGACTGGCAGACATTCTGGTATGATGCCGATCTCGATGGCTGGGGTAACCCCGATGAGCCGGTTGAGGCCTGCGTACTCCCCGAGAACTATGCTGACAACAATCTGGATTTCAACGACTTTATTTACTGTCTTTCCAACATCTACGACTGCAACGATCTGTGCGATGGTTCCGCCGAACTGGATGGCTGGGGCTTCTGCTGCGAACCCCAGGATTTGCAGATGTTCTGGCTGGATTTAGATGACGATGGCTGGGGTAATCCCGAGGAATCCATTCAGGCTTGTGAAATGCCATTAGGATTTGTGGATAATGATCTGGATTTATTCGATTGGATTACCTGCCTGTCCAACCTATTTGATTGTTTCGAAACCTGTGATGGAACCGCCTTTATTGATGACTGCGGTGAATGCGTTGAGGGTCTGACCGGTCTTGATCCCTGTGAGCAGGATTGTAACGGTGATTGGGGTGGAGAAGCCTTTTACGACGATTGTGGTATCTGCGCTGGCGGAGCGACCGGGAATGAACCCAACCAGGATATGGACTGCAATGGTGATTGCTTTGGTTCGGCGTATGTAAACGAATGTGGTTGCGTCGAGGGTAATACGGGTTTTGATCCCACCTATTGCTTCGGTTGTACCGACCAGTTTGCCTTTAATTATGATCCCGGCGCGTTTGTGGATGATGGGTCCTGCTACTATGGCGCTGTGGGTGATACCAATGCAGACATGGCCGTCAACATTCTGGATGTAGTGGTTCTTGTTGAGATGATTCTCACCGGAACGATGACCGATTATCAAATCTGGGCCGGTGATTTAAATATGGATGAAACCATCAATGTGATCGATATTGTCCAATTGGTGGAAATCATTCTGCAGGGTCAGGTCACCCGGGGGAATCGGCTGTATTCTGCTGGATATCAGAGTGGACCGGGACAGCTGCTGCTCGCGGCAGACGCACCCATGGCCGGTGTGGAAATCCGCTACGAAGGATCCGCCTGCAATTGGAACGCAGATCTGCCTGTTGGCTGGGCTATCCATTCCCGCCATGGCGTCGTGCTTCTTTTCAGTATGGATGGCAGCAGTGTTTCACAATTCTTACTCACATTTGACGAAGATGCCTCCATCCAATCTATTCTGACTGTGGACTGGTATGGCGAGGGGATTCAGGCTCAGGATGAAGGATTAATTCCAGCCACATGTGTTCTCCAGCCAGCGTGGCCCAATCCCTTCAATCCAGTAACCAATATTACTTATCAATTACCGAATCCGATGGCCATTTCGCTCACAGTCTACGATCTATCAGGACGTCAAATCAGCGAACTGGTATCACCCGGGACCATCCAACCTTCCGGAATTCATCAGGTGAGTTGGGATGCAAGTGCTCATCCCAGCGGCCTCTATCTGATTCATCTGAATGCACCAGGCTTTGATGAAACCCAGAAAGTGTTGCTGATAAAATAACAGACGGTCCAAAATGACAATTGAAACAGGGGACTCAGCGCAGTCCCCTGTTTTTTTAAGTCAATTACCGGGGGCATCCTGAACTGCTCCATTTGAGCGGATCAACAATTCAATCCTTTGCCCTTTCCGGTGATTCTCCAAGGTCATTACAGGGCCATCCACTGACATGGTTTCCAGCTCCGACAGCAGGTCCGGCAGCGAGATATCCTCCGCCAGCAGTTCTTCCTGGAGACAGCGCGGAATCATCCCCTGTAGAGCTTTCAGATGACCGATGGGTAAGGTGATGGTTCTCTCTGGTTCGCTGTTCTGTCCGCTGTATTTTACTATGGCCAATTGTCGCATTT
>JGI10211J34971_10003761_pt1 | contig 12102 bp, 13 predicted proteins | sample Etolagsediment_FD_34971 | JGI IMG/M metagenome (IMG submission 34971) | reverse complement strand
TCAAAAATTGCACTTCAGATTTAAATTTTGGTAAATTGTGTTAAGTAATTTTTTACTTATAAGCTATTAAAGAAAAATTCTATACAATGTCCTCTTTTAAAACAAATAGTATTGTACTATTTTCAAGGAGTCCAAATGAGACACTTTCTAACACTAAAAGATTATACAAAAGATGAGATACTACAGATTATAGATCTTGCAGTACAAATAAAAGCAGAAACAAAGAAGAAAATATTTAAACAATATATGCCAAATCAAACTTTAGGGATGATATTTGAGAAAAGCTCAACACGTACAAGAGTTAGTTTTGAAACTGGTATCTATCAGTTAGGTGGGGTTGGACTTTTTTTAAGTTCAAATGATATCCAACTAGGTCGAGGTGAGCCAATTAGCGACACAAGTAGAGTTATATCTAGAATGGTTGATATGATCATGATACGAAACGACTCACAAAAAGAGCTTGAAGAGTTTGCAAGCTACTCAAAAGTTCCTGTGATAAATGGTCTTACAGATAAGTTTCACCCTGTTCAACTGATGGCTGACTATCTTACAATCAAAGAGCATGCACTTGAAGATGATCTAGTTGTAGCATATGTTGGAGATGGGAACAATATGACCCACTCTTGGCTTATGTTAGCTGCTAAGTTAGGATTTGAGCTTAGAGTTGCAACCCCTAAAGGGTATGAGGTAGATTCGGATATATTATCTCAAGCTTTAGAGTTTGCAAAAGTAAGTGGTGCAAAGATAACTGTAGGAAATGACCCAAAAGAGGCTATAAAAGGTGTAACCGTAGTTACAACAGATACTTGGGTATCTATGGGTCAAGAGGATGAGAAAGAGAAACGTGTAAAAGATTTTGCTGGGTATATGGTAGATAAAAAGATGATGAAACTAGCAAATAAAAAAGCTATATTTTTACATTGTCTACCTGCATATAGAGAGTATGAAGTGAGCACTGAAGTTTTTGAAGAGCATGCGAATACTATCTTTAGTGAAGCAGAAAACAGACTCCATGCACAAAAAGCTATCATGGTCTGGCTTGATAAAAATAGATAGAAAAAGATAGAAAATCTATCTGTTTTACTACTTTCTAAACTTCACCGTTAGCTCTTTGTACTCTTTTAGTGTTGATTCTAACTGATCCAAAAACATATTTGGTGCATATACTAATAGATCTTTGATATTGTGAAGTTTATCTTTTGGGATAGCTTCACTTTTTGATATCTTTTTATCACACAGTTTATTTTTTAAAAACTCACTCTCTTGTGAGCTTATAGTTACTAATATATGTTTTAGATATATCTTCCTAGCTCGACTGCTATCATCAAAAAGCAACTGCTCAGGTATCTCTAACACCTCTGCTATATAGGGGATGAGTTCTATTTTTAATCCAACATCTCCACTTAAATATGCATATATCGCTTTAATAGTAGGTGTTTCACCTGTACTTTTTAATTTTGGTAACTAAGATTTTAAAAGGTGTGATATAATAATATCAAATTTATAAAGGAAGTTCCCCATGTACTCAATCAAACTTAATATAGATGATAGTATTTTAGATAAAGTTATGTTGTTTTTAAACACTATTCCTAAAAAAAACATAGAAGTAAAAAAACTTAAAAACTCACACCAAAGTGATGATGAAAAACTTGGTGATTTTTTTGTTAAAAGTCCTCTCAAAGATATCGCTATTGAAAGAGGAGATGAAATATACAATCAAAGAGTAGAATTTTGAAGTACCTTCTTGATACAAATATTATCTCAGAACTTATCTCTAAAAATCCCGATAAAAAAGTTCTAAACTTCGTAAATAATCTAAATCAAGAAGATGTTTATCTAAGTGGTTATAACAGTAGGAGAGACACAAACAGGAATCCAAAATGTTCAAAGCGAAACGAGGAAAGAACTATTAACAAAATGGCTTCATGAAGATTTATTTGCAAAGTTTCAAGATAGGATCGTAAATATTGATATAAATACTATGCTAACTTGGGGTGATACTAATCATGCTTTTAAAAAGATAGGGAAGTCTTTACCTATTATGGATTCTATTATTGGTGCAACTTGTATCTCTATGGATTCTATTATTGGTGCAACTTGTATCTCTAAAGATTTTATTTTGATAACTAAAAATGTAAAAGATTTTCAAGATTTAGATATTGAGATAATAAATCCTTTTTAATTTATATCACTAGATAAAAATAACTGTAATATAAGAATCATAAGTGCAAGATGAAATCCCGCAGGAACGAGGACAAAAGCGACAAAAAATGAACAAAAAATTTATAATGAGGGATAAAAATATGAAAAAAGAGTATGATTTTTCAAAAGGTGAGAGAGGTAAATTTTATAAAAAAGATGCAAACTTTCATATACCTGTCTATCTTGAACCTGAAATTGAGAGTTTTTTTACAAAACTTGCAAATCAAAAAAATACTAATCTAGGACAATATATAGAACTTCGATCATTGACTAATACTAGAGTAGAATTTTTTGAAGAGTTAAGAGCAGTAAGTACTTATATATTATTTAAGAACTTTGAATTAATGTTGGAATGGATGATAAAATCAAGGCAGACTGATGGCAATGTAGATTTAACACCATATATTTAATATTTTTCATCATCATAACTAGTAAAAATCGGTAAGTAATAATAAAATAGTCCCTAAAAGCATAATATTAAGCTAAATAAGTAGTCTTTTATAAAATAATAAAATCTAATTTTATTTTAATTTAAGGCTAAAATTTAAACTATGAACATTAATAAAACTTATTGATATTAATAAGTTTTAAAATTTAAACTTTTAGAATTGCTGAACAAACCTATAACATAGCTAGTATAAATTACGTAAGTTCAAAATTAAAATAATTTAGCATTGTGTAGGTCAATCCAGTATTAAGTTTTATTCAAGATTAAAGGAGATAGCTTTATATATTAACTACTTTTATCTTTAATCTCAGTTTATTATTTGTCAATTTTTAAGGGTGTGGTATTTTCACTTTTGAATTAAGTAGATAACCTATAATTACAATAAGCGTCAACACTACATATTCAACTGGCTGACCAAAAATATTTGGAAACAGATCACCAATATAGATTAAATAAACAAGCCACAATAAAATAGCTCCAAGTGGTGTAGGGACTCCAACAAAATATTTAGCAACACTACCCTCATCTGAGTTTATATTAAACTGTATAAGTCTTCTTAACCCTGATATAATATAATAAACAAATGCTATAAAAATAAGCGTAGTTTCTAAAATCAACTCTTTACCATCGAAAATAGCAAAATACAAAAACATAGATGGAACAATAACAAAAGATAAAAAATCAGCAAAAGAATCAAGCTGTATCCCAAACTGTGTTGACAATTGATACTTTCTAGCTATTTTACCATCTAATATATCAAAGGCACCACCAAGCCAAGCAAACAATGCTGCTCCAAAAAACTCCCCATGAGTTATAAAGTATATAGCTAAAATACCAGCAGTTATATTACAAAATGTAACAAGGTTAGCTAAATTAAAATGATTATTTTTATCAAAAAGAAATGTCATATACCCTCTATTTTTTAATTATTTTCTTCTATTTGCCGAATAGTCAATAATATATGATGCTATATCATTTAGATGACAAATATCTTTTACTGCACCAGCTTTTATAGCTTGTTGTGGCATACCAAAAACCACGCAACTCTCTTCATTTTGGGCTACTGTATAGGCACCATTATCATGAAGCTCTTTCATTGCAATTGTACCATCATCGCCCATACCTGTCATCATGATAGCCATAGCACCACCACCTGCACTATTGTTTACACTTCTAAACATAATATCAACACTTGGTTTATGACGACTAACTCTTGGTGCATCTAGTAGTTTTGCTTTATAGTTTGAACCACTCTTTTCTACAACCAAATGCATATTTCCAGGAGCTAGATAGGCACAACCTTTTTGTAAAATTGTATCCTCTTGTAACTCTATAACATCAACTTGAGAATAGGTATTTAGCCTTTGAGCAAACGAACTGGAAAAACCATATGGTATATGTTGTGTCATCACAATTGGTGGTAAATTTGAAGGCAATGACTTAAATACAGTCAAAAGTGATTCAACACCACCAGTTGATGACCCAATAGCTATAATCTTAGAACCAGGTAAACTAGCAGGAGATTTTGGTAAAATCTCATCTGGAGCTATTTTTCTTTCGGTTAAACCGTGTGAAAGATCTACTTTTTTCACCTGTTGCTCTATAGGTTTTATCGGTTTTGGTTTTTTTAAAGTATATTTTTTAAGTAAAAAAGTTAAACTTTGTAGTGTTTGTGATATTTTACCACTAAATGAACTCATCGATTCACCTAATGCTGGCTTTGGTATAAAACCAACTGCACCATCATCAAATATATCACTACCTCTAACACTTTCACCAGATATTACAACTGCAGGCATAGGGTGAAGTCTCATAAGGTTTCTTAAAAAAGTAACCCCATCCATTTTTGGCATATTTATATCAATAGTTACAAGATCTGGTTCTAATTGTTTTATTTTTTCTCTTGCCTCATAAGCATCAGCAGCTGTATCTACAACTTCAAAATCCTCTAACTTATTGATCATATCTTTGATCACTTTTCTCATAGAGGCTGAATCATCAATTACTAAAACTGTATACATATTTAACTACCTTTATTTAATAACTAGAAGAAATCAATCTCCATTGTTTGCTCAGATGAACTTTTGTCATCCTCCGCAAATATACCTGTACCACTGATATATTCTGCAGTTGCAGGTTTTCTAACTGATATCTCAGTTTGAAGTTTTCTCTCTTGTGTTGCAACTTCAACTGATGTACTATTGTTATCAACATTTTTAATAAATGTTTCAAATCTATCTGCCATAAGTATAACTCTACCTTGATTACCTCGTGTGTGATCAGATATTATTCTAAAACCCTCTGATTGACAAAATGTATGGGCAAACTCTACATTTCTATGACCAATACTTTTTGAAGTTGAACCTATATTCATAATATCAGCACCACCAGATATTTTTGCTGCCATATTCTCTTTTTTACAACCCATTTTATACATCTCATTTAACATAGCCTCTACAGAATATAAACCATATTTCATATCTTCATTAGAGTTGTCAGTAGATGGCAATAAAAAGTGATTCATACCTTTTACATTTACATTTTTATCATAAAACATTATCGCTACACAAGAGCCTAATAAAGTTTTAAATGCAATATTTTCACCATCTTTAACTACGGCAAACTCCCCACCAATAACAGTATGTGTTGGCATCCCTTTTACAATTTGTGTTATTCTAGAAAGAGATATTTTTTCAATGCTTCCATCTTTATGTCCAACAGTTAACACTAAATATCCTTGATCTTTACAAAAATATTTTGACCAACTCTTTGAACATAATTTATAAGGTCATGTGGATTTTCAGAATGTCCAATATATAATGTACCACCTATTTTTAATGTTCTAAAAAGTTTTTTCAAAATTTTATTTTGATCTTCTACAGAAAAATATATCAATACATTTCTGCAAAAAACAACATCAAATTGATGTGTTTCAAATGGATAAATTTCATCATTTAAGTTCATTTGGGCAAATGTTATCATATTTTTCAGATCATCATTAGCTTTAATTAGTATCTCATCACCAACCAAACCCTTTTGAACTCTTTTTTTAAAATATTTTTGTGGTTTTATCCAATCTGGAAACTCTTTTGAACTTTTCTGAAATCTATATATACCATTAGCGGCATGCTGTAATACTTCTGTATCAATATCTGTTGCAATTATACTAGCTTTCATAGAGCTGTTATATTCTTTTACAGTTATCGCCATAGAGTATGGTTCTTCACCAGTTGAAGCTGCTGAACAATACATTTTTATCTCTTGATTTGATCTACTAAATTCAGGCAAAACCCTATTTTTTAGATCTTCAAAATGGAACTCTTCCCTGAAAAAATGTGTTTTATTTGTAGTAAATGTATTTATAAACTCTGTTGTGTACTCACCATTTGAGACTTTATCTAGTAAAGAGTCTATATCACCATTATAGTTTGCATTTCTTTTTAATTTATCTAATCTATTTGAGATCATAATATCTTTATTCTCTGTTAAGGTTATACCTGTTAGAGAATAAAGGATAGATTTTACCCTATCATGTAAGTGATTATTTGTTGACATCAAATCACCTATGATGCGTGAAGATTATACTCTTTTTCTTTTTGAGTCAAATGTGTTTGTTCTGATTTTCTTTGAGCCTCAATGATACCCATAACATCTAAAATAAGACCAATACTACCATCTCCTCTTACAGTTGCTGCACCAATACCCTCTACACTTCTAAAGTTTTTATCTAAAGGTTTAACAACAACTTGATGTTGATGCAAGAACTCATCTATAAACATAGCAATTTTAAAACTTCCTGATTTTACAACTATAAGCATACCATCTTCAAGATTTTTATGCTTAGGTTCAATTCCAAATAGCTTATGTAGTCTTACAACTGGGATAAACTCCTCTCTTAACATAAGAAGATCTTGTGTCCCATCACCAATTTTTTTAATCATCTCTGATGTTGGTTGAAGAGACTCAACAATAGAACTTAATGGTAAAATATATTTAATATTCCCAACAGCAATATCAAGACCATCAAGAATTGCAAGAGTTAGTGGAAGCATAATTGTAATAGTAGTTCCAACACCTAGATCTGTATCAAGTTTGATGATACCACCTAGTTTATTGATATTTGTTTTAACAACATCCATTCCAACACCACGACCAGATATATCTGTAATAGAATCAGCCGTACTTACACCTGCTCCAAATATCAACATAGCTTTTTCATTTTTATCCATTTGTGCTAATTGATTTTCGTCTATCATACCATTTTCTAAAGATTTTTGTGCAACTTTATCAGAATCGATCCCTTTACCATCATCTTTAATAGTAATGATCATTTGACCATTTGCTTGTTCTGCTGCAATTAAAATAGTACCTATCTCATCTTTTCCTGAAGCTTTTCTAGCATCAGGAGTCTCTAAACCATGATCAAGTGAGTTTCTAATAATATGCATTAATGGATCTGTCAACCCTTCAATCATAGCTTTATCGATCTCAACACTATCACCTTTATGTTCAAAGTTTACTTTTTTACCAAGTTTTTTAGATATATCTCTTACAACTTTTGGAAATTTAGAGTAGATAGACTCCATAGGTACCATTCTGATACTCATAATAGAATCTTGCATCTCCCTAATATGTCTTTCAAGTAGTTCTAATCTTTCAAGTACTGAAGTTCTAACTTTATTATTGTCAATAGTTGTACTATATTGAGTTAACATCGCATTTGTAATAACTAGATCTCCAACATTGTTCATAAGTAGATCAATTTTGTCAAGATTTACCCTAATAGTACTAGTTGCTGCTTTTTTTGTATCTTTTTCTTTAGGTGCTGGTTTTGCTGCTGGTTTTGCTGCAGGAGGTGTTGCTACTGGAGCCTCTACAGGTTTTTCAGGTGTTGGCTCTTTTGCCTTTGGTGCTTCTGCAACCACTTCTGTTTCAATCTTAGAATCTGGAGATATATTGTCCATATCATCAAAAAATCCAAAATCACCACCATCACTAACACTGCTATCTTCTTCTAAAGAATCTTCTTCTGCAAAAAATCCCCACGCTTTGTTTTTACTTTGAGTTGTTGTGGTTTCACTGTTTGATGAAGTAGACTGAGTATCTGCTTTAGGTTCTTCTGATTCTGCTGCAGGTGTCGCAGGTGCTGCTGATGCTGGATTGTCACCACTCATATATGCTCTAATTGTACCTAACAATTCTGTAGTCATATTTGTGAATGTATCTCTATCCATCTCCCCATCAGTCTCTAGCTGTAATATCTCTTTCATCACATCGAGACCATCTATAAGTGTACCTGCCATCTCTGGTATAAATTCAATTTGATGATTTCTAAGCTTATCCATCATGTTTTCAACATCGTGAGTAAACTCTGCAAAATATGCAAGCTCAACAGATGCACCACTCCCTTTTAATGTATGAACATCCCTAAAAAGTTGTCCCATCTCATCATCAGTTAATGATCCATTGTTTTCTGCTTCTAAAAGTACATTATCCGCTGACTCAAAAAGTTCTTCTGCTTCTTCTAGAAACATCTCTCTATACATCGATATATCAAAACCAGACATCTTAAAATCCTTCTTATATTTTCTTATTTTTTATTTAATACTATATTTACAGCTTTTAACAACTGATCAGGAACAAATGGCTTTACAATCCAACCAGTCGCTCCTACTTCTCTACCTTTTGTTTTCATCTCATCACTTCTCTCAGTTGTTAAAACTAAAATAGGTGTTTTTGCGTATTGAGGTAATTCTCTAAGATCTTTAACTAAAGATAAGCCATCTTTATTTGGCATATTAACATCGGTTATGATCAAATCAAAAGTAGTTGTATTCGCTTTATCTAAGCCATCTTCACCATCAACTGCTTCAGTGACGTCATTGTATCCACCCTCATTTAGGGCATAGGATAACATGTCTCTTAACATAGTTGAATCATCAACAATCAACAACTTCATTAAAATCCCTTCTTATTTTATTTATAAAACTATATTTGTAAACTATAACTAAAGTTTGTTTAAAGTAATCTAAAAAATTGTAAATTACAAACTTGCTGATGCTAGTTCAATTCTATCTTTTGATACTTTTAATACACGCACCTCTACCTTATCGGCTTCATTGATTACATCTTTTATATTTGAAATTCTTTGTTTTGATATTTTAGATATATGAAGTAGTCCCTCTCCACCTTTTGGTAGCTCAACAAATGCTCCAAAGTCAGCTATTCTTACAACGGTTCCTGTTAAGATATCATCTACATTATAAAGTTTTGAAAAATCAATTATCTCTTTTTTCTTGAAAGCTTTCGCATTTGAAGAGATATTTTTAATATGCTCTATTGCATTATCAATATTTTGCTTGTTATCACCACTGATTTTTACACCACCAGTGTCTTTATCAAGATCTATTGAAACTTGAAATTTTTCAATTATCTCTTTTATAACAGATCCAGCTTTTCCAATAACTGCCATAATTTTTGAAGGGTCAATATTAAATTGTTCTATTAAAGGTAATGCTTCACTTGGTACAATCTCTTTTGAAGCACTCTCCATAATCTCTAGGATATGAACCCTACCCTCTTTTGCTTGCTGTAGTGCTTGTTTTAATACATCCAGTTCAACACCACCAAGTTTAATATCCATTTGAAGTGCTGTGATACCATCTTTTGTACCAGTTACTTTAAAATCCATATCACCATCATGATCTTCAAGACCCATAATGTCTGTTAAGATTGCATATTTTTCACCACTAAAAACTGCACCCATGGCAACACCTGAGATAAGCTGTGATACAGGAACTCCTGCTGCTTTTAAAGCTAGTGATCCACCACAAACTGTTGCCATAGATGATGAACCATTTGATTCAAATATCTCAGAAACCAATCTGACTGTATCTGTAAATGAGCTATCTATAGATGATTCTAAAGCTCTTTTTGCTAAATTTCCATGACCTAGTTCTCTTCTGCTTACACCAAAAATTGGTTTAGCTTCACCTACACTAAATCCTGGAAAATTATAATGAACCATAAAGTTTTCATTTTGTGCATCTTTTGAAGTTAGTAGTTCATACATTTGAGCATCTTTATTGTTTCCTAAAGTAGCTACAACTAATGCTTGAGTTTCACCTCTTGTAAACAAACAACTACTATGGGTTGAAGGTAAAATATTTGTTTCAATTGATATTGGTCTAACATCCTTTAAACCTCTCCCATCTGCTCTTATACCCTTATTTATGATAGATTCTCTCACTAAATCTTTTTTAACAGATTCAACCGCTTTTATTATCTGTGATAGCTCTATCTCTTCATCTATATATTTATCATCATTTTTAATAGTTTTTGAGATATTTGTTAATTCACTAGTTCTCTCTTTTTTTGCCATAACTGCAATTGCATCTTCTATTGACTTTGTGTAGTTATCTCTTACATATTCAAGTAGTTTATCATCAACACTATTTGTTAGTAATTCAACTTCCTCTTCTTCTAGTTTTGCTAGAGAAAAACTTTTTTCATAGGTGTCATTAGTAGAAAAAATAGTTTTTGTAGCTAAATCGATCGCTTCTATTAGCTTATCTTCACTAATATCATTTATTTGATGAACTTTTACGAAACTTTCAAGATCAACTTCAACCATCTTTGAAGATGAGTTACTTTTCATCTCTATCATCATTAGGTCTGTTTTTGTACCTGCTACATATAGATCAAGTGTAGATTCATTTAGTTGTGATAATGTAGGATTTACTATAAATTCACCGTCACACATACCTATTCTTGTAGAACATACTGAAGTTGAAATTGGTAAATTTGATACAAAAAGAGCCGCAGATGCTGCATTTAAAGCTAAAACTTGTAGATCTACATCTAAATCAACACTTAAAACCATAACAGTTATAGTAGTAGGATAAACAAATCCAGATGGGAATAGTGGTCTTAAACTTCTATCTATTATTCTTGAAGTGAGTGTTTCAAAATCATTTGGTTTACCTTCTCTTTTTATAAATCCACCTGCAAATTTAGCTGCTGCATAAGTTTTTTCTATATATTGTACTGTTAATGGTGTAAAATCTTCAGACACTGGATTATCAAACTCACACGTTACTGTTGCCATAAGTACAGTTTTTCCAACTGTCAATAAAACTGAACCATTACTCTGCTTAGCTACTTTATTAAAATCAAATATCTCTTTTTTATTATTTAAATCTAATTCACAAACTGTTGACATATATTTACCTCTTTTTTTTAATTTTCTTTAATCTCATTTAATGTTACTTCTGGAAGCTCTTTATAATAAAAATCTATAGATATAAAATGTGATAATGCTTGAACATAATACAAGTCATCCGCTATAGTTTCAATATCTTTTACTGTAACATTTGGCAGTACTGGTACTGCCACACAAATTGATTTTGCTTTCTCATTTATAACAGATTTGATACAAGCCATCATAGTAAGACCAGTATTTAATCCCTCATCAACCAAAAGAACATTTTTATTATATAAATCTATTATATCTAAATTATCTCGGTATCTAGCTTTATATTTGGATATTTTACCGTTAAATTTTAAATTGGCATCTGTGTATATATCCTCAAGATCTAACTCAAACGAACGCATCAACTCTTCATGTATAACTATCTCCCCTGTTTCAGTTATGATCGCTATTTCACATTCATTGTTTTTATTTGTAAAGATCTTTTCTGTAAATATATAGTCAAATTCTCCATTTAAAGCTTTAGAGACACCTTTTGCTATAGGGACACCACCTGCTGATGTAGCTAAAACAATCCAAGGTTCTTGTTTCATCTCTTCAAGTGGTAACGATTTTAGTAGATACTCTAGTGCTTCTTCTCTATTTTTAAATGATATATAATCTATTTTCAATTATTCATTCCTTTTTTCAAATTTATGTTTTTGGTCAAGTTTAAATAATTGTTTTAAGTTGATCTGAAAATATAAAATATTTTGTCTTGTAATTGAATCATCTATTGTATTTGTAGCTATTAATGAATCTACTAATCTTAAATTTACAGCCCAACATTTTTTATCTATGTTAAATACAATCTCTTTTTTCTTATTTATATCATTTGTTATATCTTGTTCTTGTGCTAATGATACTTTATAGTATTTAGCAAATTTTAATCCAAAGTCATACCTCATGTCTTGTTGAATATTTAAGGTTATTGGATCTTTTTTATAATAATAGTAGATATTTGCAAAATAATCACTATAAAGATAGTTTAATGTAGTTGTTGAATTGATAATTTTTTTTATATTGTAATTGTAATATGATCTATTTAATATATTTAGATAATCAAAATATATATTTAAATTGTGTTCTAAGTCACTTTTTATGTAAAAATCATTTGTTTCATCATATAGATATGATTGTTTTATTTGATGATTTACCCTCTCTTTTAAACTATTGTCATAAAATCTTTGAATAAAACTTGTAG
>JGI10211J34971_10003760_pt1 | contig 12102 bp, 19 predicted proteins | sample Etolagsediment_FD_34971 | JGI IMG/M metagenome (IMG submission 34971) | reverse complement strand
GGAAAGGTTAATATTTTTTAACCTTTTCATTTTTTTCATTATATTTGTGATATGAATATTTACTTAGATGATAAAAGAGTTCCAGACATGTCCTTCAAAGGATATACCTGTGAATTTGTGATCGTGAGAACATATGCCGAGTTCTGTGAATTGATCGATAAGAACATTCGAAACATTGAATTCATTTCATTTGATCATGACCTTGCAGATTTCTCAGAAGCATTTGAAAGAACCGGACTTGATTGTGCAAATCATCTTATCGAAGTATGTATGGATAAAAACATTTCACTTCCGAATTGGTATGTTCATTCCGACAACACTTCCGGTAGAGAGAACATTATTGTGAAGTTGATAAACTACATGAAAATAGTTGAAGATAGGGATGTATCAAAATACAGTGGATATCAAAGAGGTTATATAGGTGGAGAATTTATTTGATGACAAGAGAGAATATCGCTGGTAACAGAGGAACTTCACGACTGCAGAACCTAAGGTGGGAGAATTTAAAATTCGCTATTACCACCGAAGCAGCAACTCGAACAGATCTAGAATGTCGGTTCTTCAATGATGATCGGGTAGAGGCAAAGATAAATGATATTCTAAAACAGAATCGTGGGTAAGCTCAGTCATCAAAAAATGAAAAAATGAAAAAATGAGAAAAACACTCGATAAAGTAGATATAAAATACCATGTGGATTACAATGAAAATGGATTCACTGATTGTGCCTATCATGGATGTAATGATGAGGGTATATGCAGATGCTACACAATAGAATCTCCTTACATTGAGTCAATCGATTACAGATCGGTTGCTGAAAAGATATATGCCGAGATGTTCGCAGATACTAGAAAAGCAAAGTTATCTGATCTGTTATATGGTGGGGTTTCAATTGATATCTATTGTATAACAAGATTATTGAGTTCATATAAAGCGATTGACTATGTTGAATTTGAATGGCGTGGTGGGTATTATGGGGATGAGATGGATAAAGTTTATATCAACTCGTCAGAACTTGAATATAATATCAATTTGTGTGTTTCAATGCAGACACTCACAGAAAAGTTGAACTTCTGTCTTTTGAAAGAATACAAAAGATATGACAGACATATAAATGATGAAACCGAGTATGAAATGATCACCATCACACAGAATGATATTGATATGTTGAACATCAACAAAAATCACATGAACAATATTAAATCAGATCCAATGTGGTTTCATTCACTTAAAAAGTATGGAAGTGATATTCCTCGTGGGATTGTAAGACAGACCGAAGTTGGATATCACATCATTGATGGATATCATAGAATATTCGCATTGGATAAAAACGACAAATTCACAGTTTTCAAAATAAAAAATAAATAAAAATGACAGAAAAAACCAACATTAAATACCAAGGATATCTCAGAATTGAAGAACAGTTCGTCATGACCGATTCTGGCAATGTTGTATCGCGTGAGGTATTGACACCTAAAAATGCAGTTGCTGCACTTGTTTATGACACACTCAAAAAGAAATTCATTTTCGTAAATCAGTTCAGATGTGGATCAAACAGTGACATACTTGAAGTGGTTGCTGGAACGCTTGACAAGCCAAATGAGGATAAAGAAGATGCCATCAACCGTGAAATTTTCGAGGAGATCGGGTATGAAACAGATCATATCGAGATGATAAGTGAGTTTTTCGTATCACCGGGAATCTCTTCTGAGAAAATATCACTTTTCTATTGTGAAGTATCAAAGAAGACAGGACAAGGTGGTGGTCTTGAATCCGAAAATGAAGATATTGATATCGTTGAATTCAGTTATGATGAAATGTTATCTGAGAACTTCATGGACGCAAAAACAATAATTGCAATAAATTGGTTGGTAAAAAAATCTTCCATATATTTACGATATGAACATTAAGCATGTAAATACTATATTGAAAGGTTTGAAAAAACCTTTTGTTGCTGTTCTCATAGGTCCCCCATTGAGTGGAAAAGATACGCTGATCCGAAAACTTGATGTTCCTTTCAATGTTGTATCGAGAGATGATATTCTAATGGAGGTTGCCGCAACAGATGATTATAATATGGCATTCGAAGTGGCTGACCAAAAAAAGGTTGATAGGCTGCTTAAAGAAATGATAGTTGAAAATGCCAACTCGGAAAACAATGTTATCATCAATATGACCAACATGACAAGTAAGAGAAGACGCACCAATTTGAGCAATTTCAAAAACCACACAAAAGTTGCAATTGTTTTTCCGATTCTTTCAGACGATGAATATAAAAGGAGAAATGAGAAAAGACTGATCGAAGAAAAGAAATCAATACCTGATCATGTCATAAAAAGAATGATATCACAATTTCAAGATATCAGACACGAAGAGGGATTTGACAAAATAATCACACTTTAAATGGACGCTATCAAAAATACTATCGAATCGATAATCGGAATTGGTATTTGGTTATTCATAATATCATTACCATTTCTTATCATTCTGGCATACGGATGTCTTGCAATAACCATTTTGACATTCATAATATCACTTTTCACCAAGATGAATTATGATGAGATTTTGAACCACTCAAAAATCCTTTACAATATAAATCAAATTGGAAAATGGACCGGTGCGGTAAGTGCGATTTTCATTATCGGAATCATATTCTTAACTATCATATTAATTTAAAATGAACGAAAAAATAATACTCCAGGATGTTGTAGATATCTCAGAGAAGGTGTTTGAATCAGATTATTTCATAGAAACTGACCAATGGATCACATTTCTGATAGGTGATAAAGAACACACCATCACTTTTGATCTCACTGTTGATGCAAGTGTTTATCAATCAAGTGGAGATTATTTCACACCACCTGATTCACACTTCACAATAAATTCGGTCGAAGTTGATATCAAAGAGGTCATGATAGGTGAAGATGTTGTCGAAACAACTGATCAAGATATCGAATATTACAAAAAAATAATAGAATTCAATTTATGAAAATAGAACTTACAAAATTTGCAGAGAGACACTTCAATAAAAGTTTCAATGGTACAAAGATACTTGATGTTTCAATGGACCGATTCGTTGAAGTGATAAATGAAAAGTTCAATCTATCTGAGGGAAAGTTAAATTATGGATATGCTGATTTTTGTAAGCTTTTCTTTGTTGAGAACTTTACAGAAACAAAAACTGGCACTTTACCGATCACATTAGAGAATTTCAACTACCTCAGAACAGGATATTCATCGAGAAGAAAAGAAGAACTTGCCGTTCTCACACGATGGTTCGAGATACCATATCAATTCATTCCAAAGGCAAAATTTCTGAACATTGTTCTTTACACAAGAGAGCAACTTTACAATGAATGGCTTAAAAATCCAAATAAGCAAAAGAGTGAGTTCGAGTTGTCCGAGGATTGTGAATTCGGAATTGTTGCAATTCTCGCGCAAATGTCAGATGATGAAGAACCCATGACACCGATAACGATGATGAGAAATGCACTCGGTGAGAGTGAGGGTGGAAGTGGTGTTTCAATTGACAGAAAATCTTATGAAGCATCTGTTAAATTCTGGTCAGAAAATGCCATCGTAAAGTAAATTATCATTATATTTGTAAAAAGAAATAAAAATGAGCAGAATCAAAAGAATCATAGAAGAAGTGGCAGAAAAGTTGAACAAGCCATTCAATGAGGTCACTGATCAAGACATCAAAAATTACATCGATGAAAAAGATAAGGATAAAAAGTGAGTCAGATCAATATCAATTCTCTATTGGTAAAATAGGGGATATATGTATTGTGAATTATGAGTTCGATGACATTTTCATAGTATGTAGGATCGAACATGATCACACATCACATGCCTTTGCAGTAAGAAAACAAGATACAGAATCAATATGACAGGATTTTATTTCATAAAAGAATTTCTCAAAGAAAACAAAATTTGGATCACATTCGGGTTGATACCATTTATTGTGATACCGATCATCTTATTCAGTGGTGATTTCAGATATATTGAAAGTGATGTTCTGTCCATTATCGAGAATAATGGAAAACGACACATTATTTACAATGGTGAGAATGGACTTACAATGACACTCGCTGACGAATTTCATAAGTTAAGCGCTGATGAAAAAACAATCAGTGTTTGGACACCAAGTATTCCCTCTGTGATATTATCGGTATATCTTATAGCATCTGTAATAGCTCATATCGTTGTCATTGCATCTGGTGATTTTGAAATAGGAGTTGATAAATGTCGAGTCAGATCAAAACTGCATCTGATAAAAACATACAAGGAAAATAATCGATATTATTATCAATATAAGAACAAACTGATATATGAATCAAATGATATCGCAGGTAGTTATATATTATTCGATAGAGTATATGATATTGAAATATTGAATAGGTTACATGTATTTCCTGACTACTTGGGCCCAAAACAGGTTGTCAGACGAAATAAAATAAAACAGATATTTGATCAATAATTTCGTTTGAACTTGAATTCTTGATATTTAAGTGCAATGAAACTCTCGGTTGTAGGAACCAATTTGAACAATTTGTTTTCAGGTATCTTTTTACCAGATTCATCGACCGGAACAAGATTCCAAGCAAATTCCTCGTGGGTTTCACCTTCTTTGTCTTTGAACTTTACTTTTGCATTCAATCTTGCACCTGATACACTCACAACCTGACCGAAAGTTCCTTCTTTCGATGTTGGATCTGAATATTTCTCGTTACTTTGTATCTTAACATGATCTCCTTTTTCAAAGAAAATGTTATAAGTGCTGTCTTTGTATATCTTTATCTTCATATTACTATATATTATATTTCTTTTTCGATTTTTTCTAATATCTTGAACAGGAACACATCATCAACAAGATAATATTCGTCACAGATGAATGTGATCTCCTGATATGTGATATCTTTGAAATCGCCTTTTTTGTAACCGTTGACCAGATCTTCTATCTGTTCTATATCCAACTCAATATTATCATTTGTGAGATAATTCAAATACCAGTCCTGATCTCTTATTTCCCAATAAAGATCATAAACATCGAGATTATAAAAATACTGATAATCACCGATCGGAAAGAAAAGATATGGCTGTCTTCGTTTTCTAATATTATCATATCCTGAATATACTTTAGCATCTTTCGGATCCTTTGTTACAAAAACACCTTCACTTCTCAACTTGATACCTAATTTTTCCTTGAATTGTCTATCAAACTCTTTATGTACATCAATATCCATATCTTTCGGAGCTCTTGATTTCCTAACCTTTTTTCTTTCAAGTCCATACACTGGCTCATTTTTCAACTCATTATGCATACCTCTGAAAAGTAGATCACTTCCTTTTATCTCTTTCAAGAATCTGTGGCAATCTTTTTTTAAAAGATGCCATACTTTTTCGAGGTCCTTTTCATTATAAGTTTCAGAGTATTCGGTTTTCAATTTATCATAATAGTCTCTATCAAACTTGACCACACCTTTGTCTTTGAAAAATACCTCATTGATTTTTTCGACATCTTTGAATTGCTGCATATCATTGAACAGTTTTTCAACGAATTTTTTCAATCCTTTCTTACTCCAAATATAAAAATTGATATATTCTTTGAATTTTTCATCACTGTTACATAATATCCTGGCAAGATACCTTTCTTCATTACAACTTATAGGATGTATCTCAAAATAAAGCTTGTTCAACTTTTCTAAGTGCATCGTATTGATAGGACTTACTTCATGTAAAGTATTGAATGGTGACCTTAGAACAGGCGAATAACTCCTGTCCTCATATATTATCGTCTTTGACTGATCATCATATATTGATCCCTCAACAATATTCTCGTACCAATTTTCCTCAACATCCTTGATACCATATAAAGTGATATCCATTATGGGCTGCCAATAAACTTTGTTCAATTGATGATCATATTGAGAAAGTGATTCCATCATTTTACTGAGTGTTGGAAAGTTATGATATTTGAAAGCCGGCTTCTCAGCATCATCAAGATCCTTATCATATTCGACAAGTATGAATTTGCCTTGACTTTCATAGAAGGTCAATGTCTTACCATCATATGATCTTATGTGAAAACGAGAAATACCATTTTCAACTACCTGATAATCAAGATCATTATCAACAATGAACTTTTTCAGTCTTTCCTTATGCTTTTCCTGTATTTCTTGATACATATCAATTATATATATTAATATATAGAACAACAAATAAATTTGAACAAAATGAGATTTCTAAAGAAATATAATAATTTTAAACTTATACTTGAAAATAAGGAACAGGCACTGAGCATATTGAGAAAGAAGAACATTTCAAAAAAAGATAAGAATTTCTTGGAAATATCAGAACTACTCGAAGACAAGTTCAATAATCTTAATTTTTTAGGACTTCTCACAAAGTATAGATTCACACAAGGAACATCACAGGATGAGATAAAGGATCTCATAAAATGGTTACATGATAACAAGGGTGCAAAATTACTTAAAAAACCTCTGATGCAATATAAGTTCTTTGAAGAACTGAAAGATGAGATCATTCAGATCGACATGAGAAGGAAGATCAAGTTGGTGATCGATGAATTACCAAGACAACAGAAAGATATTTATAGAAATGCATCAGAAAATGAAAAAGAGATATTCGATGGATGGTCAGTAAAGATGTTCGATATCAAATACAAGAAGCCTTTCTTTGACAAGATATCACAGATAAGAACCTTTGATGAACTTATAGATTATATTTCAAAATTCGTACAGCAGAACCTTGATATAAAATCATTTCAAGAGAAAATTAATGAGATCGAATCGATAGATGGTGCAAACATATTCAAAGTTGAAGAAGATAATGGTATCATTGCAGCAAGGATAGATAACTTTGCAGCATCCAAGAAATTAGGCTCATCAAGTTGGTGTATATCAACCGGTATCACATCTTGGTCATCCTATGTTTATAATAAACAAGCTTATCAATACTTCGTTTGGAATTACTCACTATCACCGGCCGATCCACTTTTTATGATCGGTGTGACCGTAGGAACAAATGATAGGATAATGAACATTCACGATATGAATGACCGCGACCTTATGAAAAATATACCCACTTTCATAAAGGAACTTGAATTGAAAGGAATGACATCTGAGGAATTCTTAGAAAGACGAAAATCAATAAGGGATGATAAAAGAGAGGAAGCAAAGCGTCTTTATGAAGAGGATCCAGATCTTGTTGTTTATGCAGAATCGTTACAGTCGTATTTAGAAAATGAAAACATGTGGATAGATGCTTATGATATCTACGATCTTATTCCTGAATCGTATGATCATTACGGACTCAAACAATTCAATATAGATCTTCCAGAAGAAGAGATGCAATTTGCAATTGGAACAGATAGTGAGTGTGATGATGCAGCTTATCAGTATCAAGAAAATCTCTGGGATGAGTTGGGTACAGAGGCATTCAATCCAAGCTTTATTGAAAGATTCATTGATGGTGAAAGTCTTGCAGATGAACTTTTAGCAGATGAAGAATATTATCTCAGGGATTTGATAACAGAAGATCCTGACTTTTATGATGTCAAAGCAATGACAGATGACCAACGAACAGAACTCGAAGAGTTGGAAGAGAAAAAATATCAACTTGAACAAAAGCTGGATCAACTCAATGATTCAGATGATTGGGATGTTGATAAAGAGAATGAACTCGAAGAAGAAATAGAAAATATACAAGATAGGATAGATGAATTGGAAGATCAAGACAATTGGGATATCGATGAGTACCTTGTTGATGAAAAGGTAAAAGAGTTATATGACGATAGAAGACAGGAAGTTATCAATGACCCTGTTGAATATCTTAAAGGACTCGGATACACATCACACAGAACTCAAAACCAATGGGGCAGGACAACAAGAACCATAGGAGATATCATAGAAGGACACATTGACAAACAAAGAATGTTCGAAGTAATTATAGAAGAGGATGGTAGAGGAAATACACTGAGTGGTTATGATGGTGAGGAAAGGTCAGTGACGTATGCCGGAACGGATTATTACATTTACAGAACTGATTAAACTTAATTTACCCAACATCATATAAGTTAAAAATCATCTTAATTATATGATTATCAATGAAATAGGTATAAAAGGATACAAATCTTTTGGAAATAACGAACAAACTTTAAAACTCAATACCGAAAAAGGTCAGTTAATACTACTGAGCGGAGAAAATGGGAATGGTAAATCGGCCCTAATTGAAACTTTTGAATTTACACTCTACGGAAAAGTAAAGTCCGCAAAGGTCAAAAAGTGGGCAAAATTATCAACATTACCCAACAGGATCAACAATGAACTACTCACAAGGATAAAATTCATCTCAAACTCAACCGATGTAGAGATCAAACGAGGCATATCACCAAATAAATTGGAACTTTATGAGAACGGAGTTCTGAACGATAGAGCTGGTAAGTCAAATATCAACACCGTGATCGAAGATTATGTAGGACTTGATATAGAGACATTCAAATCATTCATCTCAATGTCGATCAATGACTTTAAAAATTTCATATCACTGACCGCTGAAGAGAAAAAACTATTACTTGATAAATTATTCAATCTTGAAGTGATCAATATCATGAGTAAGATATTGAAAGAGCTTGTCAAGAACAATAAAATGAGAATGGCATCACTTCAAAGTGAAATGGACACACTTGAAAGTTCGATCGATTCGATAAACAGGTCAATAGAACGATCAAAGGCCAGAAAAATAGTTGACAGTGATAACGAGATCGAGAAGATAAAAAAATCGATGCAAGAAAAAAAATCCGAATACACTGAACTAAAATCGAAAGTGGAAAAGATAAAGCAAAAGGAGAATGAACTTAAACAACAGATAGATGATGAGAAAAAACAATACATCATACTTGGTCAGGATGTGAAAAAGACAGAAAAGGAGATTGCACTTTATGATTCAGGAAAGTGTCCTACTTGCACAACTTCATTTGATTCGGAACACTTTATTTCACTCAGACAAACATTGGTTGAAAAGCTCAGCAAGACAAATCAACTCAAAGATGAGGTCGAATCGAATATCAATAATGTAAAGGAAAAACAGAGAAAACTCAATGAAATATCATTGAAAGCAAATAAAGCTTATAATGATGTCACTTATTTTCTTAAACAGTGTAAGATAGACATTGAGAAAATTGAAAAACAAAGGATATTGAATGAAAAAAACTCGGTCGATGTTGAAGAGTTCAAAGAGTCCATAAAGGAACTCAGTGAGAAAAAAGAAACATCACAGGAACACATCACATTGGAAAAAGAAAAGCAACTTTATTACAATGAACTTGCAAATGTTTTTTCAGAAGAAGGTGTTAAAAGGTCAATAATCAGATCAATAGTCAAACCAATAAATGTTTTCATTAAAGAGAACATCAAGAAAATGGGGTTGAATTTTGAGGTCAGGTTGGATGATTCGTTCACTGCAAAAATATTACAACTTGGTAATGAAATTGAACCTGATACGCTCAGTACCGGTGAAACAAGAAGAATAAACATTGCAATACTCATTGCATACCTTAAAATGATACGAACAAAAAAACATATCAACATTCTTTTCCTTGATGAGATATTCTCATCGATCGACCTGAGAGGAATACAGGAGATACTGATATTACTGAAATCGTTTGCAAATGATTACAATATAAATATTTTTGTTGTGCATCATGCCATTATGAACAATGAATACTTCGATAGAATAATACAGATCGATAAGAACATTTTCACAACAATAAATGAAATCGAATTTGAACAATGATAATTACATTCATATATAAAGAAAAAGGTGATTGGATCGAAAACCAGTATTATAATATCCGATTTGATAAAGATAAAATCGATCGAGTGATTCCCGATATTTCACATGATTTCGATGGTGTTAGTTGGAACCAAACAGAACATAAAAAACAGGAGATGATATCGTTGGATAAATATATACTTAAATTGAGATACAGAGGTAAGAGCAGAGCAGATGGCATGCCAATATTTCAATTTGATACACTCAAATTCAAAAGAGCAGAAAAATTAAAGAAACTATTATGTCACTTTTAAGCACATCAACAAAACAAGCAGCACATACCAATCAATTTGGAGCATGTTCAACCCTTGGAAATTACCCGAATGGATGTTCAAACATATGGGGATATCCCAGTACTATAACGACCACTGGAACAAATCCGAACTGGAACAATCAAATATGGACCGTATCGAGTGATATGGAACTTATGAAAGATTATATTGAGTTTGCATTTGAGATCATGGGTATAGATATGAGTTTCGAGAAATTCTGCACGATGGATGCGGCTGAGAAAAAAAAGGTATTGAGAAAACTAAAATTAAAGAAAATACTATGATAATAATAGATGTCACAAGTTCAGGAAGTATCGAGAAAGCTTTGAAAGAACTCAAACGAAAATTTGATAGAACAGGTATGAAAAAAGAACTCAGAAAAAGGAAAGAGTTTGAAAAGCCTTCTATAAAGAAAAGAAATCAAAAGCGACATGCAATTCATGTAGAGAAAAAATTCAAAAACGATGGGATTTCATAAAAGATTCATAACAAAACAACACATCATAGACAATATTCATAACATTGATGACTATCTGAGAGCAGATGCTCTCATATTCGATAGTTGGTCATCAAACTTTTACGAGGATATGAACCCAGATGAAAGAGATCTGAGAGATGAGATAAAACGAAAAATGTTCGAAGATGGTGGATGCGCTGACAAACATCATGGATATGATAAACTTGTTTCATTCTCTGAATGTCTCATATCACTTATGACAGATCCCAATTGGTTGGATGTACATTTTGTGAAAGATCGATTAGGATTTGAACTCACACTTGAAGAAATGGGAAACTTTGAGATACAACGACAGAAATCAATCGAGGCAATAATTAACTATTTTGAAAATGAATCTCAATAAGAACTACTATGGCATACTTCAAATAGAAAAGGATGCCGATACAAAACAGATAAAGAAACAATATTATGCACTCAGCATGAAACATCATCCTGATAAAGGAGGTGATGAAAAGGTATTCGATGATATCTGTCAGGCATATAAGACACTCACAAATGACAGAGAAGCGTATGATAAAAAGTCAAGGTATGGTGCAAATTACAACGAATTCATTGAATTCTTCAATATAGACATTGATTTTGATCATGTCTCTGAAAAATCAAAGTATCAGAAGTTCAAAGAAAAGGAGGTTCTTGATATCATAATTGAAGTTGATGGTGGCAATTTCGATGGAACATTGGAATTTGCAAGATATGTCATGTGTAAGAAATGTCAAGGAACCGGTAAAGATAACTCAACAAGGATCGCAATCAAGAACGATCGAGGCGAAGTAAAATACTTTGATGGTGATGAAGGATGTGATTTCTGTGAAGGATCCGGCAAAGATTTCAGAGGCGGTGAATGTAAATTCTGTAAGGGGAAAGGTAAAGTTGGATTGAATCCTTGCGGCACATGCAATGGTGAAAAAAGAATATTGGGAAAACAGCGTGTCAAAGATATCAAACTTGAAGGAGATGAGACTGTGATAAAGTCAATGGGTCATATTTCATATTATGATACTACACGAAGTGGTTCACTTATAATCATTCAACAAAGCGATAAGAAAAACTGAAATATGATACACCAGTACTGGTCAAAGATTCGTTATTGGTGTTATTGTTGAAATGGTGAATTTCAAAACTATCATTTCCATTTGGAACGACAATTATTTCACCTTTTAATGTATTTGTTCCATTGCCGATAAGTCCCTCATATATATTACCATCTTCAAATTGCCTAATTAATCCTGTGTCAGAGACATAAGTTGGTAGATCGTAGCTATATGGTATTCCGTATTGCTGATGGTCTATCCATCCATTACATGTGACAACAGACCCACTTCTTTGCCATAATATTCTGATTCCTGAATCAGAATAGATACCAGACTTGAAAATGTCATAATTTTTACCACGGTCTGATGTTTGGTTGAGATAGTTATTAAATCCATCGGGTTGTGTGGTGATAAAATGATTTCTTGCAG
>JGI10211J34971_10003757_pt1 | contig 12107 bp, 4 predicted proteins | sample Etolagsediment_FD_34971 | JGI IMG/M metagenome (IMG submission 34971) | reverse complement strand
TTTCCCCTTAAGTTTTTAAGGATTTTCGGGAAAAAGCTATGAACATCCCAAGGCTAGAAGTTTATAATTGTAAGACCTATGAGACAATTCAAGCCAAAAGGCAATCGGCAGAAAATCAAGCAGCGCTTTTATATCGCCCTGACCATCAGTGCGGTCTTTGCAATTGCCGTCATGACCTGGCTGTATTTTCTAGCTCAGGATCTGCCTTCCCTGGATGAGCTGGAGCGGTATGACCCGGATTTGATCACCCGAATTGTGTCCATCGATGATCAGGTGATTCAGGAGTTGTTTACTACCCAGCGTACCCTGGTCAAATCCAATGAAATACCGCCCCATGTAAAGAAGGCGTTGATCGTCACTGAAGACCAGCGTTTCTACAGTCACTGGGGAATGAATCTTTTTCGGACCGTTTACAACTTGTCCTTGAATGCAATCACGGGTAAAAACCACGGAGGCGCATCCTCGCTCACCCAGCAGCTGGCGCGAAGCCTCTATGCCAGAATTGGTTTTAAGCAGACCTATACGCGAAAACTGCGAGAATTGATCACTGCAGTACAGATCGAGCATACCTTTACCAAGGAAGAAGTGCTTACCATGTATCTGAATACGGTCTACTTCGGGCATGGGACCTATGGTATTCAAGCGGCGGCGACAAAATATTTTAATAAGCGGGTAGAGAATCTCACTCTGGATGAGGGCGCCATTCTGGTGGGTATGTTACGCTCTCCAGCCTATTACTCACCCATTACCCATCCCGACAAAGCCAGGCACATCCGGAATGTTGTCATCAATAACATGTTTCGGGAGAACGCCATCAATGCCGTGGAGCGCAATTATTTTAAATCCCTGCCTGTGACGACCTTTCAGCCGGATAGTGTGGGCAGCAGCAACGTGGCTCCCTATTTCGGTGAATATGTCCGTTCTGATCTTGAAAAAGAGGATGAAGAATTGGGGGTTGATCTCTACCGTGATGGATTGACCATTTATACAAGCCTGGATACACGGATGCAGACCATCGCCAATGAGGTCGTGGCCAAAGAGTTGGAACGGGTACAGGCCATTTTCGATGCCCGGATGCTGGATACAAAATCCCGGGCCCTTGCGGATATTCTGCAACGCTATGATGTCGGGTATAGCATTGACTCTGTTCGACTCATGATTCAGGATTCCATCCCCATGGCAACCAGCGTCGAGCGGTTGCTTACTGTACAGGCTCAGTTGATCTCCCTGGATGTGGAAACGGGTCAGATCAGAGCCATGGTCGGAGGAAAGGATTTTAATAAATCCAAATGGAACCGTTCTGTTCAGATGATGCGGCAGCCCGGTTCCTCTTTCAAGGCCTTTTTGTATACTGCAGCCATTGATAACGGGTATCCCGTCACCACCACCTTATTGAATCAACCTGTTGTGATCAAGCTGGGGACCAATGATTCCACAGACTGGCGACCTAAAAACTATGATCTGAGTATGGGAGGAGAGACCACCATCCGTGAGGGCATCCGTCGCTCTCTGAACCTCATTGCCGTCCGCACCATACAGGAGTTGATCGCACCTGCTGCGGTGGTGGAAAAGGCCAGAGCCATGGGTATCACTACCCGCCTGTATCCAGGGGATGCGCTGGCGCTTGGTTCTTCAGATGTCCACCCCATTGAAATGGCAGCGGCCTATGCCGTCTATCCCCGCCTGGGTATCTGGATCGAGCCCATTGGCATTTTATCCGTCCAGGATCGATTTGGCGGCACTTTGAAAACTTATTCCGCCGAGCGGAAAGAGGTTTTGGGTCGCGGAACATCCTATATCATGCTTTCCCTTTTGGAGACGGTTGCCAACAGGGGGACCGGTGTGGGAGCTCGCACACGATTTGGTTTTCACGAGCCGGCGGGTGGCAAAACAGGAACGACTACTGGTTTCACCGATGCCTGGTATGTGGGGTTTACGACCCGTTTGTCCACGGCGGTCTGGGTGGGTATGGATGCCCAGGGGATCAGTCTTGGTCCTGGAATGGCCGGTTCAGCCCTGGGTGTTCCGATCTGGGCCCAATATATGAAGGGTGTATATGACAGTCTGAAGTGGGACCGTCAGGAATTCGAGATCCCTGAAGAGTCTGTTCGCTTCTTCAATGTTTGTTCTGAAACACACAAGTTGGCGACACAATATTGTACACCTGAACGGGAAGTCTTTCTGCCGGGAACCGAGCCCACCCAATCTTGTGATATTCACGGGAATAACCGCAAGCCGGAAATCATCGATTTTTAATCAATAGAAAAATTTGGGTTGTACAAAACCAGGTTGGGATTCCCGCCTGCGCTCTTCGAGCTACATCGGGCAAGCAAAACTCAGCGTGGACAATCCGAATTATGGTCTGGTTTTAAATCAATATTTAAAACGAGAAGTGTTTGATCGATTCGCCCTGATCGGCGATATGGGTCATGGCCTCAATACCAATATCCAGGTGAAGATCCACATATTTTTTGGTCACACTCTGGTCCAGGGCTTCCGTTTTGATGCCATCTGCCACCATGGGCAGATCACTCACCAGCAGCAGCGCCCCCCGGGGGATATCGTTGGCTAGCCCGGTAATGAAGATGGTAGCCGTCTCCATGTCGATGCCGATCACCCTGATCTCACGCAAATAGTTCTTAAAGTTCTCATCATGCTCCCAAACCCGGCGGTTGGTGGTATAAACCACGCCGGTTCGATAGTCAAGACCATGATTCACAAGGATCTGAGAGGTATATTTGTGGATCTTGAAACTGGGCATGGCTGGCACTTCAGGTCGCAGGTAGTCATTGCTGGTTCCTTCACCGCGGATGGCAGCGATGGGCAGGATAAAATGACCCAGTTCTGTAGACTGCTTGAGGCCGCCGCATTTGCCCAGAAAAAGAACACCATAGGGACTGATGGCCGAAAGCAGATCCATGATGGTGGCGGCGTTGGCGCTTCCCATTCCGAAATTAATAATGCTGAGACCATCTTCGTTGGTGGCCACTGTCATGCTGCGGTCAGTGCCATATACCTTTGCATTAAACCGATCAGCGAATTTATCCACATAGTTGCGGAAATTGGTGAGGAGAATCCGGTCCCCAAATGCGGCTGGTTGCACGCCGGTATAGCGGTAGAGCCAGTCCTGTACTATTTCTTGTTTTGTTTCCATGCCCATAATCTATACAACAGGGTCGCTGTGTCGCAGAGAAAAAAACAAAACTCTTGTGAATACCAGGGATTCAAAGGAAATTTAATGACATGCCAAAATTAGTGAAATATCTGATCCTGATCGGGATGGTCTCTCTTGTAATGAGTTGTACCTCCCATGCTGTCATCAGCCCGGAACCTCTCAAACCAGATGAAACCTATGAGGGTGTTGCCCTGTCAGTGGAAAATGTGGTGCCCCAGTTTGTCTTTCGAAAAGGATTGAACGACCATATGGACCTTGGGCTGCGTCTGGGGATGTTTGCCCTCAAGGGGAGCGGTGTCGATATGACCATGCTTCTCAGGGATGAAGGGATGCGTCTGCATACATTGAACCTGAGCGGAACCTATGCAGAACAGAGCAATTTCGCTGCGACCTACTACAATGTATCAAGAAAAGAACGATCGAAAACTGTCCGTCGGGATGGCAAGGTCTTTAAGCAAACCGAGAACAATATTTTCAACTATGGCTACATAGGCCTGCGCTATATGTATATTCCAAAAGGCTTGTGGGGGGACAAGGTTCATCTGTTTGGTGTCCTGTATGGCATGAATTTCCGTAAAAGCTGGGGGGCCGAGGTGGGATACTTTCATGACTTTTCAGGCCGAACCCCACTCTCCGAATATGGCTTTAATCCAAAGTACGCACCATTGTCCGGTGTCTCGCTCAGAATCTGGTTCGGACAATTGAGTCGGGAATAGTGCTTTTTCATCCATGTTTTTGTCAAATATCTCATTTTCATGTCGCCTGAATCGCTGTCCTGAATTGAGCTTGAATTGATTCGGGGGGTGCTCTATATTCGCCACCTAAACAGGAGAAACCATACCTTTTTTTGAAGGTTGAGATATAAACAGCAAAGAATATTTTGGCATTTTTCGAAGCCGAACAGATGGTCTATAAATCGAATATGAAGGAGTTCAGCATGAAACGAACCTTATCAACCGGATGGCTATTGGTGCTCGTGTCACTTATGGCAGTAAGCGCATTTGCGCAAGGTCCACCAGCCAGTCCAAGAGCCACAAGCGGGCTGGATGGTCAAGTTGACCTGACCTGGCACGAACCAGGGGTTATCCCAGGTGAGGTAATGTTTGAAGGATTTGAAGATGGACTGCCTGCCGATTGGACGGTGACAGGTATTGCTGCTAGTCCTGAACTGGATAGCTGGCGGGTGGTTGCACCCTTTACAGCGCCTCCAGAGGGCATTCAAGCCATTGAAGCCGGTGATGGTGCGGTTGGCGAATTCATTGATGAATGGCTGATCACCAATCCGGTTGAGATCGGTGTTTTGAACTCCACCCTCTCATTTTATCACTATGCCACAGCATTGACCTACGACAATGCCCCGAACTACTTGAAAATTTCTGATGATGACGGGACGACCTGGAATGAACTATTGGTTTGGGACCCGGTTTCTACACCGCTGCCAGCTGAATGGACCCTGGAAATGGTTGACCTGTCTGACTATATCGGAGCCACAGTGCAACTCGCCTGGGAATACACCTCTGAATGGGGTGAATTCTGGTATCTGGATGCCATCGAGCTGAGCGTACCCGCTGTTGCTGCACTGCGTCCCCCTGTTCTTGATATTCCTGTATATGTCGTCAATGATAAGACTGACTATGTTGAACCTGCTTACACCATCATTGATAACAACACCCTCTCTGGATGGACGCTCAATAATGCCCAGCGTGAATTGACCGGATATGAGGTCCTGCGCGACGGGACCAGCCTGGCTACTGTTGGAACCGATGTGCTTTCTTATGTTGATTACGATGTGACCAATGGTACTGAGTACTGCTACACCGTCGTAGCACTTTATCCTGAAGGCGATGAAGCTGCAGAACCAGTATGTGCCACCCCTGTCAATATTAACCCCGCCATTCCCACGGGCCTGGTTGGCGTTGTTGACGGCATGGTCGTCACCTTGGACTGGGACAACAACACCGATTATGATCTTTCATATTACAATGTTTATCGCGATGGTGCGGTCATTGGTACCTCCGATGTCTCCAATTACACAGACGAACCTGCTCTAGGTGGTATCTATGAATATCATGTAACAGCTGTTGATGCAGAAGGTGCGGAATCAGAAGCTTCTGAAGAAGTGACCATGCCCGTCGGAAACCTTCCTCCCATGCGTCTCAGTGCAGAAGGCGGTCTTGACGGACGGGTCGAGCTGGAATGGGCATCACCTGGTGATGATATGCCTGGTCTCCTGGACTGTGCCGATGAATTGATCCCTGGCCTGCCTTTTAGTGCAGTGGGTACCAACCTGGGCATGGGCGATGATTTTGACGTGGCCAACAGTGATGGTGAAGATTACACCTATCAGCTGTGGATGCCTGCAGATGGAACCGTAGACATCACGCTCTGCTCTGCCATCACTACTTTTGACACCAAGTTGGAAATATTTAATGCAGATTGTTTTACCACAACAACATTCTATAATGATGATTTTACCTGCGAATTCTCATCACTACAGTCAACCCTTTCAGGAATTCCTCTGGCTGAAGGTATCTATCTGATCGTTGTGGATGGCTTCGGTGGCCAGACAGGTGACTACGAGATCAATGTCACCGAATCTGGAACACGCAGCGCCTATGTTGCCGAAAATGCCAGCTATGAGATCGAAAAACTTGCTTCACTAGGGATTGAATTGGAAGCCTGGGAAATGAGTTCAGCACCCCAGCGTACTGCCACCCTCCGTGAAATGACCGGTTATGATGTCATGCGTGATGGCAGTCTGTTGGCTTCTCTGGGAACAGATGATCTGATGTACACAGATCTGGATGTCACCAATGGTGTAGAATATTGCTACTCCATTGTTGCTGTTTATGATGATGGCAATGCAGCCACTCCTGAAGTTTGTGCAACGCCTATCAACCATATTCCTGAGACCCCAACCGGATTGCAGGGTGTGGTAGACGGCTATACGGTTACCCTGGACTGGAATGACAATACTGATTATGATTTCGATCACTACAATGTCTATCGTGATGGTTTTGTCATCGGTACCTCTGAGACTTCAGATTTTGTTGAGGTTCTGGAGGTCGGCGGCATTTTTGAATATGCTGTTGCCGCAGTGGATGCTGAAGACGCTGTTTCAGAGTTGTCTGATGATGTGACCCTGCCCGTTGGAAACTTACCACCCATGCGCTTGTCAGCGGAATCAGGTCTTGACGGAACCGTCAACCTGGAATGGGCTGAGCCGGGTGATCTCCTGCCAGGTCTTCTGGACTGCGGCGACGAGCTAATTCCTGAACTCCCCTTTACTGCCACTGGAACCAATATTGGTATGGGCAATGATTTTGACGTGAGCGGTGGTGATGGTGATGACTATGCCTACCAACTTTGGATGCCTGCAGATGGCGCCATTGATATTAGCCTGTGTGGTGCTTCCACAGATTATGACACCAAGGTCGAGATCTTTAATGCAGATTGTTTTACCACAACGGGTAATTACAATGATGACGATTTCAATTGTGAGTTCAGTTCCCTGCAGTCAGGTCTTTATAATGTTTTCCTGCCTGAAGGAATCTATCTCATTGTTGTGGATGGATATTCCGGTGGTATCGGTAATTTTGATATTAGCGTAACCGAATCCGCTGGCCGCAGCACCTCTGTTGCCCAGGGTATGGACTATGAGCTTCAGAAGCTGGCTGCTGACGGCATCGTTCTTGAGCCATGGGAAATGTCCTCTGCTCCCCAGAGAACAGTTCAGCTCCGTGAACAGACCGGTTATCTGGTCTACCGCGATGGTGAGGTTGTGTCCGAAGAACTTGCAGTCGGTACACTGACCTATACGGATCAGTATATCCCCAATGGCGTGGAATACTGTTATGTGGTTGAAGCGGTTTATGATGATGGCAACAGTGCCTCAACACCTGCCTGCGCAACCCCGATGAACCATCCTCCTGTTGCTCCAATGAACCTTGATTTCGTTATTGTTGATCATGATATCTCATTGAGCTGGGATGCCAATACAACAGATTATGATTTTGCATCATATAATGTCTACCGTGATGGTGCCGTGGTTGCCAACACAACGGAAACCACCTTTGAGGAGTTCCTGGAACTCAGCAATATCTATCGCTATCATGTGACCAGCGTCGATGCTGAAGGCGCAGAATCAGCCAACAGCAATGGTGTGACATTGCCTGTAGGTAACTTGCCGCCGGCCATGGCCAATGCAGAATCTGGTCTCGATGGTGCGGTTCAGCTTTCATGGCTGCCACCTGGAACCGTTGGTGGTGATGGCCTCTATCAGGATTTCGAAAGTGGGATTTTCCCACCTGCTGACTGGAGCATGATGCAGACCAATGTGAATGCGACCTGGCAGTTGTACGATGATAATATGTATGAAGGCCTCTACTCAGGTGGCGTCTGGTGGGATTTTGAGCACCAGGATGAATGGCTCTACACCCCTGAATTCAATGTGGGTGGTGGTGAATACCTGACCTTCTGGTCTTACGCTCAACAAGCCTCTCAGTACGGCGATCATTACTATGTAAAGGTTTCCGTTGATGGCGGCGTCAGTTGGGATGTTGTCCTGGATATGAGTGCTCTGCCCGTCTATGAAAGTGCCGATGGCTTCAATGCCTGGGAAGAGCCCTATACCATTGACCTGGCAGCCTATGCTGGTCAAAGTGTGCAGATCGCCTTCCATGCCATTGATGTTGATGATGCATCCGATCCAAACTATCCAGGTCTCTGGTGGATCTGGTTGGTGGACGCCATTACGGTGGGTCCCATGGATGGTGCCGCGACCTTTACGGCCAATACGGGCATGTGGGGTTTGACACCTGAAAATGCTGCCCGCGAAAATATGGATCAACCTTACCATACGGGTGATTTTGCTCAATTTGAATCTCAGATGATCTACAGCCCCATCCGTGACATGCGGACGGAAATGACCGAATATCGGATCTATCGCTCCCTGAGTTCACCTGTGATGATCAATGATACGGATCTCCTGGTTACCTTGGGTACAGATGTTCTGGATTATTATGATTTCGAACCCCTGACCAATGGCACAGACTACTACTATGTGATCGCTGCCAATTATCCAGACGATGAAGAGATCTCCATCTCTGCCGAACTCATGGCGACACCTATGAACCATGCACCAGCTGCCCCAATGGGTCTGTCCGGTGTGGGTGACGAGGACATCAATGTGAGCCTGGTTTGGGATGACAATGATGAATATGATTTTGCTTCATACAATGTGTATCGTGATGGTGAGTTTGTTGCCAATATTGCTCAATCAGATTTTACTGAGCAGTTGACTGAACCCGGTGTCTACGAGTACATGGTCACTGCCGTTGATGCCGAAGATGCAGAATCTGCACCTTCTGAAGGTGTCATGGTTGGAACCGGTCCCTTACCTCCGGAAAGACTCTATGCTGAGTCCGGTTTGGACGGACAGGTTTATCTGACCTGGGCTGCACCAGGTGATATTGCCAGTATCCTGGATATTGAGATCCTGACCGATAATTATCCAGGCGAAACCTCATGGGAACTCTATAATGATGCTGGCGAAATGGTGGCATCTGCTGGAGGTCTCACAGATGCAAATAGTGTATATACTTGGGAATATGAACTGCCACCGGGCGTTTATACCTATACCATTTATGATGCTTTTGGAGACGGAATCTGTTGTGCTTATGGTGAAGGCTACTATAGCCTGACCATCAATGGCATGAACTTCGCCACCGGTGGCGAATTCGGTACGGAAGAAAGTATCACCTTTAATGGCAGTGGAGTCGTGACCGCACGTACCATGAGTCATTTTGTTGGCACGCCAGTTGGTGTTAGAGGGCAGATGCCTTATAACTACAGCCAGCTTGAGCAGGTCACCGAGAATATCGACGTTCCCGTTCAGCAGGATCAACCTGCCTTGAGAACCTTCGATGGTTTTCAGGTTTATCGCGATGGCGTAGCTGTTTCAGACGTCCTGCCAATCGACACCTACAGTTATATGGACGGTTGGAATGTTGAAGAAGATCTGGCCAATGGGACAGAGTATTGCTATACGGTCGCTGCGGTCTATACTGCTGCAACCACCCAGTCCAATGTAGCCTGTGCCATACCTGTGAACCACATGCCCGATACACCGGCCAACCTGACTGTGGTCGTCAATGACGAAACCAGTGAGGTCACCCTGGATTGGGATGACGTGATGAATTATGATATGAACGGATATAATGTTTATGTCAACGATGAGATGCACGTATGGGTTGAAGGTTCTGAAATGGTGGAGATCATGGAAGATGGCACCTACCACTTTGTGGTTCGGACCCTTGATAATGATGGAATGGAATCGGCTGCTTCCCAGCGGGTTCTTGCCATCGTGGGTGAAGCACCACCTGAAAACCTGACAGCCAATGGCAACTTTGATGATCATATCCAGTTGAACTGGTCGGAACCCGGTGCCGGTGGTGCCAACGTGGAATTCCGTTATGATGATGATTTTGCCACGGGTCAGCTCGGTTTCAACGGTGGTCCTCCCAATGGGATCATGGGTGCTGCTCATCCGGTCAATGCTTCCCTGAGTTCCGTCAGTTGGTATCTAACCGCTGAAGGTGGTCCTCATACAGAAGTAAAGATCTTTGTCTTTGGTCTGGATGCAGCCGGTGTACCTGATGTGAATCAAGTCCTTCATGTTTCCGAGATGATCCCCAATACGGATGAAACATGGAACGATTATGAGCTTCCAGAAGCGGTCACCTCAGAAACCGGTTTCTTCATGGGTATCAATACACCCGGACTCTTCACTGCTCTGGGAACAGATGATGGTGTAGGCGCTCCCTGGGAATTTGTACCTGGCACCCAGTGGGGTATCTTTGATTATACCACTGGAAATGCCGACTGGTTGGAGCTGGGCTCCGCCGGTTTTGAAGTGAATTTCCTTATCCGTGGATATGGACAGTCCTTCGCAGCCCTGACAACCAACTTTGACGCTGATGATTATCGTCAGGACAAAGCTGAATATCTCCAGTTTGCCTATGGTGAGTTCCCCGCTGTTGATGTAACTCGTCCAAGCCAGACTGAAGCCAATCGTGAGATCACTGGTTACAGTATTTATCGCGATGGCGATGAGGTTGGAACCACCACTGAAACAACCTTTAATGACTATGTTGAAGAGAACACATCCTACTTCTATGAAGTAACGGCAACCTATGCCAATGGTGAGTCCTCTGCTCCAACAGACATGATCGAGGCTCGCGCCAATATGGCTCCTGGTGCACCCACCAACGTGAGCGCACAGGTAACCGGTCATTTGGTCGCCATAGAGTGGGAAGACCCAACCGTGAACATGGATGGATCTGAATGTAATGACCTGGAAGGTATCCGCATTCTTCGGGATGGCGTCCAGATCGCTGTCGTAGATATCTATGAATGGATATACATCGATGTCGGTGTCAGTGATGGCCCCCATACCTATGAGCTCATCGGTTTTGATGAAGTCCCAAATTATGGTATGCCGGCAACCGTTGAAGCCTATATCGGTCCAGCGCCATATGTTCTACAGATCATGACCGACAATTATCCTGGAGAAACATCATGGGATATCATGGATCTCAGTGGCAACATTGTTCAAAGTGTGGCTGCCAACTCATTGGCCGATGCCAACACCCTGTATGAATGGATGCTGGAATTAGCTCCAGGCGACTACGTCTTTAACATCTATGATGCCTATGGTGATGGAATCTGTTGTACCTTCGGTGAAGGATACTATCAGATCCTCAACGGCAACGAGATCGTGGTTGGACCCGGTGGTGACTTCACAGATGTTGAGAGCACACCCTTCACTGTCTCTGAAGGTACCCTCATGGGCGACCTGAACGGTGATGGCGTTCTGGATATTCTGGATATCACCCGTCTCATCGAGATCGTGACCCAGATCGGTGACGATGTAACACCAGACGAGTTGGCTGTTCTGGATATCAATGGTGACGGTGCCTATAACGTGCTTGATGTGGTTATTCTCATCGAGAACGTTTTGAGTATGCCCGGACTTGCCAAAGATGCGCCTGTAATCAAGGATCTGACGGTCGTTGTTGAGCCCGTTACCTTGACCAATAATCGTGAATGGCAGACAATTCCTGTCACAGTGAACTACGAAGGTCTGATCTCTGGATTCCAGGCTGATCTGGTCTTTGATGCTTCCGTGGTGGAGTTGGGCATGCCTGAGCTCAGTGATGGCAATGACAACGTGGCGATCTATTCATCTCTGAATGAGAACACCATGCGCGTTCTGGCAATTGACCTGACTGGTGGTCAGATCGATCTGTCCTCTGGGCTGCTCATGAACGTTCCGGTTCAGGTGATCGATGAAAATGCTACAGGTGCCACTGATTTTACCGTGGAAGAGCTCATCCTGTCAGGTCCTGGCGGCGTGGAAATTGAGACGGAGGTTATGGTCAGTGTGATCGAGATCGGCTTACCGGCACCTACCGAGTTCGCCCTCCAGCAGAACTATCCCAACCCCTTCAACCCCACCACACATATCCGCTATGATATTGCCGAAGCTGGCAACGTCAGGCTGGTGATCTACAATATGTTGGGTCAGCAGGTGAGAACGCTGGTAACAGGCGCTCAGGATGTGGGTCGTTACGAGGTGATGTGGAATGGTTTGAATGATGCTGGTCAGCCAGTGGCAACGGGCATCTATGTCTATCATTTCCAGGCTGGTAGCTACTCACAGACACATAAGATGGCCTTTATCAAATAAGGCTTCAAAATAGAAGCTCTGGGGAGGAAATCTCCCCAGAGCTTTATTAAACGGGGAAGCTTTCCCCGTTTTTTATTTCTAGTCCGGTCTCTAGAAGCGGGTGGGCGGATAGCCATTGTAGGTGCGAAAAGAAAATAATAATGGCCTGAAGTGAGCCGCATCAAGTCTGGGATAAATGTTATG
>JGI10211J34971_10003756_pt1 | contig 12107 bp, 15 predicted proteins | sample Etolagsediment_FD_34971 | JGI IMG/M metagenome (IMG submission 34971) | reverse complement strand
GAGAATAGAGGAACCGTTATCCCCCAGTCTCACCCGTCTACCAGCTGAGGAGGCCCTTTCGAGCTTCGCTGAAGACGTTGGAGGGGCAGACTTCAGGGCGCCGTGTCCTTCCCCTTAGCCAAGTGCGGTGCTCCTCTGGTGCTGCCCCAGGTTCAGGACAGCAGTGAGGGCGGGCCAAACCAACACTTGGACGGATTGAAAACCGACAATTGGACGCTATTATCTTCTACAAATGGACGACAAGCAAGACATCATCCCGCGATCCATCTCGACCGCTCTCGCGGAAGCGCTCACCGACACTCCGGTCGTCTGTCTTCTCGGTCCGCGCCAAAGCGGGAAGACGACGCTGGTCCAGACCGTGGCTCCTGACCGGACCTATATCAGCCTTGACGAGAGCCAGTACCTGAACACCGCATCCCTGGACCCTTCAGGATTCATTGACGCCCTGCCTTCGGTGGTGACGCTAGATGAGATCCAGCGTGTGCCCGAGTTACTGCCGGCAATCAAGCGATCGATCGACCGAGATCGCCAGGCGGGACGTTTCCTGCTGACAGGTTCCGCGAACCTCCTCCTGCTGCCGCAGGTGGCGGAATCACTGGCCGGTCGCATGGAAGTGATTCGTCTGCAGCCTTTGATTGAGTCGGAAAAGGAACGCAAACCGGGACTGTTTCTCCGTGCATTCCTCAACGGACAGCTCGAACCAGAGATCGTCGGCAATCCACCGGAGACATCCACTACCCTTCCGGGAAGGCTTCTGGCAGGCGGGTATCCAGAGCCGTTGACCCGGTCTCTAACTCGCGCCCGGCAGTGGCACCGTCAGTACCTTAGAACGATCATTGATCGGGCCGAAGCGGCGCAGTGGACCTGCCCCCGTCGGTGCGGCGGCTCGCATAGAACGAGGCGACCTCCTCCATTGCTACCGCTCCGTCCTGGTTCGCATCCCACTGATCAAACACCGGCATCTGCCTCGCGTCCTCGTCCGTGACTCTGCCATCGTGATCACGGTCGAGTTGACGGAAGCGTTCTGCCACGCCTCCTCCCCACCCCCGGACCGACTCCTGTGCGAAAACGGTCAGGCAGGCTACAGCGACAGACCAGGTGATGGCCAGGTAAGCCAGTGGGGCTCTGCGGAACGCCTCCGGAACCGGGAGAGCGAGAACGTCGGAACCGAGTTCAGGAAACGACTCACTTTTTCTAAAACGAGAGACGAGCAGTAGCTGCCGACCGCGACGTGGCAAGATATCCGGATTGAAAACGACACAAAACGCTGTATTTTCCGAAGCAGTCATTCGTAAACGATATCGTCATGGAGGCCCGCCGTGTTCGCACGACTGCTCAGACTGGACCCCTCCTCGAGCTCGTTCCTCTTCGGCCCCCGGGGCACGGGAAAGTCATACTGGCTCCGGCACGTCTACGGCGATGCGGCGTGGATCGACCTGCTGGAGTCGGACACCTACAACCAGCTGCTGGCGGATCCCTCCCGTCTCCGCAGGCTTGCACCCGAGTCCGGGCAGACGGTTGTAATTGATGAAGTGCAGCGTGTTCCTGCCCTTCTCCACGAAGTACACCGGCTCATGGAGAAGGAGGGAACACGTTTTGTCTTGACCGGATCAAGCGCCCGCAAACTGCGCCCTTCCTCCTCAGACCTTCTGGCGGGGAGAGCGCTGCTGGACACCATGCACCCCCTGGTCCCGGAAGAACTGGGAGAGGCATTCGACTTGGGGTATGCACTTCGTTTCGGTCTGCTTCCCGCGCTCTACGACCCGGAGAAGAAGGGACTGCAGCCGGAACGCTATCTGTCTTCCTATGTTCAGGCCTATCTGAGGGAGGAAGTTCTGCAGGAAGGTCTCACCCGCAATCTGGGTGCCTTCTCCCGCTTCCTGGAAGCTGCCAGTTTCTCTCAGGGCAACATCCTGAACATGGCGGCAGTGGCCCGTGAGTGCGCCGTGGGAAGCAAAGTCGTCGCGAGCTACTTCGACATCCTGGAGGATCTCCTGATCGGCGTTCGCCTCCCCGCGTTCAGCCGCCGGGCCCGCCGCCGGCTCCTTCAGCACCCGAAGTTCTATTTCTTCGATTGCGGCGTTTTCAGGGCGATCCGGCCCAGAGGACCGTTGGACACACCGGAAGAAGCGGATGGGGCCGCGTTGGAGACGCTGATCTTCCAGGTGCTCCGGGCCACCATCGACGCCCACCAACTTCCTTTTGAACTCTATTTCTGGCGAACAGTCTCCGGCACGGAAGTTGATTTCGTTCTCTATGGAGAGGGGGGGCTTGTCGGCATCGAGGTCAAGCGGAAGAGCACACTGGCGGGACGCGACCTGAACGGCCTGAAGGCATTCCGGGACGAATACCCGATGGCCAAGTGCCTCGTTTTCGCGAATACTCCCCACCGTGAGACTGTGAACGGCATCGAGATCATCCCGATAGAAGACGCGCTCAGGAGCATCCGTACTCTCCTCCAGCCACAGCCACGCGGGTGAGGAGGAAAGCCACTGCCGTGGCAGTGACCAGCAACGCATCCGGTTCTTCTGGGAGTCCTATATGGGATTGGAGTGCGAGAAGGACTGATGAACACCCAGAGAGGCCATCGCAATGAAGACGTGTAGGTGTGTCGCTGTTGTTATCTTGATCCTTGGGCTGTATACCGCGGGTGTCTGCGGGCCGGTGAGAACGCCCAACATCGTGCTGGTCAGTCAGATGACCAAGGGTGGGGGCAGGTCGGTTACATGGGGCATCCGCACCTGAAGGAGAAGACGCCGCACATGGACGCGATGGCAGCGGCGGGGATTCGGTTCAACCGGTTCTATGCTGCTGCGCCGGTCTGCTCACCGACTCGTGCCTCAGTGCTGACCGGTCGGATTCCGGCCCGGACGGGCGTTCCCGGTCTCCATAAGCGCCTATGCCTTCAAGAGAAGACGCTGGCTCAGGCGTTGAAGAAGGCGGGCTACGCAGCGGCGCATTCCGGCAAGTGGCATCTCGGTGGCGTCAAGGGGTCGGCAATGCCGGTTCTACCGGATGACCCGAATCACCCCGGACATTACGGCTTCGATGAGTGGCTCTCGGCCCAGAGGGATGTCCGCCAGCATGAGGTGTTCCAGGAACGACTCGAGCGTTCGCCGGTACTGGTTGCTCAACACTACAAGCGACAGATGGAAGCTATGGGTTGCAGGAGCATCCGGGAATTCGCCAGGCAGACAGGCCAGGATCACTCCGTCGTCGCCCGGCACCTGAGGATTCTCCAGCTGCCACATGAAGTCATCGCGTTCCTCGAAGAGAACCAGACCCCAGAGGTCCTGCGTAGATTCCACGTGAAGCGTCTCGTCGAACTGGCCGGGGTACCCAGAGAGCAGTGCCTCCAAGGGTTCTTTGCGGCAGCTGGCGCTGGGGCCAGAGGCTGAGTCGCGCCCATGGGAGGAGCGTCTCTGAGTGGCCGGTTGGGTGTCGTGATCCGTTAACCACTCAGTCCGTCGTTCGCATCCCTATTGGGTCCCCAGATGCAACAACCTGCGCGTCGATGCACCAACGACTTATGGCTCTCGACCGCGTTTTTGGCGCTTCACTTTGCCCTATCACCTGCAGCTCGAGGACCGCTACCAGACGGTCCAGTTCGACCCCGCTCTGGCACCACTCCAGGACTTCCGCACCGTGACGCAACGGCAGCTCCGCGACGCCTTGCGGGCCGTGCGTAGGGAGAAGGAGCTCGACGCCAAGCCCAATCTGGTCGTTGAGGCCCGACGCTATGCGGACACCCTCTCCCGGAATCCGGAACTGACGAAGACACAGCTCGCCGACGCGCTCGGCGTGTCGCGCATCCGCGTGCTCCAAATGCTCAGTATTCTGAAGCTGCCTCATGCAATCCTCGAGTTCATTCTCATCCACGATTCGCCTGAGCACAAAGCGGTCCTCACGGAACGCCGCCTGCGTCCGCTGACGCAGATTGCTGACGAGACGGAGCAAGTCAGCCGGTTCCGTGGACTCCTCGCCAGGCCCGGGCTTTGCGGCGGAAAAAGCAGCGATTCGGTTCAATCNGATTGACAGAGATATACTCCTAGTATACATTTCGGCGTCGATGTAAACTGCTTCGTTGTCTGGTCTAGTTTGAGNTGCGTCGCCCAAGTAAACCATGAGTACACAGAAAACAGGAAAACTGAACCGTCTCCTGCANGCCNTCCCGAAAGGCGCTGCGGTCACTGCGTNTCGTCTCAGGGAACTCGAGGTCTCTCCCCAACTCGCGCGAAAGTATGTTGACAGTGGCTGGNTGTCGCGGCTCGGGTACGGAGCCTTCGCCAGGGCTGGTGACCATGTCGACTGGACCGGCGGGCTGTACGCGCTTCAGCAGGACCAGAGGCTCAGTGTGCGTGTGGCCGGCCGGACAGCCCTCGAGTTGCTGGGACGCGCTCACAACGTCCCGGTCGGTGCCAATGGGCACATAGCGCTTGTGAGTGACGGCCCTGAGCACCTCCCCACTTGGTTTGTCCGCCAGCCGTGGGCCGATCGTGTCTCGCATCGTTGCCTTTCGCTCTTCGATGCAGTACCGGACGACGCGTCGTGCGCCCTGGACTGTGGCGATTTCACAGTCAAGATGTCGTCCGCGGAGCGAGCCATATTGGAGGTCATCCAGTTGGCCACCAGCAATGCCGAGCTTGAGCATGCGAGTCTGCTCATGGACGGCCTCAACACGTTGCGGCCTTCTGTCGTACAGGCGCTCCTGGAAGCGTGCCGGTCCGTGAAAGTCAAGCGATTTGCCCTTTGGAGCGCAGGCTCCGCGGGACATGCCTGGTTTGACCGTATCGATCTTGCGAGAATCGACCTGGGCCGGGGAAAGCGGCAGCTCTACCAAGGCGGCAGTCTGGATCACGAGTACCAAATCACCGTTCCGCCGGTTCATGAGGAATTACCAAGTGTTTGACGCCAAATACGAAGCTCAGGTACGACTCATGTTGCGCTGCCTACCGGAAATCGGCCGACAGAGCTGCTTTGCGTTGAAGGGCGGTACTGCGATCAATCTGTTCCTGCGCGATCTGCCGCGCATCTCGGTTGATGTTGACTTGACCTATCTGCCGCTCGAGCCTCGGGAGGCTGCTTTGGCCGGGATTTCGGATGCGCTATTGGCTGTCGGGCAGGGACATTGAACAGCGAGTGCCGGGGAGCACCGCACAGTTGAGGCAGTCACGGGGGCACGTCATCAAGCTTGTGGTGACAACCGCTGACGCAGACATCAAGATTGAGCCCAACCTCACGCTTCGCGGCAGTGTGTACCCCACATGTGTCCGGGAGCTGGTCCCGACGGCGCAGGTTCATTTTGAGACCTATGGCCGCATGGCGATTGTATCGGAAGCGGATCTCTATGGCGGGAAGATCTGCGCGGCGTTGGACCGGCAGCATCCCCGGGATCTGTTCGACGTGATGCTGTTGTTGGACGATAACGGCATCACGCCCGAGATCAGGCGGGCATTTGTCGTGTACGTGGCAAGTCATCCGCGGCCGATGGCCGAAGTCCTCGCCCCCAATCTCCTTGACATCGAGGCGCTGTACCAAGACCAGTTCCGCGGCATGTCTCGCATTGAGGCTTCGCTGCCGCAGTTGCTCGAGGCGCGGGTCCACATCTCAAATCCAGGAGTGAGAGAGGAGATCGCCGAGCTGATACGAACGGAAGTCTGGCCCGGAATCGAGAATATCTTCGCCCCGACCGAGTTGCTCGTCGACACCTGTTCAGAGGACGGTCGCCCCGCCATCACCGAGAAGCGCGACGCGCTCGACACCACCATGTCCTTCATCATGTTGGTTCAGTCTTGTGAGATACCCCAATTGAGTGGCAGCGATCCGTTTTTCTGCAGAATGTCAGTCGAATGCTCGACTCGAGGCTTCGTCATCGGCAGCGACTTCATGCTGTATCTGCCCGAGCAGTTCCCCTTCGCAGAGCTCAGAAGGCTCCTGGCACATCCTGAGTTCTGTGGGAATCCCCCTACACTTCACTGCGAGTCGGCCGAATGTGAACATGAAGGTTGCCTATTGGTTGTCGCCTTCGAGCACAGGTTGGGGTACTTCCATCCCGATGCTCTGCTGCCGGTTCACACGATGCTGGCAGACATTGCTGAACGGGTCAACTTCCTTCGTCGGTTGATTCGATCCATTCATCACTTGTGCCAGGACTACGGCGATTCGGACCACTTCCATGCCGTAGTCGCCGAATTGGTCAAGTGTTTCCCGTGCTCTTGACGCCCGGGTCCCCCCGGCCTCTGCCGCGTCTTCCTTGCTGCTACGTTCCTGCTGCCGTACCCACGGTCTGACAGGGCCGCGAGTTCGCGGATCGGTCCGAGAGCTCACCCTCGTGCGAAAGGAGAATGTGCGCGGCCGGTTCGAGTGAGTTCTGGAGACGCGTTCTCGATGCGAGTCGAGCGGAACGCGGAGCGAGGCCCCGAGTCGGGAACCCACTCGATCCATGCGCACGGCTCACTTGCGCGGCACCAGCCTGGTACGCGTGAACTCTGCAGTCCAGAGAAAGTGGGAAAGAGCGCTGAAACGAAACGACCGGTCCTGCCGCTTCTGTCTATGGAGGGGGTGCGCAAGGAGGGGAATGGCTCCCCAGTCGTAACAGTTACAGAACAAATACGCCGAGAGCCGCATGGGAGATAACACCCTTCTACACAAGGGCCTACGATCGTGGCAGCCTTTTCGTGCGCGGACGCAAACCGATGGAATTGGCGCAAATATCGAAGATCAATCAACGCCGCTGGCGCCAACACGCACGCGACCAGGAACGGCAGAACCCCGTCCTCGTCGGTCTGCGTTACGTCCGGCTCTTTGAGCTGGAATCGGTCAACACTTATGCCCAGGCCGCCGATATTCTCGGCGTCTCGCGCCAGCGGGTCCACCAGATGGTCGCCCTAGTCACGAAGCTGCCAGAAGAAATCAGGGACTTCCTCCTGCAAACGTCCGACCCCGCCGTTTTCCGGACCTTCACCGAAAGACGGCTCCGCCCGCTGACCCAGCTCACCAGCCACGAGGAGAAGATCCACAAATTCGCGGCGATCTTGAACGGCACGGACCGCGCCGCGATATCTGTCCCTGAAGACGACTGTGCCGGCAAACGATTGGTAGCGATCCCCGGCAATGCTATCGTATTCTCCGTTGCCGAGGTGTCCCCGGCCGTGATGCCGACGGACCCTTGGCGGCGGCCCGCACCGCGAGCGCAACCCTGAGTAGGCTCACGGGCTCAGCCCCAAACACGCGCAGGACATGTGATGATGCAGACGCTTTGCATTGACTATCCAGAGAGTCTCCCGGCTGTGGCGAATCAGAGCCGAGCGACATTTGAGAAAGATGCGCGAATGGCCATGGCGATCAAGATGTTCGAGCTTGGGCGTCTCTCGTCCGGTCAAGCCGCCCAGCTTGCTTGCGTGGGGCGCGTGGCTTTCCTTTTGCGCTGTCATGAGTATGGCGCCAATGCGGTGGAGTGGGACGAGGACGAGATCGCGCGGGAATTCGGTGAGGCAGCGGAAAGATGAACGGCTGCATAGTCTGTAATACCGGTCCGTTGATCGCGTTGGCGGTCGTCCGCCGGTTGGATATTCTTCATTCCCTGTTTGAGGTCGTGCTGATTCCGGAGGCGGTTCGCGGCGAACTCCTGGCGGGCACTGCTGGAAGAGCCGAGATAGAGGACGCCCTGTCCACGGGCTGGTTACGCGCGGTGCCGACGACGCAAGCCCCTGATCCGGTGCTGGATGACGTACTGGACGTCGGCGAGGCGGCAGTTGTCCAACTCGCGCGGCAAGTTGGAGCCGACTGGGTCCTGATTGACGAACGAAAGGGACGCAAGATCGCGGCAGACGTGTATGGCTTGCGTGTCGCCGGCACGGCGAGGATTGCAGTGGAAGCGAAGCGGAAGCAGCTGATTACGGATGTCGGCGAACTTCTGGCAAGTCTGTGCTCGCGCGGGTATTGGATCTCGGAAGAGATCATCAAGGCAGCGAGGCAAATGGCCGCCGAGCAAGACCCGTCGTAACAGAAGACCCGGTTCTGAAGAAGGTCTCAGGCGCTCGTGAAGTCACGACGGCGTTGACCACAATACGGCTCGCGCTTCTGTCACAGTCATTCGCCGGAAACGTCGCCGACAGGTCGCCGAGGGACCGCCGCAGCGTCGCGACCTCACTGGGTCCTGTTCGGAGACTCCCATGGAAACGAGGAGGCGCCTACGCGAGCCGGGAGTTTGTTCTGTGGGAAGTCACGACTGGCAGGATGACCAACCACCTGTAACAGTTGCAGAACAAATCCTCGCACGGCAACCTGGCAAGCACGGCAGTATCTCGCAACACCTTGGAAATACGCTGCTTGCCGCTGATCCGCAGGGAGATGGACAGTCGTACGACTTGGCGGAAACTGGTGCGAATTTGTTCCGTGGGGAGTATCAACTGGTAGAATGGCTCCCCAGGTGGAACAGTTTGCGCGTCGACTTACCAACGACTTATGACTTCCGGGCCGCATTTTGGCGCTTTTCTCTGCCCTATTACCTGCAGCTCGAAGGACGCTATCAGACGGTCCAGTTCGACCCCGCTCCGCCGCCACTCCAAGACCTCCGTACCGTGACACAGCGCCAGCTCCGCGACGCCCTCCGAGCCGTGCGGAAAGAGCAGGAGCTTGACGCGAAACCAAACCTGGTCGTGGAGGCCACGCGCTACGCGGACACGCTCGCGAAGAACCCGGAATTGACCAAGACGCAGGTGGCCGACGCCCTCGGTGTCTCGCGTATCCGCGTGTTCCAGATGCTCAGTGTTCTTAACCTGCCTCATGCGATCCTCGATTTCATTGTCAATCATGACTCGCCCGAATACAAAGCGATCTTCACTGAGCGACGCTTGCGGCCGCTGACCCAACTCAGGGACACGGGCGCACAAATGGCGGCCTTTCGGCAACTCTTCCAGGAAACCAGACTTCGGTCGATAGTTTTTGGTTGCATAAAGTAACGTAGTGTATTATTTTATGCATTTGAGGACTTGGCCATCCATGCAAGTCCGTGCCAACCGAAGGTTACGCAATGCGTTGTCTTCCGCAGGTATGAACCCGACGCAATATGTCAGCAACCAACTATATCGACAGCCTGCAGGCAGCCGGTCGTTTCACGTTCACGAGCGCTGACGCGATCCGAGCGCTCGGAACATCTCCAGTTGCGGCCCGTGCGTCCCTGCGCCGACTTAAGAGAAGGGGGCAGATCGCATCCCCGTATCGCGGCTTCCACGTCATTGTGCCGCCCGCATATCGGCGCTTGGGCTGTTTGCCTGCTGACTTGTTCATCCCGGACCTGATGGCCCACTTGGATGAGCCCTACTACGTGGGCTTGCTGACAGCGGCAAGATACCACGGCGCTGGGCACCAAGCACCGATGGTATTCCAGGTAGTCGTGCCTGTCGCGCGCCGCGGACTCCAGTGCGGCGAAGTCAGCGTGGAGTTCGTCGCCCGGCGAGACATGCACGATACTCCGGTTATGGAGCGCAACACGGATACCGGCGTAATCCGTATTGCCACGCCCGAAGCCACAGTGGTCGAGCTCGTCGGCTACCCCGAGCACTGTGGGTATTTGAGCAATGTGGCTACGGTGCTGGGGGAGCTCGCCGAATGCATTGATGGCGAGCAACTGGCTGTGGAAGCTGCCAGGGGGCCCGTGGCGTGGGCTCAGCGGCTCGGCTACCTTCTCTCCTTGGTCGGAGCCGACGACCTTGCCGCGAGTCTCGAGCCAGTGCTGGCTGAAAGCAACGTCTTCACCGTCGCTCTGGCGCCGTGGAAAGATATGGCTGGAGCCCCACGCGATGTAAAGTGGAATGTGGCTGTGAACATAGAAGTGGAAGCTGACGTGTGATCCCGCGTGCCTACATCACCGAATGGCGAGCGATCGCACCGTGGAGCCAGAACGCCTGGGTCGAGCAGGATCTGATCATAAGTCGGGCTCTCGTGGCGATGTTCGGGGTGGATGATATCGCAGAGCGGCTGGCGTTCCGCGGAGGATCGGCCCTCTTCAAGCTGTATCTGCATCCGGCCGCTCGCTATTCCGAGGACATCGATCTGGTGCAGATCCATCCCAGGCCCATTGGCGAGACCTTGGATCTGTTGCGCAAAGCGCTCGACCCGTGGCTGGGAACACCAAGGCGGACGTTCAAGGAGGGGCGGGTGAATCTGGTGTACCGGTTCGAGTCCGAAGACACGCCGCCCATGAGGATGCGGGTCAAGGTCGAGATCAATTCGCGTGAGCACTTCTCCGAGCTGGGGATTGTTCATGTCCCTTATCGCGTGGAAAACCGGTGGTTCTCCGGGAATGCGCAGGTGACGACATTCGAGGTGGACGAGCTGCTCGGCACGAAGCTGCGAGCGCTGTACCAGCGCAAGAAGGGGCGTGACCTCTTCGACCTCTGGTTTGCGCTCGAACGGGGCGTGGTGGACGAAAACGTTCTCCTGAATTGCTTCGCCAGATACATGACGGAGGCAAGTAACGCCGTTACACGTGCCCAATTCGAGGCCAATCTCCATGCAAAGGCTGGAGACCGGGAGTTCCGCGGCGATATTCGCCCCCTTCTCAGGCCAGGCACGACTTGGGATTTTGCGGCCGCTCTGAAGACGGTACAAGAGCGACTCATCCAGCGTCTGCCGGGAGAGCCTTGGCGGGGAGCCGACGCATGAGAGATGTTTGGGCGCCGAGCGCCACGGCCGAGTTAGCCGTCCAGAATCCGGCGTCCTTTTTTCCCTCCAAAGAGTCAAGGACATCGAGCATGCGCGGGCGAGGGCTGTTGGCGGCACGGAGATGGCGGAGCAGTGAACACCACTCATCCTGACGGCCAAGCCTCGCCCGACGGCATCCTCTACAGTTGGGCGATCCGCCGGATCAGAGCAGGGCGTTGGCCGTGACGACCGCGGAACGCGCGCAGACGCTTCTGATACTCGCCATCACGTTCTGCCAGAGCGTGCCCCAGTTAGCCAGGTATACGTGCGCGTCGTACGCAGCAGCCCTGGGAAGCAATGCCCACCGATGAAGCACTCGATCGAGGCGACTGAAACTGCGCCGTTCGTTCTGCCGCTGTCCTGGATAGAGGCAGAAAGAACACCCCGGCAACAGAAGGAAGATGGAGAATGTGCAGCCAAAGCGGGACAGACAGCGGAAAGGTCAGCGGGTGCATCCTGACCCGGCGGGGAACGGAGGCGGCGTTGGCCACATGAGCCCATGAAAAACATCCCGGAACGGGGAGAAACCGGTTTCAGCGGAATGTCTTGGGGCGCAACAAAGGAAACGCGCACCAATCAGATGGTGCGCGTGTCGTCGTGATTGGCTCCCCAGGTGGAACAGTTTGCGCGTCGACTTACCAACGACTTATGACTTCCGGGCCGCATTTTGGCGCCTCTCTTTGCCCTACTACCTGCAGCTCGAGGGACGTCGGCAAACGGTCCAGTTTGGCCCCATGCTTACACGCCTGCAAGACTTCCGGAAGGTCACGCAAAGACAGCTCCGAGATGCCACTCGGGCAGCGCGTCGAGAAGCAGAGCAGGCGGAGCAGTCCGACATCGCGACCAAAGCACGCCAGTACGCTGAGACACTCGCTCGGCATCCGGAGTTGACCAAGTCACAGCTGGCCCGGGATCTCGGCGTCTCGCGGGTGCGTCTCTTTCAGATTCTGAATCTGCTCAAGCTCCCCGATGCCGTGCTGGACTTCATTGCAGCCCATGACTCGCCTGAGCACAAAGCCATTCTCACCGAACGCCGGTTGCGCCGATTGACGCAAGTTGATACAGAGGCCGAGCAACTGGCCCATTTCCGGGAACTGCTTGACTGCGTTGTCCTCTGACACGCGAAGCGACGCAGAGAACAGGCGGCTACAGCTGCTCCCATGCACTGCCGTTCATCGTGGGCGTGCCCTAGTTGCGCAGAGCACTCGCATTCCCGGCCGGCATGCCCCGACTGCTTTCTGCGTAATCAAACTCGCCCCAGATGAGTCACGTAACGCGAGACGGACATCGGCGTCATCCATCACCGCGACCCGAGAGCTCAGCTTCAGTCGCTCGGATTGTGCTTTGTCATAGGCCTCATCTCCTCGGACACTCAGCGTCTTCTGCCGGAAAGCGGCAGC
>JGI10211J34971_10003754_pt1 | contig 12109 bp, 10 predicted proteins | sample Etolagsediment_FD_34971 | JGI IMG/M metagenome (IMG submission 34971) | reverse complement strand
ACACGGATTCTGTATTTATTAATTTTTCAGACACAATTCGATTAAGAAATCCTGGTCAAGAATTAACAGAAAAGGATTTATTAAAACAATCTATTGTGTTAGGAGAAGAAGCGGCTGAACATATTAATACTTATATGAAGGCTCCACAAAACATAGAATATGAAAAAACATTTTGGCCTTTTTGTATTTTTTCAAAAAAGCGTTATTTTGGAAATAAATATGAATTTGATTTAGATAAATACAAACAAACATCTATGGGTATTGTGTTAAAACGTCGTGATAATGCTCCAATAGTAAAAACAATTTATGGTGGTGTAATTGATATTATATTAAATAAAAGAAATGTAGATGAATCAAAAGCATATTTTAAGAAGGCCATTGAAAATTTATTAGAAGGTAAAATAGATATTAGTCAATTAGTTGTGAGTAAAACAGTAAGAACTGATTATTCAAATCCAACCTTAATTGCGCATAAAGTATTAGCGGATCGAATGGGTGATCGTGATCCAGGAAATAAACCTCAATCAAATGATAGAATTCCGTATTGTTATATCGAACATGAAAATTTAAAGTGTAAAGTATGTGATATAAAAGTCAATCCTGATACATGTAAATGTGTAGATTGTATGAATATATATTGTTATACACATTTAGGAAATCATAGGTCTATTTGTATAAAAATATGTCGTTTTTGTCGAAAAACAAATGATGATTTAGTGAATGATTATCAAGAGGAACATAATAAAAATGCAAGTGAAGAAATGAAGAAAAAAATAACATTGGATAGATGTAATACATGTTTTGGAAATTATTGTAAACCTTGTTTTGTGAAGCACAATATACGAAAGGATAAATATAAGGTTTTGCATAATGATAAATGTAAAAAACCTTTATCAAATAAATTATTACAAGGAGATCTTATTGAACATCCGCTATATATTACAGAAAAAAAACTTAAAATTAATTATAATTATTATTTGACGAATCAAATAGAAAAACCAGTTTTTCAAATATTTGATTTAGTGATGAAGAATCCAAAAACGATTATTGAAGATGTTGTACGAAAACAAAAAAATAAAAAAAATGGAAATGCTTCTATTAAATTATGGTTTAAGGCAATGAACAACAATACTAATTTAACAGGACAAAAAGAAAAATCAGAATTTGAAACCGTTGTCGATTACAATCAATTCGATGAAGATGAAAATATGTTAGAAGGTTTTGAGGAAGAAGATGACAAAAATCCAGATTCTATTATATACGATTAATTATATTGTATTTTATGAAAACTACCATTGATTAAAATAAAATAGATTATAATAAAAATTGATATACCAATTAATTTATAATTTAAAAATAATATTTTTTTATTCTTTACTATTTTATTAATAAAATCTTCAATAATTTGAGTAGCTAATATTGATGAAATAATAGATACAATGAAAACTCCATAATTTTTATTTTCTAATAATAGATTAAACAATTGTCCAATTACATTTGTTTTTAGTTCTTTATTGGCAACCCAATTTAAATAAAATACGAATGCTAACGCAAAAATACTAACAAAAATGTGAACAATAGGCATGGGTAAATTAAAAAAACGTTTTAGTGGTAATGTAATTAATAAACCAGATTCAGGAATAGGAGTGGCAATAACAAAAAATGCCCATATAAATAGAGCATATATCATACCTTTTGTATATCCTTGATAAAAAGTAAAAATAATAAGTAAAACTATAAATAAAATAGAAACCAAGTCATATATTAGAAAATATAAGTCTTTTTTTTCTTTTTTTTCTTTTTTTTCTTTTTTTTCTTCTTTTTCATCTTGTTTTAAAGTTACTAATTTTGTATCGTTATTTTCTGTTATTTTATAAATATTAAGTATAAAGAATGAAATTACAATTAAAAAAATAACAGTAGATATGATTATTTGAGTATAAATTTTATACTTCATTACTATAAATAAATATAAATAAATATAAATAAATATAAATAAATAAATATAAATAAATATAAATAAATATATTATGTTTAGTCAAAAAAAAAATAGAAATAAATCACCTTACGTAAATGAACAACAAAAAAATATATATATACCTCGTCCATTACTTACTAAAAAAATAGAAAAACCATCATTATTTAGTAAGTTAATAAGTGGTATAACCCATGGATTTAGTTTTGGATCCGGAAGTGAATTAGCACATAAAGGAATAAAAAAGATTTTTAATCAAGGACAATCCAATGAACCTAACCAACATAATAATATATTACAAGAAGACATATGTAATCAAATAAAACAAGAATATAATAAATGTATGATTTATACAGGTGATTGTAAGGAGCTAAATGATGCTTTACAAAATTTATGTAAAATATATCAATAAACTTTTCGTAAAAATAAGAAGCCCATATTTTTTATTTGTTGAATAAGTTTTGAATGAATGTTTTTAAATTCCAATGCTTGTGTCTTTTTTAAATCAAAATTACAAAAATGTGTTTGTATTTGTAATAGTTCAGATTTTAGAATGTACAATAAAATATTGATGAAATAATGTTCATCTGGACATTCCATATTTTTAAAATAAATAGTAAAATCGGCTTCTATTAATTTTTGAACATCTCTTTTAATTAAAATCATATTGGGTTGTTGTTTTACAAATTGATTAATATGAAAATGTTTTTTTATTTTATTATTGAGTTGATAATAACGTTCTTTTTTATTTCCTTGAATGCAAGAAATCATTGATTTAGGACATTTTTGTAAAAATGATTGATAAAATGAAAATTCATATAACGGGATACAATTTTGACTACAAAAAACAACATGGGTTAATGAATCATTCCAATATTCAATTGATTCTTTAAACAATTGAAGAGTAGCTTGAACGATTGAAATATGAGCTTTTCCTTTTGTATTTATTCTATTTTTACAGACATAAACAGGAAAATGATATTTTTGCGTATTTATTTGAGTTTTAGGATGTATGAGTACTTTGTATTGTTCATGAGGTATATTTTTAAAGAATATATTCCAATAATGAATGGGTAATATATCATTGTATGTTAAAAAACAAAATACAATCATTAATAAATTAAAAGAAATAACTTTTTATATTTAAACTATTTCATGCCATTTTGAATAATAACTAATACAGCAGTCACCCATTTTTTATAATTTTCTTTATTTACATGGAACTTTTTATGAAAATCAATTAACTTCTCTCGTATATGATGACGAGGAAATAGATAAATAAAAGCTTCATTCATAGCAATCACATTTTTGGTTTTTTCAGGACCTTTTCTATAATTATAATAAATATAATTCATTAAAAACTTTTTGACTAAACCGCTTGTTAAGAAAAAAGAACTATAATATATTCTTGCTTCTTTATGTGTCCAAATTCTTTTACCATGCATAGCATTAACTTGATTATGAATATCAATTGTCCAATTAAACAAATTCATACTTTCGGCATTTGAACCTATGTTTTTGTCTTTTTCTTGTATTTGTTGATTAAAATGATTTCTACAAATAGAACATGGAATAATAACTTTGAATGTCTCAAAAAATTTCTTAAATTGTTCTTTATAACATTCTTCCTGATTCAAAGTAAGTTTATGAAAAAAAAGCCAAGTTAGATTTTGCCAACTATACATAATACTATATACAATTATAATTTTAATTTTATATATAAGGTTCAAAAAATTGAACCATCTTGTTTTGCGAATTATCAAAAATTTGTTTATTATTTATTGGTACAATTAAGGTATTATTATTCGTAATATAATAATTATTATTTAAAATTTTAAAAAAACAATTATTTTTTAATATGATTGTTTTTTTATTTTGAAGTTTTGTTAAAAGTACTTGTTGACCCACTTTATTAAGTAAATATTTATTATTTTCATAGAAAAATAAATAACTACTATTTTTATTATCTAACATGAGTGCTACTTTATGATTTTGAATAATATTTTCTTTTAAAATAGGACTATTTTGAATCGAATACATATTAATATTAGAACTTTTCAATGAATGAAATTTTATAATGTATTTTTTATCTAAAAATTCAATATTTGTCATATTTTTTTCTTTTTCTTCAAGTTGGATAGTTTTTGTATTTTCTTTTAAATAATATGAATTAAAATCATTTAAAATACTTGAAATTTCAATAGAATCATCCTTTAATATTTTTTTAATATTTTGAATAATATTTTCTTGTGAATTAACAGGAATGAAACGATTCATTTCATTTAATGCTTTTGTTTTATCTATATTATCTTCGCTAAACATTACTTTTTTCTGTTTAATTTCGTTTTTAATATTATTATTTTCTTGAACTTCTACTTCTACAGATTGTTGTTGTTCTTGTTCTTGTTGTTGTTCTTGTTGTTGTATATTATTTTCTTGAACTTCTACTTCTACAGATTGTTGTTGTTCTTGTTCTTGTTGTTCTTGTTGTTGTTCTTGTTGTTGTTCTTGTTGTTGTTCTTGTTGTTGTTCTTGTTGTTGTTCTTGTTGTTGTATATTATTTTCTTGAACTTCTACTTCTACAGATTGTTGTTGTTCTTGTTCTTGTTCTTGTTGTTGTTCTTGTTGTTGTATATTATTTTCTTGAACTTCTACTTCTACAGTTTGTTCTTGTTGTTGTTCTTGTTGTTGTTCTTGTTGTTGTATATTATTTTCTTGAACTTCTACTTCTACAGTTTGTTCTTGTTCTTGTTGTGTATCATTTTCATGAGGATATTTCTTATTAGATAATAATTGTTCGACAATATCATTTTTTTTCTCTTCTTTATCTAAAAGAATGATATCATTTTTTTTATTAAGTATAGAATCAACTAAATTAAATTCTTTATCTATTTTTTTCAATTCAATTATCTCATTTTCTTCAAAAAAATGTTCATTATTATACAAATCACCAGATTTCAGGATTAATTTATAATAATCATGTGTTAAAATTGGTTTTGCTTCATTAATATAAAATACTTTTTTATCTTGAAAAGTAAGATTGTAGTTTTCTTCTTTTTCAATTTTAAGTTGTAAATCGTTCATTCTTTTTTTAGAAGAAATTGAAAATTCTTGTTCAAAAGAAAATTCTATAAAATTATCATCTTGTGGTGGTATTTCATCTAAATAACTATATAAAATAAATTTATGGTCTTTATTTTCAAGTTTAATACCTGTTGTTTTCTTTTTATTTTTATTAACAATAGATATGTCTTTAATAATTAATTTATTCATTAATGAATAAATAGATATTTAAAAAAAAAATAGAACTCATTCATTTTATAATAATTAAATGTAATATATATTTATATTTATTATTCATTAATAATCTTCGAAAAATTATTTTCAATATTTTGTGCTTCGATATTAGTATCATCTTCACTTACAATAGTATGAAATAAATCCCAATTTCTAAATATCACATTCGCACTTGAACTCTTGCCTTTTCTTCCGGCACGTCCAATAAGCTGATAAAGTGTATTTTTACTACTAATATTACTCATATTTTCATGAATATCAATCATTGTTAGATTAATATTTGTTCCATAAATAATAGAAGGGTCTGAACAAATAAATTTAAATTCATCTTTGTAATGTAAAAATGTTTGCATCTCAAAAGGTGTTAATGATGTTTGATTATATACACCAATACTACTTAAAAATAGTTTAGCACTAATATCATCAAATTCAGTGATAACACGTGGGTCGAACATTTTAGGTTGATAATGAGTAATTTGCTTACTACTATTAAACTTTAGTAGATGAGAATGTGAATTCATAATAAATTCAGAAGGATATTCAAATTTTACATCAGAGAATTTTTTGCGAATTTCATTTAATTGATATTCTTTATCTAATTCTTTTTGTTTTGAATTCTTTTCACATTGTTCTAATTCTTTATTAATTGCTTCCATACTATTTTCATAGTGTTGAATTAATTTTTTCAATTTAGGTGATTCATCTAAAAGATTATGAGATAAATCTTGTACATACATCTGATAATTTTCAGGATTACTTACATGTAATGTATTATCTCCCTGATAGATATATGCGTTTTTAGTAAACATATTATCAATATAATTATCTTTAATTTTATGAATTTTAATTTCTTTGATATGTTCAAAATATTTTTTATTACCAATACAAAACTTAAGTAAATCAATACCATAATTTCTAATTTTTTCATTTGTTAATGAACCATGATGTTCAAATAATATATTAAGTTGTAATTCATCAGGTAATACTTCTTTTAATTTTGAGTACATTTCTAATACAATTAAATTACTATAACCACGTTGAAGTAAAGGATTTTTTTCAATAACTTGAATAAACCTTTCAATTTGTTCATGATTCTCTAAATGATGATGAGGAGATATAATATCTCCATCAGGACTAATAAACTGACAATTAATATGCTGTTTACTTGAATAAATGTATTTAATTACAGAATTTTCATCATGTTCTTCAACATCAAATTTTTTCTTAAAATGTCCAATTGTTTTTGGAATTTGTTCTTTTGTAGCTAATGTAGCTGAAACCAATACACTTTGTTTAGGCAATACACTTAAAATCTTAGCAGTTATCATTTCACCTGAAGCTGCAAAAGCTTCATCAAAATAAGGAATAAATGTATCCGGAAATGCTTTCAAAATATGATACGCAGAATCTAAATCTGAAATAATCATTTCAGGTAAATTAGGCGCAGTTTCAATATCATGATCTTCAAGTTCATATCTTTCTCTATCTTTAATGAACCGTGTTTCATCTAAATATTGAAGCATTTGTTCACGAGGATCTTCGCTAAAGCGCTTTCTTTCATTTTCTCTATCTTTCATTCTAAGTTTTTTAGTTTTATTTTTAATAGGATCAGGAAAACATGATTTATCAGGTCGAAACCTAACAAACCAAAATCCTTTTTCAGTTTCTGTTCGATATGTTGCTAACCAAAATTTTAGGTCGACACCATGAGTTAAACATAAACTCTCTACACTATTACGTACAATTTCATTATAGCAAATATAGAGTAGTGATTTTCTTTTAAAATTAGGATCAATCTTTTGTCTTCTATTTGAAATTTGTGCTATTTTTTTAGCAATAACTACTGAAACAAGTGTTTTACCGTTTGCNGGCGGAACCCAATAAAACATAAGTAATGGATTATTCAATTCAATCGCCTCTTCAATATTATCGATTACTTCTTTTTGTTCAGAATATAAAGAAATAGCATTAGGCTTATTTTTATCCCAGAAAGAATTATGAATTAAGTAATAATAATTTTCAAATAAATCATAAGTACTTTCAGATATCCTTTTCTTTATTAATTTATTTAATTCTTTTAATTTATCATTCATTATTTCAGTAACATGAGTACTTAACATAAAAGAACAATCTTTTAAGGAACGATATAAACTTATCGCACAATCATAATAAACTTCAATCGATATTTTATCATCTTTTTTATTTTTAAATAAATAAGACATCCAATAAAGAATACTCAAAAACGATTCATGTAATATGTTTTTTTTCAAAGGATAATGTCTTTCAATAATAAGGCTTTCAAAAAAATTATTCATATTTTCTTTTATTCTTTCTTCATAAAGCACATTTTTCATTTGTTCTTTTTTATTTAATTTCTTTTCTTTAATTTTTTTATCTTTTTTATTAATTTTGTCTTGTTTTTCAATTATATCATTTAATTCTTTAAAACAATTTGAAAAACCACTTTTTTTTAAAAATATACCAAATTCGATTATATAATCATCTGATAATGTAAAAGGATTTTTACTTTCTTCTAATTTTAATAATTTCTTTTCTTCTGATATAAAAACTTCATTCATTAACGAACCTACAACAGGATCGTCATCACGTTCTCTGTTTTTATTTTTATACTTAACATCTTTACCTGTTGTATTAATACCAAAAACATTCTTTGGTTCAGTCATACTTTTTTAGTGTTTCTTAATAGATTAATACAATGATAAAATTAAATTCATTTTTTTTTTTCATTTTTATAAATAATAATATTTGTATGTCTGATTTTTTCTTTTTCTTTCTTAAAAATATCTAATATATTTTCTTTTTCATGTGTAAGATTATTATTTAGGATGTTATTAAAAACATGTTGCTTTTTTTGATTATTTTCTACTATTTTATGAGTATAATTATTTTTATTTTTTTTTGAATACATTGTTTTTTCTGGTTTGTTTTTATTTATGTTTTTATTTATGTTTTTATTTATTATTCTCTTTTTTTTATCAGGTTCTAACTCATTTTTTTTTACTTTAATTATTCTTTTGGATGGAACAAGTTTACTATTTTTAATTGATTCTTTTAAAAGATCATGTATAATGTTTTTTTTTAAAATATAAATACCAATTTTTTTTGAAGAAGATATTTTTTTTATATTTTTATTATCTTTCATATATTTAAAATATAAAAAAAAAATATAACAATTAATTATGAGTTCATTTATTTTCAGCAATTATTTAGAAAACTCAAATGATACAAGTAAAAAAATAAGTGAATTTTTAGATAAAAAGGATTTATATATACCTAACATATTTAATGTAATTAATACAATACCAAGGTATAAAATTATTTATTATATATTTATTGTATTATTAATTTATGCATTTTTTAGAGATAGAACAATACGATTAAATGAAATCTTTATATTTTTGGTATCTGTTATTCTCATTTATTTCTTAATACAAAAAGATTATATTAATTTTATTCAATTTACGGATAATAAAAAGATTCAAATGAAATTTTTAGAAAAAATGATGTTTTCTACAAATAATTATGAAAAAGAGATTATTGGAGGAGAATCATTAACATTAAACGATTATACAATAAGTAAATCATATTTATATTATGATTCTATTATTGTAGAATTTTATTATAATATACGTGATTTTATAAATTATGACATTTCAAGTTATATTAATTCATTAAAATCAACAAATAATTTACTGAAAATTAGTTTTCAATCAAAAAATTTAAAGCAAAGATTAAAAGAAAACTATGAAGAAGCAATTATTGAGAAGAATAAAGCATTGAATTATTTAAGTTATAGTACATTTACTATTCCAATACATGATAATTCTTATAAAAAATATAAAGAATCAATAAATATTTTACATCAACGCTTAAATGCTCATATTGATAATATGAGTATATTATTCAAAGATATTACAGTAGAAAGAAATAAAAATGATTTATATTATTTACCTAAAGATGTGTTTGAAAAAGATAATGATGTTCAACCTAACAATTTAGTTTTAAATAATAGTTCTCTTGTTTCGAACCTCTATTAAAAATTAATTAACTTGATTATTTATTTTGAAATAATAAATAAAATTATATTAAAAAGAATTGAATAAAAATAAATTATTTATTTATTTTTTCTTAGTGATCGTTTTTTTGATAGGTTTTTTAGTTTTGGTTTTGGTTTCAGTTTTAGCTTTCGTTTTTTTCTTAGTAGAAGTTGATTTTTTCTTAGTAGAAATTGATTTTTTCTTAGTAATAGTTGATTTTTTCTTAGTAGAAGTTGATTTTTTCTTAGTAGAAGTTGATTTTTTATTAGCACCACCTTTTATAGGAGCATATGTGCTTTCAAAAGTTGAAAATCCCATTACTTTTTCAACTTTAGGTCCACCAGTAAATTTTGGTGATGCAGCTTCTGCTAATTTTGAGTTAGGAATATATTCTCCTGTTTTATTAAATTGTCTAAACCATTTTTCACCAGATACGCCAAAATAATCATCAGGGGCATTTGAAGGACCTCTTGAGTTAGCAGTCATTGACCAATCAGAGCCATCACCCCCTTTCATTTTTTTTTTAGCATCTTCTTTTTTAGCATCTTTTTTTTTAGCATCTTCTTTTTTAGCATCTTTTTTTTTAGCATCTTCTTTTTTAGCATCTTTTTTTTTAGCATCTTTTTTTTTAGCATCTTCTTTTTTAGCACCTCCTTGTATAAGACGTTGGTTTCCGATTTTAATATTTTTAGTTTTGTTAACAGAATTTTTATAATTTTTATCTAATTTTTTAAAAAATGTTTCTACAGCACCATATGTTTTATTAGCAATACTACTAATCGCTTTAGGACCACTTGTACTCATACTTGGTATCAAACCTCCGCCGTTCTTTTTTATTGAACCACCTGTTTTCATATTCGTAGCATGGTTTGCTGTCTTTGAATTAGATGTAGTATAAGGTGCTAACATTCCTGTACCAATGTCATTTGGTTGAATAGATCCATACGCACTTTTAGCTCCTTTGCCACTATTAGAAGGAAAACTTGCTAAAGGTGCTTTAGGATTATAAAATTGAGGTGGCATACCAGTAGCTCCCCAACTTTCTTCACCACCTTTCATNTTTTTAGGGTTTTTAGTTTTTTTTTTAGAAGATTTCTTTTTAGGATCTTTTTTCTTAAGACTTAAAACAGGCTTCTTTTTTTTATTAGCGCCACCTGCCATTTCCATTTGAATTAAAGTATTTTGCATTTCTTTGCTCAAAGGAGGTGCTTTCATTTCTTTAAGTAAAGGATTTGGAGTATCACTATTTACTGCCATTTGAGTACCAACACCTTGAGGTACATCAAAATTACCAGTATTAGGGAATGTAGCATTTTGTGGCATTCCATCATTAATATTATCTAAAGGTGCCATTCCACCTTTTTTCTTTTTAACTACTTTTTTCTTAGGATCTTTTGTTTTTTTCTTAGAATCTTTTCTCTTTTTAGCACCCCCTGCCATTTCCATTTGAATTAATGTATTCTGCATTTCTTCACTTAAGGGAGGTGCTTTCATTTCTTTAAGTAAAGGATTTGAAGTATCACTATTTACTGCCATTTGAGTACCAACACCTTGGGGTACACCAAAATTACCAGTATCGGGGAATGTAGCATTTTGTGGCATTCCATCATTAATATTATCTAAATGTGCCATTCCACCTTTTTTCTTAGCGCCACCATTCATTTCTTCAGATATTATGGTTTTATTATCCATAACATTTTTGAGAAAATCCGCAATATTTTTTGAGTCATCATTTCCACCTTTCATATAATTACTATTAGATTTTTTTTTCGAACCTCCTGCAGAAGTATTATATGATTTACCACTATTATTTTTTTCTAATGTTTTCATAGGTACATTGAAATCAGGTGTTTTAAAGAAGTTTTTACCATCTTTCGTTGAAATAAGAGATTTATTTCCTCCATTTTGTTTTACGTAATCAGTGGAAGGATAACATTTTGAACAACCACTTTGAAATGGTTTAAATTCAGGTGTATTATAATTGGCTCCAATCATTATAACTTATAATTATATTTTTTTTTTAATTTATAATTAATCAAATTGTACAATAATGCTGACATCATGTTTATTTACTGTTTTTGTTGCACTAATAGATAATTCAGTTCTTTTACGTCTTGATTTTTGTCCATCTTTTTTCTTATATAAATTTCTTAGACTATTATTCATATCATTTTCAATAATTTCAAAATTATCTAAAATATAATCTAAAATCTTATTTTCAAGTGACCATCTAAAAAAATTAAGTTGCCCAACAGTCGTAATAATTTCTTTTCCGTCATGATCAAAAAATAATATACGTTCTCGACGACAAAATGGATCAAATTGTTTTTTTGAATAAGCTTTTAATTGAGCTTTATAATCTAAATAAACGATAAAATTCTTTATTTTATCATTAAGTTCAACTTGATAGGATATATTAAATTTTTTACTATAGTTTGTGACAAACCAATCCAAAATACGAAGAGATATTTTAGGTTTATTCTTTGTTTCATCGTTCCCATTAATAATAGGTTTTACGCGATCTAAATATACTTTATTTAAAAAAAATTGTATAAGTGATTCCATTAATAAATCTTTTTTTGATGAAATATTATTATTATTTCCATTTGTTGATATATAACAATTTTTTCTTGGTTCATTGCTAAATGTAAGTACATTCATTAATTTAATATAATGAATAGTCTTTAAGCTAATTCATAAATAAATAATATTTATATCAACATATAAATCTCCATTTTTTTCTTTGATATTTATATAAATGTTATTATTTACAATGTAT
>JGI10211J34971_10003753_pt1 | contig 12113 bp, 16 predicted proteins | sample Etolagsediment_FD_34971 | JGI IMG/M metagenome (IMG submission 34971) | reverse complement strand
GGGCGAAGCGGGGCCAGCCACTGGCCTCACACATCCGGAATCCCTTTGAGATTGTGCTGCGGGTGCTGATAGCGCGGGGGTTGCCGCTTGAGCTGGCGCGCAAGGTAGTGTTCCGGAGTGGGGAGCCACTCTTTATGTCGCCGACGGCGCGGCTCATTCGGTTTCTGGTGACGTCACCGTGGTCAGGAATGGATGCGTTCGCATGTTGCGGCTTTGAGGTGGTGCAGGCGGGCAGATGCATCTGCCAATACAACGACCCTTATACAAGGCGTGACGTTTCAGCTTACCAGCACTGCCGGGAGATGGTGCAGACCCAACTCAGACAGGCGACCCCCATCTCGACGGCGGCGGCCTGTCACAGCCAAACCGTCTATCAATGGCGTGGCAATGTCGATTCGGGTTTCTACCCTTGGATCATCCACAATCACGACTGGACTTGGGGACAAGAATGGAGTGTGCGTCGAGACGGCTACTGCGGCATGACTCTCCTCTACTACCGGCTCTGGCGGACGATGAACGACCGGGACGACTGCGAGAAGATGCCGATTGCACCCCGCGAATACTCGCTGGTGCGCCGGCTGAAGGAGGCGGGGACGACGGAGTTGTTCCAGATGCATCAGGAGGCAACCGAAAATCCATATACTTCTCTTCGGGAATTGCACGAGTCGATGGGGGGACTCTACGTCAACCTAATTCGGGCCATCATTGCGGTCAACTGAGCAAGAGGGGGATCAAGTCAAATCTACCGAGCGCACTATTGTTCTCGGGCAGACAACAAGCTTCGGCTGAACAAGATGGAGTATGGCGATCCGTGCGATACCTCGGGGGCGTTTCAGTGGCGGTACCTGCGGACGGCAGGTACGAAATTGATCGTGGGACGGAGGAGTTAAGAAAGGTACAACCGGGAGAGAATGGGCAAGGGCGGCAAAGTGTATCGTAACCCCCGCGCGGCGAACCGGGGTGGACCCGAAGAGTTATTATTTGGGCTCGCAGGATCGGTGATCCTCGTGGGGATTGTGGGGGGAATCATGCGGCTCGGTGCAACACTGGACTGCGGCACGCTTATGCCACCGCCGCACGGGATCACCGATCCGTTCTACTCGCCGCCCGAGCTGATCGAGCTGATGCGGGAGTGTGAGATATCCGAGCCGAACGAGTACTGGATGCGCAGCAGCATCATCCAGTACAACGAGGGCCCGTGTCGGTTCTCGCACTACCGGGAGATCTACCCGGCACCGGAATGCAAGAGGGGAGATGAGGCGAGGATGGTGCTGTGGGAGCGCAAGGAGTGGGCAGATAAGCCAACGGGGACTGCCAACCCATGGAACATTAGCGTGCGGACTCTGTGCTGCTCGGTCCAAAAGGACTTAGAGAACGATGCGCAGCAGCGGCTCAGCGACGCTGGGTTGCAGCCGAACGACGGCGGTGGGACTGCTTAAGGAGACGACGACTGGTGCGACGGCGACGGCGGGTGCTACGACGACCCTTGCTTTTTTGACCCCGACGAGTGCGGCCAACCCTACCCCCACCATGCGGTGCCTTAGGACATATGCCCATGTGCTCCTGGCACGCCTTTTTCACAATCTCACCCTTGCTCATCTTAAACGCCTTGTGACAAAACGGACAGGCTCCGGGATGCTCCGCCAAGTCCGCATTGATTGTCGGGTACCATGAGAGGTAGCGGTCGTGGAGCTCGGCCGCCGCATCGCTCATTGGTCGAGTCACCTCTAGCACCTGTCCCGCTGCCGCATCGCCGGCTTCACGCGCCACCGCCGCAGCCCGGGCCAGAGTGGCCGAGATTGCCACCGGCTTTCCAGTCGCCATTGCCTTCTTGGCCTGTGCCAATGCCTCACCGCTACCAATCTCATCCGGTCGGTCCTCGCCGTACGGCAGCACCGAATAGCAAGAGTTGATGGAGGGTGGGTTGCGGCCCCGCTCTTCCGCCGCCGCATACTTTTGCTCAAAGAGGTGGCTGGCGTCGTCTGCGGCCTTTTGCGCCGCAGCGTTTTGCACGATGAAGGTGGCCGTGAACTCGGGAGCCGCGGCGTCAACTCCCACAATCAGCACAATGTGTCCCGGCTCGGGATCGCACGCCTCCCTGAAGAACCGCCCGCACAGCGCCTGGCACTCTTCCAACCCCGCCTCATCCGCCCCCCGCTTCCCTCTTGCACCCCCCGCCTTGCGGTCACTCGGCAGCTGCTGCCAGGCGTGGATCCGGGCCTCGGCCCCTAACAGCGTCTTTACCTTGCCCTTCTTGGCCACCTGAGTCATCAGGCTGCTGCCGCTTACTGGAAATATGGCATACCGAATCTGCCAGTTGTTTCCGGTCTCAGCCGCTACCCCCTCTTGAAAGCCGTGGGCAAAAGTGACCATCATCTCGTGGCCAAAGGTGGGTGGTTGGAACTTGCCCTGCACCACCACCAACCCATTCTTGACCATTCGCAGGTCGGGCCGGGTGCTGATCCACTCTTGGGCTGAACGCACACCCTCGGCGCGGGCCTCGGCCAGCAACACCGCCTTGGATTTGGCTAGCCTCGCCTTGTCAACTCCCTTGGCACGCATCGGCGCCACAATGGTGCCCCCGGTCGGCGCCGGCAATGCTGCCGCTGCTGCCGCAAATTCTGCCATCTGCTCTTCTACTCTAACGTCTTCATAAATTGAAATCATTTGACCATCCCCTCAGCATTCACACACCTACCCCCCCTCTTGCAACGATGCCGTCTCACCGCAATTCCGACCCGTGTCTCACCTGTGGCGCCTTCTCCCTCTTCAGCATCGGGATTGGACTGATGGTGCTGATGATGAGCACAATGTGGAATGGGTCGTCGACACCACGCTACGATGCGAATGGCACCCGATTGCCGCCGCTCATCCGTTGCCCCGGCAACATGTTTCTTGGCTACCACGGCGCCAACATCCAGATTATCGAAAATGAAGACATCCCACACTCACCACCCCGCTGCTTCACGATGCCGATGCGGACCCATCACAGGCGCTCAGGCTGCTTCAAGACGATTAAGGAGGAATGCACCCCGCTAGCCGCCGCACTCAGTTGCTACAATCCCGGCGAGTGCCCCAAGTACCACGTGCGACACTCGATCTTCCTCAACGCTCACAACAACCGCAACGGCGATATTGTAACCTCACAGGCCGTATGTTGCTAATGATTGCGGACGCTCTCGAACATCGACGTATATCGGATTCTGAATGACCGATCCGGACCCATGAAAGTACATCTGCTGCCGTTCCAACAACTGCCGTTCCACTCGCCGATGTTTTTCTTCTTGAAAGCATAGCAGGTAAACCAAGGTACCAATAATAGTCACAAACATAAAGTAGCAGAACATCTTGATCGTGAAAAAGGCGTCGTTAAAAAACCCATCCATGTCCGCACGCTCGCTGCTGGTCGTCACTCGATCGTTGTCGTGTCAATTTTTGGTTCTGCATCCTGTTGCTTCCGAAGCTTGTAGCCCGCTATGAAATGCTGAACCCACTCGTTCAGCATTGGCCAAGTCATCCAGGCTGGAATTCGCTTCCGCATTCCCTCACACCTCGCCGTATTCCCCTTAATGTATTGCTCATACCCTTCTTCAATCTCGAGCGCCAGCGAGTATAGCGCTTCCTCCTTGGTTTCGTCAAACACGATTGGGTCGTTTTCGGCGCCTTGGTCCAGTGGTAGCCTGTTGCGCTTGTTCCATCTCCGCCGCATCCGGGCTCGGTCGGCCTGGCCCTGTGCCCGTGCCTCCAGCTCTTCTCGCCAGCCAATCTTCTCCAGCTCTTGCGTCATCAGTTCTATCGTGGAGGGCATCGTGGGTGGTTGTTAACTCATAACCACGCCCTCGGCTCATCAATTTCGCAACAATGAAATAGAACACCCCCTGATGGCCGCTGCCCTGCCACCGACCGCCCGGTTGCTCCAAAAAGCCGCAGCCAAAGTGGCCAATATGCAAGAGGAGATGGGTGAGGGTGCGTGTGTGGTGGGGACTGCCGCTGTTCTCGCCGAGTGTGTCCAGCGGGAGCCCGTAGGGCGGCGGAGCCGGGGGGCTGCGATCGAGCGTGGGCGTGGGAGCTGTGGCTGTCGGTACACCGCCCGGCTGATGTATACTATTGGGCTGCTGGACGAGGATCCGTGGAGCAACCCCGAGATAATCGGCGAGGTGGCGTCGGTGCATGATGTGCTCTTTCCGACCGAGGGAGCACCGGGGTACTACCGCAGTCTGGGGTCGATGCTGGTTAACTACGGACTGACCCCAAACTACAGCTTTTCACCCGAGTTAAGAAAGGTTCAGCGGGAGTTAAGGACCACTGGCCGAGTTAACACCGAGGGGATGGAGATTAGCTCTAAGATCCAACCCGGCGTTAACTTAGTGCAGCTGGTCTACGGCCCACGCTCTGGCGCCGATTTCCGCGGCCAACCCTTTCACAGCTTTATGGTCTATGCCAACGGCAGCGACCGGGCAATAGTGATCACGTCATGGTATTCGGGCGACGGCACAGCGGCGATCCCCATGCGCAGCATCTCAACTCACCTCCCCCTCTTGCAGAATCTGTTGGACGATCCAGGTGCTCCTGAGCACGGCCGGTACTATCGAGAGCTGTTTGGAGTTGAGCAAGAGGAGGGGATGGGACAAGGTGTTGGACGTTTGCAGGCATTGGTGTTGCCCGAGGCGTACGGCCGGGTGGCGATGGCGGCGTGGGAGCAGGCTGAGCGGGAGCGGACAGCACGGGCGAGGTCGGTCAGCAAGATGCGGCGGGAGCGGAAGCACACCCGGCGGGGAAAGAAGGGAGGGAGGCGGAAGGAATCAACTCGGCGACGTCGGGGGAAAGTTGGAACTCGATGGTTAAAAGTTTGAACCTTTGCGAGAAATTGATTTGGGTTTCAAGACAAAATGTACGCCCGGGCGTGTGGATGGCGGTGAATTCACCTAGCGACAGCGGCCTCATAGAACAAGCAAAACCAGCAATGAAGATCTCCATCATCGTGGCAACGGACCAAGAAAACGGCATCGGCAAGGACGGCGGACTCCCCTGGCGCAACAAGGCCGACCTCGGGCATTTTTCACTAACCACCAAGGGCAACGGCAACAATGCGGTCGTCATGGGCCGCACCACCTGGCAATCACTCCCCAATCCCCCTCTTGCAGACCGCACTAACCTGGTGCTCTCGACGACAATGCAAGAGGGGAAGGGGTGTAGAGTAGTGAGGAGTGTGGAGGAGGCGATTGCCGTGGCCGAGGGGTTGAGTGTAGAGGAGCTGTGGGTCATTGGGGGGCGGAAGACGTACGAGGCCTTTGAGGCTACAGAGCGAGTTGACAAGTATGTTGTCACCAAGATCGACGGAGTGCATGATTGCGATGTGTGGTATCGGCCCGACATGCAGGATTTTTGGATGCAATCGTGGCACAAGATCGAGGGCGGTGACGTCATCGAGTGGGTCCGGGCTGAGTGAGAGTGAAGAAATTGAATGCTATTTCGGGTGCAAATAGAGGGCAGAATCAACCTTTGGTGGTCACAATGTTCAGAAAGCGAGAGGACACACCGGGATTGAGTGAGATTGGGCTGCGGCCTGACGTTGACAGGCGATTGCAGGTGTCGGCGGTGATGGTGGGGATGTTTGTGGCAAGGCTAAACGCTCACGAACACGGCTTGGTGCGGTTGGTGGCGTGGTTTCTGGGGTACTATCTGGGTGATCCGGTATTGGACTGGATCATCTGGGTGCCACACCTGATTGAGTCTGCGGATAGGTTGCCAACTTTCGGGCAGTGGCCCAATCTGAAGCTGGACGAATTCGAAGAAGCAGGGCACCTTACGCAAGAAGACTGCAAGGTCTTCCTGCGGATCATGTACCCCCGCTGCCGCAACATACTGCGGCATTACAGGTGGTTCGAGAAGAATCAAGAGTGGTTGGACGTGGGAGCGTCGAATATGTTGTTCCCCGAGTTGGGCTCGAAGATTATCGGACGCCGTCGCCGCTGCGGCCAGTGCTCACGACACCACCCTCTCCGCCTCTTGCATGTATTGGAGAAGCAACTAGGACCGAATCTGCTGCGACACCTCTTTCCGTTTGCGGCGTACATTATCCGGATGGCGCCGCCAAAGGACTACATGAACGCCCTCAAGTCTGTGGCCATTTCGGGCTACACTGGCCAATATGGCATTCGCTATGGAACTGAATGGTGTTGTGCGTTCAAGGAAGCGTATCAGGACGGCGGCCGGGATGCTGTGATGACCACGATGCTCCATCGGGTTCCAAGGGGGCTCCGGATCGAAGAGTACAACCGGGCGTCACACCGACACGAGGCCGGACCCAAGCAGCGCACCAGCAGCGCCAAGTTTCGGTGTGTAATCCATTATGTTGAGGTGGAGAACAAGTACCGCGCAACATGGTGCGCTGATCCGGAACATCCACTAGAGTTGGCGGTGCCTCGTCCTGGGACCTGTCTGCAGAGGAGTGTGGGGATATTTGTGCCAGAAGAGTGGGATAACGGGCCGGTGTACAACAGGGTCTACCGGCTGCAAAATTGATCCCGAACGATGACGACAATAACGAATAATCTTTTTTTTTCACGTTGGCCGCAAGCGACACAAGTAACACGAGCGAACCATCTGCATGTGCATTAGCGCTGATGATGCGCAAACTGGCGAGACACGAACTGGATATGTACGACGAGGTGAAGCGGCACTTTGCAAGAGGGGATGTGGTGCGTGTGGGTAAATGGCCCAATGGCGCAGTGCTGGCAAGCCCGGAGGGCGATTGAGCGGATGCCGCGGGGGTGGAAGGGCTGCGGTGATCCGCAGGTGTGGATCACCGCAATACACAACTTGTTCCCTGACGACCTCTTGCTCTGGATCGAAAGGAAGTGGTGCAGAAGATCGAGTGTCATGGGCGGGAGGGGAGTCCGCACGGAGGACGGCTGGCGCTGCTGCGGGATGCGATGCCCGAGACGAGACACTCAGAAAGCTGTGGATTGCGTCGTCGGTGCGGCCTCTCCGCGATTGGTTTTGCGACTGGACGTTTGCCCACGGGCGAGTGCAGATGGCGGCAAATAACTTCAAGTGGGCAATGCGATGGAACGCACACAAGAGGTACTAGCGGCGACGGGTGCGACGGCTCTTACGACTTTTCTTGCTGCCCTGGCGGGTCTTGCGCTTGCCGCCTCGTTTGCCGGCTCTGGGTCTCCGTGTTCCCGTGCGGGAGCGCTTTACGATACGCCGTGCGATTTCCTTTTGGGCCATCCGCACCACTTGCTTTTCCTGTGGCGTCAAGTCACCACTTTCACGCAGCTCTTCCATCCATAACAGCATCTGCGGATTGGCGTGCTCTTCGTAGTCTATTTCCTGAGGACCCTCGACCACCGCAATCAGTTCCGGTGGGATAGCGCCGTCAATTGCTTGTGAAATACTAACTAGATCCTCTAGCTCAAGACGACGCAATCGTTCGGTGATTGCCCGCATCTCGGCCATGGTTGCCATAGCAACCGAAAAATGCAAGAGGAGATGGTGGTGAATGAGTTGAAGGCAGCTGGTCAGCTGGTCGGCCGGTCGATTCACAGGATGTCCGGCGGCGGGCGCACGATCGTCCACCCCAGCCCACTGACCCTCTCCACCCTTTTACCATTGATTTTGGTCTGCGAGGTGACGTAGCAGCGAATGTTTGGGTTGTTGGTGACTCGCTTGAGAAAGCCGTCGCTGAACGCAGCGCCAAAGTTGCCGTGAAAAAGCATGACATCAAAGTCGTCGTCACGTGTCTCGGGCAAGTCGTTCACCGGTCGTCCGTAGAGCCCGCAATGCTTCGGCAGACCGATCACCTGCGAGAAGGCTCCCCACACGCGCCCCACGTCGCCATCCGTGTAGATCCCGATTTCCTTCCAGTCACTCTGCGCCATCCTCCCCCCTCTTGCTCTCTAGACGGGGAGCGCATCCTCTTCAGGTGGTTCGGCGTATCCGCCAGCGATGCGGTCCATCTCCCATGTAGCATCTGGCGCTAGCGCCGCTCTTGATGCTCACCAGCCCAAAGAGACTACCTACAAAGGGTGCGATCCTGAGAGTAGGCTTGATATAGCCGACTTCAACGACCCGCTTGGCGGTGTGGCCGGTGCGCTTGGCGAGTTCAAGAAAGCGAGAGGAGGCCATCGGGGAGTTCGGGTCGGGGTGTGTTGCCCCGAATCGGGGGCGTGAGTCGGATCAATTCTCGGCCGTCTCGGTTGGAGTCGGGGCGGCGCTGCTGCGGGAGCGGAGGCTGTAGGCTAGCTCTCTTTTGGTGTATTCGGGCACGACCACCGGCGGCGATGTAATCGGTGAGTCGGGGTCGGCCTCGAAGACATCCTCCTCCGAATTGGGTTCCTTAGCAGCCGCAGGCTCCTCCTCCTCGGTGCCCCCGATTCCGGTGTAGATCACAAACTGCCCGTCGTTGTCCTCGCCGACCTCACCGCCTTCAAAGACCGCCAGCGCCTTGGCTTCGATCTCGTTGCGGCGCCCGGCGTCGGACACCCCGGTGTAGACGATGAACTGACCAGTGTTGTCCTCTTGCACATCGGCGTCGATCCCCAGATCGGCGACATTCTTGGCCACTTCGGCTGCCTGGTCTGCTCGGTCGGCCGCCCGCAGTGCTTGCCGGAGGCGCCTGTCGGCGTCGTTGGCGGCATCGATCCAGATCTGTGCAAACTCCTCCTCGGGGATGCGCTTGTAGTCAGCGTCGCTGTACTTGTGGGTGAAGCTGGGTTCGTTGCGGTCGCTCTTGAGCAGCCGATCCAGCACCTGCTGGGTGTAATCCTTTTCCTTCTTCCCAATAGTGAAGCCGTTTCCCGCACCTCCGGTAGTCTTGCCGTCCTGGTTCTTGAGGCCGATGTACTTTTCGTTGGGGGTCCAGACCACCTCCACCTCGCCAGCCAAATACAGCACGTACATCCCCAGCGCAAACGGCACAAAGACGTACGGCACGCCGTAGCCGATGATGAAGGAGAGCGGCATGCTGACAACCGCACCCGCCAGTGCGTTGTGTATCGGTTCCTCCTTTTTCCGGTAGTCGTTGTAGGCCCAGTGGGAAATGTAGCCAGCAGTCGCAGTCCCGAGACCCAGCCCCAGGTAGTGGTTGAGCGTACAGATGGTCCCGAAGCCGATATACAGCAGCGAGCCGGTTGTCGAAGCGGCAAAGGAGAGCACCGATATTGCGAGCGCAAGAGCCATCGTGGGCTGTGTACCCCACTCCCACGTCATGTCTCCGTGTCAATTTCGGCGGCGGAAATTACTAATCTCTCACCATCCCCAGTCTCCAACAAACAGAAAAAGTTTCCGCCCAACTTGGCTCATTCGTCGAAAGTTTCTCTAAGTCCTTTTTCGAACCTGCGCTCGCAAACGTCAAACTTGGGACACTCGAACCCGGTTGCTCCCCTCTGCCCGAAGTCCCCGCTGCATCCGCCGATGACAGACGCACCCCACTGCAACCATCGTCGCCGCAGTCGCCAGTAGAAGACCCAGAACCACGTAGGCCACCAGCCGATCCGAATCGGCCATCGTTCTGCAAGAGGGGGTGGGTGTAAAAGGCGAAGTGGTGAGGGCGCTTGGGTCAACGGGAGATCAATTTGAGGGTGGGTGCGGCCTCTCACAATTGGAGCCAGCCGCCGTCCTCCGATCTGGTGGGGCTTAGCTCTTCGTTGTAGTTGTCCACTACGATGTCGGGCAAGGGCCACTCCGGGGCTCCCTGAGTTGAGGGGGTGGGGCTGTGAGTTGACGCCACCCTCCATCCCGGATTGTGCTGCGAATGCCGGATGGGCTGATAGCGGTTCCGGGCACCCCGCAGCCCTCCGGCACGACCCTGGCCCCACCGCCACGCCTTAACTCTCCTTTTCTCTTGCAGAGCCCGGAACCCCGCATGTCCCAACGCCCCCGCCCCAATCCCCGCCAAGAAGAACAATCCGACCGCCAGTGCACACGCTACCATCTTCGGGTTCCCTGTTATCAACTCGAGATAAGGCAAATCAAGCTGGCGGCGTTGTCGGCGGCCTTTCAGACCGGGTGGAAGTGCGGGTAGCGGGCCAGGGTCATTCGGGGAGTCGAGTTGTTTGGCGTTATAATTTGAGTTAAATATAAAGGCTGATGGCGGGCAATACGCAATATACCGACCCTCACCTGGACACCTGAACCGACGCCGAAACACAAGGGACCTATCGACAAGACCGATTGGAGCAAGGAGATCGGGAATAATCCTTGGTGCGGTTGTGGCAAGCGCATCAAGGGGTTTGATTGGATTTACGAGCGGGCCATCTTCGTATGTGGTCGGTGCAAACGGGAGTGCGGACGCTACAGAAGTCGCTGCAACACCCGTAAATGCAGCAACCACATCATCGTGTGTCACGATTGCCTCACAAATCAGCAGGCTCCCCATTCAGGCCGTCCCCACGAGTGGTAGAGCCCGCGGTTCCGTTGCACGCCCCCATTGCTTCGCACGCCCCTGTTACATTACACCCTTGCAAGACATAGTCGAGAGCATCAGCAATCCGAGAGGTAATTTCATAACACTCTTTTCCACTGGGTCCCGGCACCTGCTTGCAGACGCCTGCCGCAGTCTCCATGGCGCCGTCCATAACCATTAGCACCGCGCGGGGCAACAGCTCTATCGCCCCAACCGACGCCAGACAGAGATCGCAGCCGGTGCAGTTACCTTTGGTGGCTGCCCGGAGCCGGGGGGCGTCCACCGGATAGGCCTGGCCGAGCAAGAGGAGAGTGGTGAGCTGAATGAACCGCATGCGAAACGTGGTGTGGTGTGGCTCACGCTGTGCCCTTATATCCGTTTATCCTCTCTTGCATAACTCCCCTGAGTTGACTTATACCCCCGACTTAACGGATTAGCCAGCGAAAGTGCTTGGGCGCTCCGTCTCCTTTGTGTGCCAGCCCCAGCAACAACCGGCCCTTGTAGTTGATGCCCGCATCAATGTCCGACGTCTCCAGGACCGACGATGCCGGAATGCGGACCTCGTAAATTGCCGACGGATTGTTGTCGCCCCAGATGTCGGTGTACGCTTTGGTCTTGCCGCTGAGCACCAGCAGTGTGTTGGTCTCCTTGCGGGTGTCCCGCGACAGCTGCACAACCAGATCGCCGTTGGCCTTTTGGAGCTCAAAGGGTGGCGGGTGCAGCCGGATCCGGTAGTTGGTACTCAGTCGGTGATCGTTGGTGGAAAAAGCGGGGGCACCTTCGTTGGTCCGCAGCAGAAAGCGCAGTGAGGTGTCCAGATTGGGAATGGGTCGGGCTCCACCTTCGTAGGGCTCGGAAGAAAAGCGTGGGCCCGGCCCGGCGACCGCACGAGCAGTCCGTGGACTGCCGCTGCACGGACGGCCGTTTCGGGAGGTTGCTGGCGCTGCGATGGTGGTCTCCACTGGTGGCGCCTCTGGTCTGCTGCATGCATTGCCCATGGAAGCGGTAGTTCTGCTATCGGTTTTATTCTTCGGATCCTAACTCGTTTACTCGGCGGCTGCTAACGATGACGAAGACATCGTGTTAGCAGATATTCGGTGTCTTAACTCGTAGGGGTGGCGTCAACTTAATTTCGGTGCGGCACGCCCATCCCAGCCGCTGGACTGAACGAAAAGCTCATTCCTGGCGGCATCCCCCCCGCAAACATTCCCTGGGGCAATCCAGGCGGTGCGGTAGCGGACTTGGATGCAGGAGCTCCCCCCGCCTCCTCGGACGCAGTGAAGCATGGCAGCACGGTCGCCGACGGATCCACCGCCGCCGACGACCCCGCCGGCTGCCACTTGGGCATCCAATAGTACGGAATCTGCGCTGCCGATTCACCACCGCACACCTCATCGAACAACGACCGATACATCCGCTCCTCCTTGGTCCGTGGCGGGCAGTGCATCCACCCCGGAAACTTGCGGTCTTCGCAGTACACCGCCGCCATCACCTTGAGCCGTTCCACCCACCGCTTGCCGACCGAGTCCGACAGCGCATCCTTGGGACGCCGGATCGCCCGCTGCACTGCCGGTGTCTTGAACGCCCAGTCATCAATGCCGCACAGCAAGTTCCGAAGCAAGTGCTTCTCGATCTGTGGGTTCCACCGCAGGTGCGCCGGCAGGAACCGCTGGTAGCAATCAACCAACCGCACGTCCAGGAA
>JGI10211J34971_10003750_pt1 | contig 12117 bp, 18 predicted proteins | sample Etolagsediment_FD_34971 | JGI IMG/M metagenome (IMG submission 34971) | reverse complement strand
CCGCCAGCCGCTCCGCTTCGGAGAGGTCTCCGATGAGACTGCCGGCTTCCGGGTGCTCAGTGCCGAGGATGCGTGCGGCTCGCTCGGCAAGGTCTTCTTGCTGGCGCACGGGTGCATCCCCGCTATCGCGGGTGTTCTTGCTCATGATGTCCTCGCTTGCGTTGTGACCGGTCGCCCGCTGTCCCCTGCCGCCGGTGTCGACTCCGACGGCAGGGGGCGCCCCCTGGGCGCGACAAGCGAGTGACCATGAGGTCGAGCCGACCCTACCGTGGGGGCCGTCTCGCGTCAAGTGACGGCGCCGAAGAGCGACCGCTGCTCACTCGGGCGCCAGCGTGGCTCCCGGCTCAGCGTCAGCCATTCAGCCTGCTGTGCTGAGAATGTACGTTTCTGGCCCCTTCTCGTGCCCGTAATCTCGACCGCGTGCCAGCCCTCTGCAACGAGGTCGGGGATTGGCTCAGCCTCGGAGACGCAGACCGTAGCCCCCGCCGCTGCCCATGCGCGCACGATGGGGAGCCATTGCTCTCTTGGGAACAGGTTGGCGTATTGGGTTGTATTCTGGTAAGGTGGGTCAATGTAAGCCACGGTCCCGGCCGGCAGCCGGTGGGGGCGGATGTTGCGGGCGTCGTCGGTGATTGTGGCGGGGAGGCCGGTTGCGGCTTCGATTGTCTCCGCCGGGGACTCAGGGGCTATCTTGTGGGTCTCGTTCCCGGCGTGGTAGCCGTCTCCCTTTCCGTGGGCAGAGCGGCGCCGTACCCAGCACCACCGCGCCACCTCCCGCGGGTCGACCTTCCGTGCGTCGTCGGTGATGGTGGCGGGGAGGGCGGTTGCGGCTTCGATGCGGCGGGCAGTTCCTTCGGGGGGATACCGCAGCTCTCCCGATTCCTTGTGCGCATACAGGAAGCAGCCTCCAGCGGCCCAGCCCTCCCTGCCTGCTTTTGCCGTGTCATACGCTTGGCACGTCAGGTGAACCCACCGCGCCACCTCACGCGCATCCACTGGCGGACACCGCGCCGGCCCCTCAGCCCGCAACCGCTCCCACAACGCGCGGGGCTCCTCATCCTTCCACGACCGAATGATGCGGGCCGCCTCCTGGGCAAGCTCGCGGTCGGTGTAGGCGTGGAGCATCAGTCTCACGCCCTGGTCCGGCTCGCACCAGAGATAGCGAGTCCCGTCGGCCTGCCCTTGCCCCTGCCGCAGTCCCAAGACCCGGAGGATGGCGTGCGCATAGCCGGTCTTGGCGCCCATTCTGGACACGGGCGGGCGCGCGTGCTGGCCCGCGTGGAGCTTGAGGGACAATGCCGCGGTGCCGGCGCAGAGCTCGACGAAGAGGGGGCATTCAGGCACGACCCCCTCCCACCACCGCAGCCACCTCCGCCCGGTCCTTCCGCCACAGCATCCGGAAGAGCCGCAGGCAGTCCTCCGCGTCCCGCATCGCCCGGTGCGTCCCGCCGCCGACCTCCCAGCCGGGCACGCCACGAGCGACCATCCACTCGCGGATTGCGTCCATCGACGTGGAGGGCAGGCCGAGGGGGAACAGATGCTCGCGGGCAAGCTGGCGGGTGCAGACCAGCCGGTAGAGGGCTGGGGGCTGCTCCTCCCCACACGCGGCGAACATCTCAGACAAAAAGCCCGCATCGAAGGGGGCGTTGTGGGCGACCAACACAGCACCCGCGAGCATCTTCTGCATCTCGAGAACCGCCTCCACCTTGTGCGGCGCCTTGTCCACCGGCCCCGGGTCGATGCCGTTGACCTCCAGCGCCTTCGGGTCTGCCCTCCGCCGCCAGCCAGGCCCCGGCCACACCAGCGAGCCGAACCGGCCCACCTCGACCCCGTCCTCCAGCCGAATCGCCGCGACCTCGATCACGTCGTGCACGCCCGGCTTGAGCCCCGTCGTCTCCGTGTCCACGATGCAGTAGATCTCACTCATGCCGCCTCTCCCTTGTCGACGAGAACCCCCGCCAGCTTGTGTCTCTGAATCACCCTGCGCGCCCACCGCGCCGTGATTGCGTCCTCACAGTCGCCCCGGGTCGCCCGCGGCGGGACCACCTTCGGAGGCCAGAGCTTCCACTGCCCCCAATCGTTGCGGGCGAAGACCTGCAGCTCCCCGAAGTGGATGGCGCGCTTCTGCTCCTCGGTCGGCCGCTCCTTGCGGATGTCGGCCCGCCGGTCGGCAGTACGGCACGCGCGCCGGAACACGTCCGACCCGAGGTTCATGGCCTCCGTGAGGCTCACCGGCCGCCCGAGCTCGTGGAGCTGGAACGGGGGAAGCCGGCGGCGCTTGCGGTGCCACCACGCGCCGTAGCCGTCGCCCACCGGCCCCACGAGCACGAGACCCATGTCGCCGCCGCAGTCGCAGGCCTTCCAGTCGCCAGCCACGCCCACAACATCCGCCCACGCGGGCTTGATGGGCTCGCGCTCCTGGATGGCCGCCAGCCCGCCCAATTGCCGCACGACCTCTCGCTGGGCCGGCGGCCGGAACTCGGTGGATTCCGGGTCTTCCTCGGGGGGCAGCGGCTCCGGCTCCACGATGACCGGTGCCTGCGTCAAGCTGTGCTCGAGGCTGGCCCCTGTCAGGTCGAGCACCACCGCATCGGACTGCTCGCCGAAGAGGCGCAGCACGCGCCCCACAATCTGGATGTAGAGGGGCTTCGAGCGGCACGGCCGGAGCAGCACCGCGAGGTCACACCGCGGGATGTCGGTTCCTTCGGTCAGCACGCCGACGTTGACCACGCAGTCCAGCTCGCCAGCGCCCAGGCGCCGCACGATGCGCGCACGGTCCGAGGCCTGCGACTCCCCGCAGACCCACGCCGCCCGCCATCCGTCCGCCCGCAGCGCCTCGCAGAGCTGCTCGGCCAGGTCGACACCCGGCACGAACACCAGCGCCGTCCGGGCCCCCCGGTAGTCCGCCATGGACGCGACGCAGTGCTCCACAGCCCCGGCCGCCACCAAGGCCTTCGCGGCCTCTTCGTCGTCGAGCTTCTCGAAGGCAGCCCGGTCGAGCTCCAGCGGGCGCCGGTCGAACACCGGGGGCAGTAGGTAGCCCTCCTGGATGGCCCGCTCGATGGGGAAGAAAAAGGCCGGCTCCTCGCCCCAGGTGTCCGTGAGCCGCAGGTCGTCCGTCCGCTCTGGCGTCGCCGTGAGCCCAAGCAAGTGACAAGTCCTGCTCGACTGTTCGGCGTGCTCGAGCACGCGAGCGATGACCCGCTGCCAGCCCGGCGAGGCGCTGTGGTGGGCCTCGTCGATGACCAGCAGGCGGATAGGCCCCTCGTCGAGGATGCGCTCCAACCGTGGCAGGTACTCGTGCTCTTCTCGGTCGAAGCTCCCGCAGGCATGACAGGGCTTCGTGCCGTCCTCGCGAGATGCTCCGCAGGCGGTGCACTTCTGGTAGGTCGAGACGCGCCAGAGGGTCTGGGCGCTCGCGAAGATGCACTGCCGCGAGGCGTCGTCCCGCGCGCCCTTGACCATGCCCGCTTTCGCCGCCCACGCCGCCCGCCACTCCGCCGGTGCCTTGTCGCCGCACAGCGTCCGCATCGGTTGGTCTACGAGCTCCGTCCGGTGCCCGAGCCAGAGCACGCGGCCACCAGCGCGAAGGGCGTCGTGCACCATCGACATGCCCGTGAAGGTCTTCCCGGTGCCGGTCGCCATGACCAGCAGCGCGGGGAGGCCCTCACGGAAGCGGGCGTAGACGGCGCCTCTGGCCTCGGTCTGGTATGGCCGGAGCTTCACCGCTCGCTCCAGTGCCGCGCCACCCACAAGCCCGCCGCCACGACGGCGCCCCACTCGATGACCGCGCCGACCCAGAGAGCCGCCCCGCCACCCGAGAGGGCGCCCTGCATGGAGAGCCATGCGCCGCCGCGGTTGACCGCGAGCAGAGCGCCTGTCGCGAGCCCAGAGAGGAGGAGTGGCCGGCGGGGTACGCGGAGTTGCCACGAAGCCCTCCCCGCCGACCGGGCCGCCGCTATCGCGGGTGCCCTGATGTGCACGTCGCTGTCGTCGTGCGCCTCCGCTCCTGGGTGTCCGGAGCCCTCTGTGCCGCCAGGCCGGCGGCTCCGGTCGAGTGCCTGGGAAGATGTTGTGGGGTTCATGCCGCACCCCCATCGAACGGCGTCGTGATGCGGAGGCCCATCGGGTCGCTGCCCGTGCCCCACGGTCTGCCGTGGATGTCGTGGGTCGGCCAGTCGCTCATGCGGGGAGGGCCCGAGCGCTGGGCACGCCGGCTGCTCGCGATGAGCGCCATCGCCCGGCCGTCGACCGCCACCAACACGAGCGGGTGACCGTTGAGCAGCGCGACGCGGTTGGTGTTGCCGGCCTTGGCGACCGGCACGGCCCACCACGGGATTCCGACGACTGAGAGCACGTCAGGATCCTCACAGCCCGGCGCGGTCACGGCGTGGAAGATCTGCTCCCTGTAGACGGCCGGCGACACGTCCTCCAGGCTCAGCCGATCCTTGAGCATCCCAGCCAGCGGCAGGGCGTGCTCGTGCGTCGCGAGCAGCTCCTCGCTCACCACGCACAGGGGCCAGCAGAGCCAGCGCTTGCGGGCAGCGATGACCGGGACGGCGGAGGCCAGGGGGACGCGCACGGCCATCTTGTGGCCGTCGATGGTGTAGGGGGGCTTCATGCGATGTCTCCGAACATGGGCTGGTCGATGCCAGGGTCTCCGCAGTTCCACACAAGGCGGGTCCACTGGCGGTCTGTGCGAAGGCGGTCCCACCAGATCACGGAGTACTCGGCGGGGTCTGTGCCGCCGCCCGTGAACGAGGGCCGGGGAACGAGGGTCCAGAGCGCGCGGGGCGGATGGTCGACCCAGAGGGGACCGCGCTGGATGCTGCCGAGGATGCTCTGCCGGAGCAGAAAGACCACATGCCGCCGACTGGCCCGCAGCGCGTGGCGGATGTGCGCCTCGGCATCGCGGTAGGGCGGGTTCCCGACCACCACGTCGAAGCGGTCGGCGTAGCCGGTGTGCAGGAACGAGCCGACGACCTGGGTGTCGGGCCGGCTCTTCTCGCACTGCCAGACCGCGGCCTTCTCGTCGCAGTCGACCGCCGTGATGTTGGCGGCGCAGTCAAGCTCGCGGATTGCGCGGCAGAAGGCCCCGCCGCCGGCGGAGGGCTCCAGCCAGCGGAGACCTCGAGGGCTGTCCGACTCGCGGAGCATGGTGCGCACGATGGCGTAGGCGACCACGTCCGGTGTGTAGTAGCGATCGAGCGGGTCCCGGCCAGTGTTGGGCTTCGGGGGGACGAGGAAGGTCTGGACGGCGGCGGTCATCCCTCACGCTCCCGTCGGTCAATGGCCTCGGCAGCGAGCGACATGCCCGCCGCGTCGGCGATGCCGTCCTGGTCGGTGGTGCAGCGCCCGGGGCGCAGGTCGATGCCGGGGAGCTCGTCGCGGACGTGGCGGATGGTGGCCCGCTTGATGCAGCCCTTGTCGCCGCTCCGCTTCCGAATGCCGGCGAGAGACCGCCAGCCCCCGCGGCCGCTGTGGGTGAGCCCCAGATGGCATGTCCAGTCCCGCCCCATTGACGCAACCACGCCCCGGATGACCCCAGCGTTGTGTGCGGCCTTGGCCTGGGAGGCGAGACCCTGCCCGGGGATGGTGACGTAGTCCTCGACCACGAGCACCACCAAGGGCAGCGGCGCGTCCTTCGGCAGGGAGTCGACGGCCTCGATTGTGAGTGACTGCTCGGCCGTCCAGAGCGCCATCCGAAGCGCCTCCGGTACGACCCGCCCGTCGGCGTCATGGTACTCGACGCCGCGGATGACGCGCGAGAAGGGCCCGAACCGGAGCACCGCAGCCCCATCGGCGCCCGGGTCGATGCCTCCGTAGATGCGCGGCTTGATGGCCTCGTCCGTGTGCATGTCTCTCTCCTCGCCCCGTCCGTGGGGCCTTGTCCGCCATCCTCGCAGGCGGAGACGCTGGCCCGGTGGACCAGTGCCGGGGCTTGTGGGCGCCCCGTTGCCCTCAGAAGGGGATATCGCCCCCGTCGTCCCAGCCTCCACCGCCGCCGTAGCCGCCACTGCCGCCCCGCTGACTGCTCCCGCCCTGGGAGCGCTGCTGCCCACGGTTGCCGTTGTCCCGCCCGCCCTGACGCCCCTGCGGCTCGCGAGCCTCTCCACCGCCCTCGCCCTTGCTGCCGAGGAACTGGAGGGTGTCGCACACGATCTCGGTGCTCCAGCGGTCCTGCCCCTCCTTGTCCTGCCACTTCCGGGTACGGATGCGGCCCTCGACGTAGACCTGTCGGCCCTTGGAGAGGAACTTGCCCGCGGCCTCGGCCGTGTTCCCGAAGGCGGTCACGGTGTGCCACTCGGTGTGCTCGCCCCAGTTGCCGTCCTGGTCCTTCTTGCGCTCGGTGGTCGCGACGCGGAGCTTGGCGATAGTCATCCCGCCGTTGGTGTTGCGCAGCTCGGGGTCAGCACCGAGCCGCCCGATGAGGATCGCCTTGTTGACTGTCATGGTTGGTCCTTGCGTTGGAGAAAGGGCCACCACTCCCACGACCTGCTGGGAGAGAGAAACCAGGAGCGTGCATGTCTGGTCGCGAGGTGGTGGCTGGAGAAGTGCCGGGCCTCTACCGAGGAGGGCTATTCGTGGCCCAGGAGTCAGGCTCGAGCAGGGGCAGAGGTCCCGGCGAATCAGGCGGCCGGACTGGCCACGAAGACGCGGACGGATGGGTGAGCGTCGCCCAAGGCCTTGGCCTCTTCGACCGACATCCCGAGGCCGTCGACAATCTGCTGAATGCGGTCGGGGGCTGGTGCGAGATGCCCATTCTCCCACCTGGAGAAGCTTTGCCGCGAGACTCCCAGCCGCTCCGCTGCCTCCGTGATGTTGAGTCCCGAGCGCTCTCGGGCTGCCCGTAGGGCTTGTGCTGGTGACATCGCTGTCCTCCGTTGATGGCTGGAGACTACCTGCGCCGCTACCGGGCGTCAAGCACTACGCGACGAAAATACGAAAGTGCTCACCAGACCGCCGCCCTACCGGTTTCTGTCCGCTCGGTGTAACTTTCCGCTTTACGCGAGCCGATGCCCGGACTACGCTCCCAGCGAGCAACGGAGGCACCATGCACGCAGCAGCACAGCCTATCCCCCAAGAAGAGGTCGACCGGCTCTGGCGCTGGTTCATGGGGGGCCGATGACCCCCACCTTCCTCGGACTGCTCCCGACCATCCCCCTCCTCCTCACGGCGTGGATCTGCGCCGTCATCCACGAAGGATAGACCCATGACCACTACCGAAATCGAGTGCCGCCCTCCCAACATTGAGCAGCGGTTCCGCGCGTTGACCACCCCGCGCGGCCTCGTGATGTCGACCACCCGCGAGGGCATGGTGAACATCGCCCAGGTTGCGGCTGCCCTCAGCAAGGCGCAGGGCGAGTTCCGCGCCGTTCCGAAGGGGCGCGAGGTCGAGGTTCGCATGAAGTCGGGCGGCAAGTACAGCTTCGCGTACGCAGAGCTGCAGGACATCCTCGCCATGGCCCGTAAGCCGCTCGCCGAGAACGGTCTCGCGGTCGTCTTCGGTGTCGAGAACCTCGCCGGCAAGGTGTCCGTGTCGGCTACGCTCATCCACTCCTCTGGGGAGTACATCCAGTCGACCATCACCGGCGCCTACAGCTCGGACATGAAGGAGCTCGGCGGGGCGGTCTCCTACCTCAAGCGCTACGCGGTGCAGTCCGTCCTGGGCATCGCGACGGGAGACGAGTCCATCGCCGTCGAGGGGCGCAGCGAGAACGAGCCCGACGCACCCCCGGAAGATGCCCGAATCAGCCAGAACGCGCTCAAGCTGGCCCCTGGAACGGACAAGTTCGAGGCCCGAAGCCAGGCTGAGTCGGCCGCCAACAGCCTGAACCGGAAGAACTGGATCAACGACACCCTCGCCAAGCGCGGCCTCGGCGCTGGTGCGTTCCGCAAGTTCATCGAGGGTCAGCAGTTCTCGACCGAGCCCGCGCACTGGGCACGGTGGCAGATGCAGTTCTTCTCCGTCCTGTTCGCCGAGATGGAACTCGCGCAGTTCGACTTCACCGAGGTCGAGATCTGGCTCGGCTCCTCCATGCCCCTTGGGAAGATGACCGAGAACGCTCTCGCGTCGGTCTGTCGCGATGTCGCCTCCGACGGCTGGGCCAACTCCGTCCGTCAGGTCAACCGTCAGGCCCTGGGTGCCCGATGACCACGCCTGTCACCCCCGCCGAGAGTGTGGTCTACATGGACCCCGAAGAGGCACGCAAGCGCCTCGCGGAGCGCGCCCGCGTCGCTGCCGACATGAGGGCCAGGGCCCGCGAACAAGAGGGCTGGTACGACCAGGAGACGCGCCGCCTGCGCTCCGTCGCCGTCCTCCACTCGCAGCAGGTGGCCGCCCAGCACCACGCCCAGGAGCGCGCCCGGCGTGACCTGGAGCTGGCCCGGATGCTCGAGCACAGCCCCCGCCGTGTCGCGGTGGACGTGTGGCACGATGCCCGCCTCGACGTGGAGGGGCTGGAGACTCGCCAGCAGATTCCGGCCGGGGAGCTGGACGGCTGCCCGGTGACCGTGCTGCGGGTCGGTCGTGGCCCCCTCGACTGGTCCATCCGTGTGGCCTGCGTCGAGACCGCGCTCGGTGTCGAGGTGCTCCGAAGCAACGTCTTCGAGTTCCAGCAGCGCGTGCCGTTCATCGGAGAGCACGGCTGGAACCGAGCCGGCGCATGGGTCGGCAACCCCGGAGACCCGGTGTGCCGCGTCCGTCTGCGCGCCCCCGCGCCCTACTACCGGTCCCTCGTGGACCAGCACTGCCGCCTCTGGGCTCTCGGCGATGCCGAGGGTCTGGGCCGGCTCATCTTCTGAACCCTGGAGGGCAACATGGAACAGGACAACATGCACCCGCTGCTCGAGAGCGGAGAGCGACAAACAAACGGGTGGTTGGGGGTCACTGGTGGCGCCGCCTGGTACGTCTGGAAGGCGCAGAAGGGGGGCACATGGAACGGCAGCAGTGACATGCCCGGCGTGTGCGAAGGGGTCAATGTGACCGGGCTGGACAGCCCCCGCGCTGTTGCCGAGGCGTTGTGCACCTACCGGTACCTGCGCAGGTGGATGGAGAGCCGGAAGCCCAAGACCGAGAAGCCCCCCACGACCGATTGGGAGGCGGTGGCCGAAGAGCGCGCGGCCGACTTCGACCGGCTCGCAGCCGCAATCGAGATGGCCCACGAAGCCCTGACAGACAAGCCGCACACCTACACCGACGCCTCCTGCAGCGACCTGGTGACCGCCTGCCAGAAGGCCCGCCGCACCATCGAGGACCACGCGCCCACCAAGCGCGCCCAGGCCGCCGAGCTGCGCGCCCTTCGCGCCGAGAACGGGCGCCTCCGCTTCGCCCTCTCCGCCATCGCCGACAGCGAGAGCACCGAGGCCCCAGACCCGACCGAGACCCCCGCGGAGCTCGCCTGCAGGGCCATCGGTGTGGCCTTGTCGCTCGCCCACCGCGTGCGCGTGCTGGAGGCCAAGAACCGCCAACTTCACGCGAAGGCGGGCCCGCCCGACCTCGACACCACCCCCTTCTGAGGAGGCCACCATGGCAACCCACCCCAAGATCTACACCGACATCCAGAAGGCCATCCGGCGCGCTGGAAGCGCAGGAATCGGCGTCAGCGAGCTTATCCAGCAGCTCCCCGGGGTGCCTACCCCCGGCCGCGTGCGGGTCGTGCTGACAGCGCTCCAGGTGCTGGGCGAGGTCTCGTTCCACGGCCAGCACTCCCTCCGCGGGCTCCCGCTGCGGGTCCGCTACGTCAAGGACCTCGCGCCCGTGGTCGACAAGTCGCCGAGGGGCATCGCCGAGGCGGTAGCGAAGTTCCACCGCCGGGCAGCGCGGGGCACTGGATCAGAGCTGCAGGTCATCCTCGCCGTCGGCCGGTTCGGCCATGCCGCGAGCTCGCACGTCGCCCTCTACACCGGCATCCCCTACGACACGGTCTATGGAATCTTGGTCCGAGGCCACAAGGAGCACCAGACCCTCAACCGCTCGACAAGCATCGTGTGCGACGGCTCGAAGAAGTTCCACGTCTACAGCCTGGCCCCCGCCGGTCAGAGCATCTTCGACGCCCACAACAACACCCAGACTATGGCGGCCCGATGACCCCCACCGTTCAACTCGTCCGACTCCCCTGCTACGTCGACCTCCCCTTGCCCGAGTACCAGACCGCCGGCGCCGCCGGCTTCGACCTTCGCGCCGCTCTCATCGGTGCTGGGCTCGAGGTCTGCTTGTGGGGCGATGTCACCCTCCGGCTCGACCAGGGAACCCCCGTGCTGCGCATGGGCCCCCACAGCCGCGCCCTGGTGCCGCTGGGTCTGGTCGCGGTCATCCCGCAGGGCTTCGAGGGGCAGATTCGGCCCCGCTCTGGGCTCGCGAAGAGCCACGGCGTCACCATCCCCAACGCGCCCGGCACCATCGACGCCGACTATCGGGGTGAGCTGAAGGTCATCCTGCAGACCGGCGCCCAGGGCTTCGTGATTCGCAACGGCGAGCGCGTCGCCCAGATGATCATCGCCCCGGTGGTGCGGGCTGTGCTGGTGGAGGTGCCGCCCGAGGAGGCGCCGCAGACAGTCCGCGGCGCTGGAGGCTTCGGCTCTTCGGGGGTGGTGTGACCCCCGCCGAAGCCGCCGCCCTCGAGCCCGGCACCCGCGTCCGCTGGCCCGACTTCGGGAGTGCGGGCCGCATCCTCTACCGGGCTGGCCGTGGCCGGCTCGTCCGCCTGGTCACGCGAGAGCGAGGCCAACCCATCCACACCCCACGCTGCGCCCAGGTCGACATCGGCGCGGCGGTCATCGCTGTTCCTGTCGAGCAGCTGGGGCGTGTGCAGTGAGCGCCCACACCCTCATCTCCGGCCCCGGCTGCCGGCCCGCGCCCCGCAACGTCCCCTACATCAGCAAGGGGTGCGTGCTCACCCTCTGCGTCGAACTCCGCGACGGAGAGCCAGTGTCCACGCTCTACAGCGGCACAAGCAACCCCTTCGACCTCTTCGAGAAGCACCGGCGCTACCCCGTCGTGATGGAAGCGCTGACGGTCTACGCTGGAAGCAAGCGGCGCGAGCAGATGACCGACTGCACCTGCCGCCGTGGCCGCATCTGCGTCAAGCACGGCCCAGAGTGGGCGGCCCGCATGTGGCGGGAGATGGAGCGGCGCTGTCACGAGCGGAGATTCCTGCCCTGCAACCCAGACGGCTCCCGCATTCGGACGGTGGGGGCTCTGTTGATGTCGAACAAGAAGGACGCGCTGCGGGAGTGCCAGCGCCTCGGCATCCGCCACCTTCGGACGATGGACGGGCACAGCGAGACCCTCTCGGTGGAGGTGGTGCCGTGACCGCCCGCGACCCCCGGAAGGACCCCCGCCCCGGTGACGTGCTGCGCAGTGGGGACGGCTTCGGCTCGTTCACCATCCACGTTCGCGGACGCGACTACGGCAGCAAGGAGGTCCTGTACCAGGAGGACGGCTGGGGCGAGATGCTGCGCTGCTACATCGACGACTGGCGGGAAGACGCCGAGAACGATGTGGTGGTGAGGCGAGCCGAGGACCGGTGAAGCCCGCGACACTTTCCCCTGGACAGTCCTAATAGAATGCTATTACTGTACGGGGGACAGGAGACGCGATGCCGACCATTCAGGCCGTGGCCCCGCCCGAGCTCGTGGGCGCAGTCGACAGCTACGCCAGCGACACGGGCCAACCTCGGAGCAGCGCGTCTCGCGAGCTGATGACGATTGCTCTGCGCTCGCTGGGTCGGTGGCCTCCCGCTTCCCCAGCACAACCCAACACCACCGCCGCACCCGCGGCACCCCCACAGGAGACAGCACCATGAACCTCCCCTCCCTCCTCCTCGCCGTCAGCATCGGCGCCAGCACTCCGGCACATGCGGCAACCGAGTCCGCCTCGATGCTCTGGGCCGCCTACGAGGCCATCCTCGGCGCCGAGCGCGCTGCCAACGTCGTGCACGCCTACGGCACCGTGGTCTCCAGCGCCAACGAGGCCATGCAGATCGAGATCGCCATGGTCGAGTCCGCCGCTACCGGGATGGATGTCGGCGCAATCCGCACCGCCCTCATGTACCGGCTCGCCTCCATGGGCGCGCTTATGGGCGCCCTCGACCTGACGAGCGGCTACGACGCCCG
>JGI10211J34971_10003749_pt1 | contig 12118 bp, 8 predicted proteins | sample Etolagsediment_FD_34971 | JGI IMG/M metagenome (IMG submission 34971) | reverse complement strand
TCAGGGGCTATTTCGTAGAGCATGGTCTTGAGGTTATCGTCATCCAATTCCTTGTATTTTACCCTTTCCAGATCCCCCCTGATTCTCAAAACGGGTTGTTGACCGGCTGCCAGATGAAGGTCTGAGGCTTTTTGATCATTCATAAGCTTAAAAAAGGCATCGATTTGGGCCATAATTATCTCCCTTTACATATAGCCATTAAACAAGCGCTCTATCCTAATGTTTGTTATGTATATCATATAGATGATTGTCTTCAAACATTATTTTTATGCACATGAGGTAATTCGTCTTATTGTCACGCAGTTTTCCTTTATAAAATTGAAACCCTTGACATTATTTAAAACCCTACATATAAAACCTATGTACAAGAAAGAGTATTAGAGAACAATATTAAAAAAGAGGAGAACCGTGGACAGGAAAGATACACTTATAATCAATGGAGATGAATTTTCCTTTAAGCCTGGAGACACTATTTTTCAGGTTGCTGAGAGAAACGGCATTGATATCCCGACTCTCTGTTACAGCAAAGGATCGAATCCCACTGGGGCCTGCAGGATATGTGTGGTTGAAGTAAAAGGCGCTCGAAACCTTCTTCCTTCCTGTGCTACCCCTGTTTCTCCGAATATGATAGTGGAAACGGAATCAGAGAGGGTTATAAAATCCAGGCAACTAAATATAGAACTGCTTCTCGCCTCAGGGCACCATAATTGTATTACCTGTGAGAAAAATGGTGATTGCCGACTCCAGGATCTTGCCTATAGATATAAGATTGAGACAGTCAGGTTTCCAGAAAGTATAACTCTATACGAAACTGAGACAAACACCCTTATTATCAGGGATTTTTCTCGATGTATTCTATGTGGCCGCTGTGTTCAGGTATGTAATGAAGTTCAAGTCAACAAGGCTATTTCATATGGATACAGAGGGTCTGCATCTAAGATTGTTGCTGTGGGTGATCTTCCTTTGAATGAGTCTGATTGTGTCTTTTGTGGGGAGTGTGTTCAGGCCTGTCCGGTGGGTGCCTTGACAGAAAGTTCAAGCCGCTTTCAAGGACGGCCTTGGGAGGTAGAAAAGGTTCAGACAACATGCCCGTATTGTGGAGTTGGGTGCCAGATGAATCTTCATATAAAAGATAATAAGGTGATAAAAATAACAGGCACAGAAGATGTTGCGCCCAATTTTGGCAGCCTTTGTGTCAAGGGTAGATTTGGGTATGATTTTATTAATAGACCTGAAAGACTTTCTGCCCCGCTTATAAAGGAAGGTGGAAGCCTTAGGAATGCATCATGGGATGAGGCCCTTTCTTTAGTTGCTAAACGATTGGGCGATATAAAGTCTCAATATGGGCCGGATTCTATTGGAATCTTCAGTTCTGCGAAGATAACAAATGAAGAAAACTATATTGCCCAGAAGTTTGCCAGGGCTGTTGTTGGCACAAACAATGTTGATCATTGCGCAAGACTTTGCCATGCTTCAACAGTCGCTGGTTTAGCAGTAGCCTTTGGATCAGGCGCAATGACAAATTCAATAGCTGATATAGAAAAATCAGAGCTAATTCTGATTACCGGTTCAAATACAACAGAGGCCCACCCTATTATATCTTCATATATTAAAAGGGCAGTTGAATTGGGAAGAACAAATTTGATCGTAATAGATCCTCGAAAGATAGAGTTAACTAAATTTGCCACCCTCTGGCTACGGCAAAACCTGGGCACCGATGTAGCCTGGGCAAATGGCATGATGCACGTGATTATAAGTGAAGCCCTTTATGACAAGAAATATGTTGAAGACAGGACAGAGGGTTTTGATGAGTTACAAAAGACGGTTGAGAAATATGATCCTGAATTTGTAAGTAAAATAACAGGTATCCCTGCTGATGATATAATAAAGGCAGCGAGGATGTACGCTAATTCACAACCTGCCTCTATATTTTTTGCAATGGGGATAACCCAACACACCACAGGCACGGATAATGTTAAGTCAATGGCTAACCTGGCAATGCTTTGTGGTAATGTGGGCGTACCAGGAGGAGGGGTAAACCCACTCAGGGGTCAGAATAATGTTCAAGGTGCCTGCGATTTCGGGGCACTGCCAAATGTATTTAGTGGTTACCAGCCAGTCGGAGATCCTACCGTAAGAGAAAAGATGGAAAAGGTATGGGGGGTAAAGGGTTTGCCAGAAACGTTGGGATTAACAATAACAGAGATGGTAACAGGGGCTGCACAGGGTAAGCTAAAGGCCCTTTATGTCATTGGGGAGAACCCGCTTGTGTCAGACCCTGATATAAATCATGTTGAACAGGCCTTAAAAAACCTTGATCTCTTAGTGGTGCAGGATATCTTTCTGTCAGATACAGCACAAATTGCGGATATTGTACTCCCTTCGGCATCATTTGCTGAGAAGAATGGAACATTTACAAATACCGAGAGGAAGGTTCAGTCGGTTCGCAAGGCCATAGACCCACCTGGCAAGGCAAAACAGGATTGGGAGATTATATGTGATGTATCTAATCGAATGGGATACCCAATGGAATATATAGATAGCAAGGCGATCATGGAAGAGATGAATAGCGTAACTCCTTCATATGCTGGGATCAGTTCCTCAAGGTTAGAGAAGGGAGGCCTTCACTGGCCGTGTCCGACCCCTGACCATCCAGGAACTCCTATATTACATGTCGATAAATTCACAAGGGGACGAGGCCACTTTCATGCGATAGAGTATATCCCGCCAGCAGAGGTGCCGGATGATGAGTACCCCCTTTATCTGACCACAGGGAGGGTTCTTTACCACTTTCATACTCGAACCATGACTATGCAATCCGAAGGCCTGGATGAACGAGCCCCGGAATGCTTTGTTGAGATCTCTGCACAGGATGCCAGGTATTATAATATAAAACAAGGAGATCTAGTGAGGGTAAGCTCAAGAAGGGGAGAGATTCAGGCTATGGCAACGGTCTCTGACCGGGCGAAAAAGGGGACTATATTTATCCCATTTCATTTTGCCAAGGCAGCTGCAAACAGGTTGACCAATCCTGCTCTTGATCCAATTGCCAAGATACCAGAGTTTAAGGTCTGCGCTATTAGAATTGAAAAAGTATAGGTTTCCTAAGAAACTAACCGCGGAAAAGAGCATGGGGATGTCTTTTTTTGCTGCATGCCCCTGGCCCAGACCTGGCATGCAAGGGCTGAGTTCTATGGATTACACAGCCGCTTTATTACAGTTTCCCTAAAATGCTCCAGCGAAGTCGCGCCAGGGCAGGCCTTTAACAGGGGGCCTCAGCGTGCCCCGTAAATCGGGGCCATTCGACAGGCTCATGGTCCTGAGCAAAGTCGAAGGACACACGCGCAACGCGGATTTGACTATTAGGCAACATGGCGGTAGGTGCCCCGATTTATCGGGGTCTGCCTGTGCATTACTTATAGGGAATGAGACAAAAAAAGACATCTCCATGCTCAACGTATAATTGCTTTCATATATAACCCTGAGACGAAACTTCGGGAGTCATTTGCTAAGGAGAAATAAGATGTCAGAACTAAAATCAGGCCCAAAGAATGAGATAACACCTGATATGTGGGGAGAGATGGACAAAATCATCGATAGCTATAAGGATAAACCAGGTTCTCTTATACCTGTCCTTGAGGAATGCCAGAATGTCAGTGGTTATCTCCCGATAGAGGTACAGGAGAGGGTATCAAGAGGTCTCAATATACCTGGAAGCACAATCTATGGTGTAGTAACCTTCTATTCCTTTTTCACTATGGTTCCAAAAGGCAGACATACCATAAAGGTGTGTCTGGGGACAGCGTGTTATGTGAGGGGGGGAAAGGCGAATTTAGATTTTATAAAGGATGAATTTGAAGTTGAAGTAGGGGCTACTACTGCAGATCTTAGGTTTTCCTTAGATTCGGTCCGATGTTTGGGTGCATGCGGAATGGCCCCTGCTATGGTAGTAGATGAAGATACATATGCCCAGGTTAGCAGGGGGAATATAATGGAGATCCTCGAGAGGTATAAATAGGAGTAACGCAATGGGGAGAATAAACAGAAATCAATTGAATGAAATAAGGCTTAGCGGGAAAGATATTGTTGATATTCGTTTAGGTAAGGTACCTATAAAAGCTGATGGCGAAAAACATCTGATGATATGTGGCGGCACTGCATGTTATGCAAGTAAAAGCGAACCAGTGAGAGATGCCCTTAAAAGAGAGGTAGAAACGAGAGGGCTTTCAAATAGATGTAAGGTTATAGAGACCGGAAATGATGCATTTGCAACCTTGGCCCCAGTAATGGTTGTCTATCCAGAAGGCGTATATTATGTCCATCTTATCCCGGATGACGTGCATGATATAGTATCCCAGCACCTTATTAATGGGAAGCCGGTCGAAAGGCTTTTTTACCGGGATATTGAAAATGATAAACCTATATCTAAGATGATGGACATACCGTATTTTTCTCATCAAAGAATGGTAACCTTAAGGAACCTGACCCTTATAGACCCTGAAAACATAGATGATGCCATTGCTCGGGATGCCTATCAAGGGGCAGCAAAGGCATTGATCGATATGGCAGCAGAGGAAATTATTGATCAGATGAAGATTTCAGGGCTTAGGGGTAGAGGAGGAGCGGGATTTCCTACAGGAATGAAATGGGAGTTTGCCAGCAAAGCCAAAGGTGCTGTTAAATATATTCTCTGTAATGCTGATGAGGGAGATCCTGGTGCATTTATGGACAGAAGTGTTCTTGAGGCAGACCCACATGCAGTATTAGAGGGGATGATCATTGCGGCTAAGGCAATCAATGCCCATCAGGGGTATATTTACTGCAGAGCAGAGTACCCCCTTGCAATAAAAAGACTTAGCATAGCAATAGGGCAGGCCAGACAATATGGCCTTTTAGGGACCGATATTCTTGAAAGCGGATTTGACTTTGATTTGGAGATTTACCAGGGAGCAGGAGCATTCGTGTGTGGAGAAGAGACTGCCCTGATGACATCGATAGAAGGAAAAAGAGGAATGCCCAGGCCGCGTCCCCCTTTCCCAGCGCAGGAAGGCCTATGGAAAAAACCAACCGTTTTGAATAATGTTGAAACCCTTGCAAATGTTGCACAGATTACTTTAAATGGGGGAGAATGGTATGCCAGTGTTGGCACTGAGTCGAGTAAAGGAACCAAGGTTTTTGCCCTTTCCGGAAAATTAAATAATAGTGGCCTGGTAGAGGTTCCCATGGGAATGCCATTAAAGAATATTATCTATCAAATTGGAGGCGGGATACCAGAGGGCAAGCGTTTTAAGGGAGTGCAACTGGGAGGTCCATCAGGGGGGTGCATTCCTTCGGAGCTGCTTGATACCGTTACGGATTATGAGGCCATAACCAGTACAGGGGCAATTATGGGATCTGGCGGTATGGTTGTAATGGATGAAGATAACTGCATGGTAGACATAGCAAGATTTTTTATGGAATTTTGCCAGGAGGAATCATGTGGGAAATGCACTCCGGGAAGGGAAGGAACCAAAAGGATGCTGGAGATACTTTTACGTATAACAGAGGGAAGGGGTGAGCTTTCTGACATTGATACATTGGAAGAGCTTGCCATGATGGTGAAGGATTCTGCCCTGTGTGGTTTGGGGCAGACTGCGCCGAATCCGGTTCTGTCAACATTAAGATACTTCAGACACGAATATGAAGACCATATTTTGGAGCACCGCTGCGAGGCAGGTGTTTGCCCTAATTTAGTTAAGGCCAAGTGTATAAATGCTTGCCCTCTTGGACAGGAGGTTCCTGGATATATAGCTTTGATAAAAGAGGAAAGATTTGAGGAGGCCATAAGGTTGATACGGCAGACCAACCCAATGCCCGGCACCCTTGGGAGGGTATGTAACCATCCTTGTATGGATGTATGTGTGAGGGCCCAGACAGACGAGCCCATCAATATCCCAAAGATAAAGAGGTATGCTGCGGATATGGCCCGTGAGAGAGGGATTGTTGTAGAATTTAAAAAAGCAAAAGGAAATAGCGAGAATATTGCAGTAATAGGTGGTGGCCCCAGCGGATTAGGTGCAGCGTATTATCTCAGCCTTATGGGATATAGTGTGACCATATTTGAGGAATTACCTAAGCTTGGAGGAATGCTCAGGTATGGGATTCCTGCCTACAGGCTTCCACGAGATATCTTAGATGAAGAGATTGACTATATGATAAATACAGGTATAACTGTAAGGACAGGGGTAAGGGTTGGCAGAGAGATTTCAATGGGAGAGCTGCAAAAAGGCTTTGATGCTATCTTTGTCGGCATTGGTGCTCATAGGAGTCAAACCATGGGTATCCCCGGGGAGGATAGAGAGGGGGTTTTTGGAGGAGCAGAATTTTTACGCCAGGTAGAGCTCGGAACCCCTCCTGCGATTGGAAAAACAGTAGCGGTAATCGGCGGCGGTAATGTTGCAATCGACGTGGCGAGAATATGTAGGCGAATGGGATCTGAAGTCACCATACTCTACAGGCGGGAGCAAAAGGATATGCCCGCAGCGATAGATGAGATAGAAGATGCCCTTGCTGAGGGGATCAATTTGAGAACATTGATGATGCCTGAGTCCATTGCGAACGTCAATGGAAGGCTGGCCTTTACCATGCATAGATGTAAGCCAGGGGGATTTGATAAAGACGGGAGAAGAATACCGACTCCCATCCCTGGTGAAGTTGTAGAGGAGCAGTACGATACTATATTCGCTGCTATTGGACAGGTTTCTGATACAAGTTTGATAAGTACTTTCGATTTAAGAAAAGGATGGATTACAGTAGACAGGCTAACACTCAAGACAAATCTGGACAATGTTTATGCCGGTGGCGATGCGGTAACCGGGCCTGCAATGGTTGTAGATGCCCTGGCAGCAGGGAAAAGGGCAGCAATAGCTATCGACAGGGATCTTTCAGCAAAGAGGAGAGAGAAACCCTATAAAGAACAGCATGATAAGATATTTATGACTATGCAAGTGCCTGAGGAGATTGTGAAGCAAGATATGACGAGAACTCCTAAAATTTCTGCTGAGGAAAGAATTAAAGATTTCAGAGAGGTCGAACGTGGCTTTGACATAGAGACAGTTAAGAGAGAATGCGCTCGATGTCTGCGGTGTGACGTAAAGATTGATTAGGATATAACATGAAATGGATAGATGAAGATGACGGCATGCACTACGAGGGGACGTGTATTCGACCTCCAAGTGAGGCAAATAGCATTCTGCTTCAGGCTACCGTTGGTTGTTCCCATAACAAGTGCACCTTTTGCGGCACATACAAGGATAAACCATTTCGAATCAAGGATAATGATATTATCTTGAGCGATATCCTTTTTGCGTCACGGTATATGCGGAGTACAAAAAGACTTTTTATCATGGATGGTGATGCCTTGATCATTCCGTATCGCCGTTTGACGTGGATTCTGGATAGAATAAAGGAGCATCTCCCGTGGGTTACACGGGTCGGCGTTTATGCGAACACCAAAGGCATAAAGATGAAGAGTCAGGAAGAATTAGTTCATTTGAGAGAAATGGGCCTGGGAATTATCTATATGGGTATTGAGACAGGCGATGATCAGACCCTGGAGGCTATCAGAAAAGGGGCAAATGCTCAGAGAATTATCGATATGGGCAAAAAGGTTAAACAAGCAGGGATTACGCTTTCTGTTACCGTTCTTTTAGGGATTGCAGGCAAACAAAGGTCACTCATCCATGCAAAGGCAACAGGAGAAGTCTTGAGTGCGATTGATCCCGACTATGTTGGCGCCCTGACATTAATGATAATGCCAGGGACATCTCTGGCAAATGATCTTTCAGCTGGTCAATTCGAACTTCTTGATAATTCTGGACTACTCATGGAACTAAGAGAAATGATAGCCTCCACTCACCTATCGAAAGGCCTTTTCTTTTCAAACCATGCATCAAACTATTTGCCGGTGAAGGTCAGGTACCCGGAAGGGAAAGAGCAGGCCCTTCAGCTCATAGATATGGCCGTTCAGGGAAAGGTTGGCCTTAGACCGGAATGGATGAGGGCACTTTAGATGTATCTGCACAAAATTTGATGGAGGGGCATGGGTATCTTTTTTTGTTATGTCCTTCAAACAGGGCGCCTTGCCATGTCATTTCAAAATTGGGTAATAGCCTCTCGGCCTTAGAATTATATGCTCCGTCTATTTTATCCAATTTTTAAATAGACAACTAAGCTTAAACTATAGTTATAAGGGTATAAGCAAAAAAAGATACCCATGCCCAAAAGAACAAGCAGTTTACTGATGTAAATTGTGATATGAGGGTCTTGAAATTGAAGAAAAGCACTCATATCCCATCATAGTATCAAATGTGGTGATTGTATGATCACTAACTGGCAAAGAGATAGCTCCCCCTATGCGGTTATAATGGCTGGAGGAAGTGGCACCAGGTTCTGGCCACGAAGCAGAAAAAACAGGCCGAAGCAACTCCTTAATATAACCGGAGATGAGATTCTTCTCAAAAAAACAATTGAACTCATTGCGCCCATTATACCCGCCAACAGGATCAAGATAGTAACCACCCTCCTCCAGGCAGATTCCGTCAAAAGCACCGTTTCCCATATACCTGAAGAAAATATCATCACAGAACCCTTTGGGAGAAATACCGCCCCTGCAATCGGTATTGCTGCCATTTTCATCGAGAAAGATATGAAGGATGCTGTTATGGTCGTTCTGCCTGCAGATCACTATATTGAGGATACAAAAACGTTTCATCAGACCATAATGGCGGGTGCCTTCCAGGCCTTGCAAGGGGATTGTATCGTTACCATAGGGATTCCTCCACGGGGACCGGAAACCGGGTATGGGTATATAGAGGCAGGTGAGGTAACAGATACAAAAAATGGTATATATGCTGTTACCTCCTTTCATGAGAAACCCGACATACACACAGCCGGGCGTTTTATCAAACAGGGCACCTTTTTTTGGAATAGCGGTATCTTTATTGCGAGAACAGGGAGAATGCTCAAGGAAATCGAGGAATACCTTCCCCATAATTATCAAGGGCTTATGAAAATAAGGGCATCCCTTGGTACGGGCAAAGAAACGGATGTTATCAACAGTGTTTACAAGGAAATGGAAGCTATCTCTATTGACTATGGCGTTATAGAAAAATCAAGTCATGTGTTCATGATAAAAGGGAATTTTGGATGGAATGATGTGGGATCGTGGCCATCCGCAGCCCAATATTGGCCGAAGGATAGTAATAAACACTCCTTCATAGGAGATGTGATGAGCCTTGATTCTTCTCAATGTATTGTGTATAGCCCAAAGAAACCGGTTGCACTTCTGGGTGTAAAGGACCTGGTCATTGTCGAAGATGAGGATGCCCTGTTAGTCTGCAACAAAGAACGGGCCCAGGATGTAAAAAAGCTCGTTGAGATGCTGAAATCAAAGGGGAGGGATGAGATTTTGTAACTCTCAAAAAATAGAGAGTGCACGTAGTCAGTCATTATTGGTCAGTTGTAGGTTTCGATCATTAAAAAACACAACAATAGGTGGTATATTCATCACCACGTATTTGAGTGGAATTTTTTTAAGATATCACCTTTCGGAAACAAGCCTGCCAGCACATAGTGGCAGAAAGTTTCTACGGACAACGGACAACGATCTACTGACAATATTTTGCTGGAGGATATATGAACCCAGAAATTTATAGAGAATACGACATACGGGGTGTCATCGGTGAAGATATTGGCGAGGATGAATTTGTTACAATCGGAAAGGGGTTTGGCACCTATTTCAACCAGGTAGGGGAAAAGTCAATTGTGGTAGGAAGGGACTGTCGCCTGAGTTCACCCACAATACAAGAGGACGTGGCCGAGGGCCTTATAAGCAGTGGCTGTAATGTTTTAGATATAGGCATTTGCCCTACCCCAATCCTTTATTTTGCCCTCCGGCACCTCAAGGCTGATGGAGGGATTATGATTACTGCGAGCCATAATCCACCTGAGTACAACGGCTTTAAGGTATGCAGCGGTTTTGAAACTATCTATGGGAAAGAAATTCAGAAAGTACGACAGATTATTGAAAAGGCAGATTTTGTAAGCGGAAAGGGAACATATTCGTCGCATGAAATAACTGAGTCGTACATAGAGAGGATTACACGGGATATTACCATCAATCCAGGAATCAAAGTGGGTTTTGATGCTGGGAACGGAACAGCAGGGCCGGTAGGGGTAGCAATTTTACAATCACTCGGCTGTGAGCTTCACGATCTGTATTGTGATATGGATGGCTCCTTTCCTAATCATGAACCAGATCCTACTGTACTGGATAACATGAAAGACCTGATTACAAAGGTCAAAGAGCATAGCCTTTCTGTGGGGATTGGAGTTGATGGAGATGGAGACAGGATTGGAGTAGTAGATAGTGCAGGTGATATTGTATTTGGGGATATGCTGTTGCTCCTGTTTGCACGAGATGTTTTACGCAATCATCCTGGAGCAACAATTATTTCTGAGGTTAAATGCTCAGATAGGATGTATAAAGACATCGAGGCTCACGGCGGAAATGGCATTATGTGGAAGACAGGGCATTCTTTGATAAAGAGTAAAATGAAGGAGAGCAAAGCACTTTTGGCAGGAGAGATGAGTGGCCACATGTTTTTCGCAGACAGATATTTTGGGTATGATGATGCTATCTACGCATCATGCAGGCTGTTAGAGATACTCTCTACAACAGGTAAATCATTACAAGAGCTTTTAGCGGATGTCCCCAAATCATATACAACACCTGAAATTAGAGTCGAATGTCCTGATTCTAAAAAATTTGAGCTTGTCGATAGGCTAAAAGATGAATTCAGAACACACTATACAATAATTGATGTTGATGGTGTCAGAGTTGTGTTTGATGATGGGTGGGGATTGGTGAGAGCCTCTAATACCCAGCCTGCACTCGTGCTGAGATTTGAGGCACAATCCAAAGAAAGGCTTGAAGAGATTCAAACTTTGGTGGAAAGTGCTATAGATAAATTCAGGTGATACGAATTAAGTTTTCATATGCGTAACGATAAGATCAAGGGGTTGTTGCGAGCGCAGGGATCAAAGAGCCCATGGATTGCTTGGTTACAGCCTACCTGCGGCACGAAGGCCCTCACGTACCGCTGCCGCAAACCTACATAGCTCATCTGTGGGCTTCTTTCTGCCCTTTGCTGTCAATGACTTGAAAAAAGTCAGGCGCAATCCAGAACTTAGCTCAAGCTGGACTCCTGCACTGTGACGGCCGCGGTTGCAGATATTTGTTGAAGCCAATCCTCGTAACATTGGGTTTCTGTGAGTCTTAACAGCATAGCCGTGCCGCTCTAATGCTGCTTTTAGCTTCGCTCCCAGGTCGTTGTCTTTACCGCCCAAGAATACAGCTAGTTCGGGACTTCCTTCGCCATGGATAGCAACCACGGCATCGGACTCCTGAATAAGCTCAACACAACGGGGTTCATCAAAATTCGTGCTGGTGATATGAAGACGATTGTTGTTTTTGGGCTTTATTCCTTCGAATATGGCCAGTGATAAATCATTATTGGCCACTTCTTTTGCCACTTCTGATGTTCCCGGTTCAATAGCTCCGCCATGAGGCGCCACTATGATTGTGTTCGATTCCTCACGTTTAACGGCAGAGATACAGAAATCGATGCCTTCTCTCTCTTTCTTGCTGAGTTCCGCAAAATTTCGGTATATATCCATTTGGATATCGCACTAACATTTACATTTATAAATTACGAGTCAAAAGCACACCTGGAGACCTGTCAAAAAATCAAAAGAGTCAAACGGAGGCTTGATCCCTTCAAAAGGTCAGCTACAACACCTTCCCTGCATTAATCATCCAATGGCGGTGGAATCAAGACGAAATTGCCCACATGTTTTTTTTCCAGGAACTCGCGTTGCGCGTCCGCAATCCGTTCGAGCGGAAATATCTTTGCTACTAGCGGTCGCAACTCGCCGTGCTCAATGTACGAAATAAGATTGGGGAAAACAGGCTCGTCCCATGCAGTGCAGCCTATCAGCGTTAGTGCGCCAAGCGCAGCTTGGTGCTTCTTTTGGGGTGAAAGTCCCCATTGGGCAGAGCCTAACCAGCAGCCCATAT
>JGI10211J34971_10003747_pt1 | contig 12122 bp, 11 predicted proteins | sample Etolagsediment_FD_34971 | JGI IMG/M metagenome (IMG submission 34971) | reverse complement strand
TTTATAACTCCGAAAGTAACCCATAAATCTTAAGTGTTTCTCTGTGTAAGTTATTGATTTTAAACATTTTTTTATTTCTGACTACTTTCGGAGTTTCGGAGTCATCTAGGCGATGATGAGTCCATGTAAGGTATGTCCTTGCCTACCATGATTTTCCATTCTTTCTCTGTCATCTTTTCTTTGTTGATACACTCAACCAATGCTTGAAATTCAGCACAGTTAACATTGTTAAACCATTTTTGTGCTGTCTCTATATCCAGTTCTATGCGAATCCTTGCAATTAATCACAAGAAAATAAGCATTATTTGTTATAATTTTTTGATGAAATTTTTTTCTATATTTTTTCTTTTACTTTTTTCCTATAATGCTCTTTCAGCGGAAAGATCATATCTGTTTACACGAACAGAGAAGATGGCAGGCGATATAAATTCCCTAGAAGGCATTGTAACTTTTAGTATAGATGGTAAAAGTGAAATAGTTAGTGTTGATCTTCAAGGAAACAAAAGTTTTAATTTCTGGGATGATATAAAATTTAAAACAGAAGCTGCTACACAATATGGATTCGAAATTCATGATGTACGCAGGAAAAATGAACCAGCTGGAATGATGAGTATCTTTGCCCATCACATCGAAATTAGCGATTTTAAGCCGGGTTACAAAACAAGAAACATTGAAACTGAGAGAAGGCACCCTTATTTTAAGGATTACTCATGGAATTTTTTTCTTACATATAAGAAAAATGAATCAATTAAAATTAATGGAAAAAAATATGATGCTGGGTATATTTATGTCAAAGGTGATCGCCCTACAGGAGGAGGCCATTGCAGACCGGGGCAGCCTGGAACCGTTAAAATTCATTCCTGGTATGATTTAGAAGATTCGACATTGCTTAAACAGGTCTTTGAGAAATATCTATGCAAGCCTTATGATTATAATTTATTAGAGAGAGATACTTTTATAAAAAATAATTAACAGTTTATATAACTTTAATCTGATAAAAAAAAGAAAATTTTCTTTAAGATAATCTCGGTAACAATCATTGCAATTATGATAAGTATGAAGATCCCCAAACCATGATAAGGCCCAAAGTATTGAATTCCGTCGCCCAGGACTATATCAATAACCAACATCATAATAATCTTGGAGCCAAAGAGGAGGGCCCAAGTAACTAGAATTCTTCCTATTAGATTAACAGAGCCTGTTTTGCTGCTGAAGAAATTACCAATTTTATGTTCAATTTGAATGGTAAATTTTAATAAAATTTGCAAGATCAGCGCCATAAAAATCGAATCGGTAAATGATTCCAGATAAAAATATTCTCTTGCATACTCATCAAAAAGGTTAATTACGACAAGATCTGCTAGGACAAAAATTAGAAAAAGTAAAAAGATCCGTTGTTTACTATTAATAGAGTAGACTTCTTGCGTCATTGAGATTCCTAAGTAGGCTTTTTCGCTCTAAAGAAAATAGCGTAAAGGGCCGGCACGACGGCAAGTGTTAACACTGTCCCAACTGCAAGACCATAGGCAATCGCATTTGATAACCCATAAAATAGGGGATCATGCGGAATTATTAGCGTCAGTAGTCCCAAGATTGTTGTGATGGTTGACATTGAGATTGGTCGTAAGCGGGCAACACAGGCGCTAATAATTGCCTCGTATGTTTCTTTACCTGAGTTTCTCTCAATATCTATCCTGTCGATTAGGACAATGCCATTATTAATTATAATGCCAGCGAGGCTATAGAGTCCAAGTGATACCATAAAGCCAAGTTCGGAGCCAGATATAAAGAGTCCCCAAACTGCGCCAATAAAGGACAGAGGGATGGTTAATATGATGATAAGCGGNCTTCTAAAGGAGTTAAATTGACCTACCAGAAGCACAATAATTAGACCGATGGCGATTGGAACATTTGCCTGTAAGGCTGACTGAGATGCCGCGGAGTCCTTAACGACACCCGCCCATTCAATCGAGTGGTTTAACGGCAAATCTTGGGCTAGCTCAGATATTTGTGGATCGAATACATCCTTAAAGTCCTGGGCGGTCATATTTGTGTTTGTACCTGAAATGGTGACAGTCCTGAACATATCCTGTCTTGCGATCTGCGAGTATTGGTTCACTGCTGCAAAATCAGCAATTTGCATAAGGGGGACATTTTCACCTCGCTTGGATGAGTAAATGCTGATTGTTCTGAGTCGGTCAATGTTAAATCTATCGTCACCCTCTGCTCTAAAAATAATCGGAATAATGTTATCTTTTTCTCGATATTGTGTGATCAAGGAGCCAGTGAAGTATGCCGATAGGGAGGCGGCAATATCGTCGGAAGATACCTCTGCTCGCCTCGCGCGCTGCTGATCGACTTGAACAGAAATTTTCATGATCCTGTTCTGCCAGTCAGTCCTTAATTCAGTATTTCCTGGCATCGAACGCAATGCTTGTAAGACCTCTTGAGATTTTTTATAAATAACATCAGCATCTGGACCAATGACCTGAATCTCATATTCAGACGCGTCACTGGATCCAAGGAACATTCTTTTTACGCGAAAGAACATATCTGGAAATTTCGTGGTCAGCACCTGATCGAGTTGCTGCATAGTGATTGCTTGGTTGTCGATATCATCAATGTTGACAATGATAAAACCATTATTGTCAGCTGGGTCTTCAGGGGTGAGGGAGAGAACGAAGCGTGGTCCACCAAAGCCCACATAGGCTGAATATGATTCAATATGTTCAAATTGGCTCTTGTTATTGAGCTCTTTGAAAACTTCGCGCATCGATGCATCCATGTTACGTGTCGAGGTTCCCGCAGGTAGCTGTGTGTAAACGAGAATCTGTGGCCTATCAGAGTCTGGAAAAAAACGTTTCGGTAAATCTTTTGCTGAGTAGAGTGAGAAAATAAAAAGGGCGAGCATACTTAACAAAAAGATATATTTGATATTTAGAATTCCTTTGAGGAAAATCTCATAGGCCTTATTGATTTTATCCATCAAGTTTGGTTTATTGGTTTTTGGCTTACTTACATCAACCTTAATAAAGTAAAAACACAGCATGGGGGTGAATGTCATTGCGATGACCCATGAACTTAATAGGGCAATGGTGATGACTAGAGATAAGGAGCGTGTGTATTCTCCTGCGACATGCTCAGCCATCATCAGTGGCATGAAAAATAAAATAGTGGTTAGCGAGGAGGTGAGGAGCGGAACGGTCAGCTCCCTACCACACTGCTTAATCGCCTCGAGTCGCTCTATCTTTTTTTCCATTCGACTCATGATATCCTCTGCCACAACGATACCGTTATCAACCAGCAAGCCCAGGGAGATGATGAGGGAGGCAAGACTCATTCTCTCTAATTTGATATCAAAAATATTCATTAGGGCGAGGGATACAATCATAACAATGGGAACTAACGCGCCAACGATTGAACCTGTTCTGAAACCCAGGAACATAATAACGGTGGCTAGGACAATGATCAGGGTTTGTGCAACATTAAGGGAAACACCATCAATAGTGCTTTTAACAACGTCTGCCTGGTAAGTCGCAACATCAAGGTTATAACCAATTGGCATGGATGACTTTACCTCTTCTATTTCTTGTAACGCCCTTGGCGCATACTCTAGGACGTTGAATCCATCGAGCATCGAAATAGCGAAAACGACGGCAGGTTGCCCGTTAAAGTAGGAGGTCTGATAAGGGGGGTCAATATAGTCACGGGTTATAGTTACAATATCCTTGAGCGGGATGACCGACTCTTTGAGACCGCGAGATGGAGGAATCTTAATCAGAGTATCACCAATATCTTCGACTGATTCATAATTTCCCGTTGGCTCTACGACAAAAGACCTCTCTCCAGCGTCTATCTCGCCGCCCGGATGAATGATATTTTGTTTCTGCAGTGTCAGCATCATCTCTCTCGGGTCGATACCCAATTTTTCAAGTTTAGCTGTATTTACCTCAAGGTAGATTCGCTCTCGTTGCACCCCTAGCACGTCAATTTTTTTGGTACCTTTGATGGTATAAAGATGGTCACGGATATGCTTTGACATGTCATACATTTCTTTCATGGCAAAACCATCCGATGTAAGCGCCAAGGTAATCACTGCTACGTCACCGAATTCATCATTTACGATTGAGGGTTGCGTGCCGTCGGGCAAATCTTTTTGGACGTCATCAACCTTGTTCCGTAAGTTTTGCCATATACTTTTGATGTCAAAATATTTGTCTTGAATTTTAACGTGGATAGTTGAGGAGCCTGTTGAGGATACTGAGGTAATCTCTTTGATTTCTGGAATTTTTCTAATATTTTCCTCGAGTTTTTTGGTGATCAATAATTCAACACGCTCTGGAGACATACCTGGGTATTTGGTTGATACAACGGCCTCGCGAATAATTATAGAGGGATCCTCTTGCGCGGGCAGGGTAAAGTAACTGTACCCCCCGTAAACAGTAAAGACAGCAATTATAAAGAAGAGTAACCTCTGGTATCTGTAGGCTATTTCGGTTAGATTCATTAATTAAAAATATCCACTTTTTGTTCTAATAATTTGACCTTTTGTCCATCACTGAGATAGGAAACTCCAGCGGTAATTACGATGTCACCATCATTTAATGGTGCCTTGATGTAGACATCATTGTTGGTAATGTTAAACGGCTTTACGATGATCTTTTTTATGGTTGAGGAGTCATTGTCGTAAACATAGATGTAGCTCTCCTCACCAATACCGACGCCAAGTGCAGAGTTAGGAATTAATATACCTTCGGCATCTTTTTCTTCAAAGGTAAAATAGACCTCCGCAGACATTCCTGAGCGCAGTTGCTCTGACTGTTTTTTTAGTTTAAGGGTTACCGGGAAGGCGTTAGCTTTCCTTGCTTGCGTGCCAATCTCAGTTAGTATTGCTTCCATCCTTAACCCACGAAATGCGGGGAAACTAACCTCGTAACTTTTATTCTTAATCAGCTTTTCAATCATTGTTTCTGGCACCGAGACATCAATTTCAAGCCCTGTTCCACTGTCAATTTCAAAGCATCGTCGACCGACTTGAATTTGTTGTGCCTCATCAACGTCCACCGTGGTGATGATGCCGTCATATGGTGCACGTAGTTGAGTGTCCATAAGGCTTTTTTTAACGATGGCAAGATTAGCCAGGGCCATATCATAATCATTTTTTGCATCCGCAACCTCTTGTTGCGAGACAGCACGGCTTTCACGTGCCTGGACCATTCGTTGGTAAAGGGATTCTTTATTTCTTAAGTCAGATTGAGCGGAATTAAAATTATTTTGATAGTCGCTAGCATTGAGCTTAGCCAAAACCTGACCCTTTTTAACTTTATCTCCAAGGCTGACATAAATCTTTGTGACTTGCCCGTCAACACCAAAACTTAATGGCCCGCCGAGTTCTGGAATTAATTCTCCTGCCAATTTACGCGTTTGGCTTACCCCTGAAGCTTTAATTTCTTGCCATGCAACTGACGGCACAATCTCCTCCGAGGCCTCCTCTTTTTTACCACACGACGTTACCATTATTATGCAAACTAAAAATAAACCTATTAACTTCATTTGAACTATTCCTTTATTCAGTTCTATTCTCATCACGAGCTCCTAATTGCGATTCATCCCAACCACCACCCATAGCCTCGTATATGTCAACTAAAAATTTTACTAAATTTCCTTGGCTGCGGGCAAAATCATCTTCTTGATCAAACATGACACGCTGGGCATCTAAAACCTCTTGGAAGTCAATAAGGCCTGCGCTGTAACGTGATTGTGTGATCTCATTGACATTTCTCGAAGCATCAACCGACTCCTTAATTTTAAAAACACGAATTTTTTCTTCATTGTAGGCGATAAGCGCATTTTCTACTTCCTCTAACGCTTGAAGGACTGTATTTTCATAGGAGGCCCTTGCTTGTTCTAGGCGTTCATCCTGCACTTTAACCTCCGCTTTATTGCGACCCGCGTTGAATAATTCCCAAGTGAAAGTAGGGCCAAAGGAGTAATATTCGGTGCTTCCCGAGTTATCTGACGCCTTGCTAACCCCTATTGTGCCTCCAAGGCTAAAGCGAGGATACATCTCTGCCACAGAAATACCAATTCTTGCCGTTTGTGCTGCCAACTCACGTTCTGCCTTTCTTATATCTGGCCGTTGTCGTAAAATTTCCGTAGGGAGTGCAAGGGTAATTTGCTCTGGAGGCTCTGGGATCGGTTGCGGATCAGCAAGCATGCCCTCTAAATATCCCGGTCTTTTACCAAGCAAGACTGCCAGTCGATTAATGGATCGCTCCCGAGCTGCCTTAAGTAAAGGGATAGCTGCCTCTGATGCCGCCAAGTTCTGCCTAGATTGAAAAACATCAATTTCAGACACCAGCTCTGCGCTGTATCTTGCCTCAACGATACCTAACGTTTCTTTTTGATTTTGTACATTTTGTTCAGCAAATATCAGTCGCGCTTGATCGGTTCTTGCGGTGATGTAGGTCTTAGCAATTTCTGCATACAGCACNACCATGACATCTCGATAGTGTTCAATTGATGCGTCAATCTCTGCATCGGCNGCCTCAATAGACCTTCTAACAAAGCCAAAAACATCAATTTCCCAACCCAAATCAAGCCCAATCGTGGAATACGTATCTGTGATGGCCGGACTGTAGCTGGCGGACTCACTCGTTTTGGCTCGCGTAACTCCACCTTCAGCATCTATCTCGGGAAATCTCAAGGAATCTACAATGCCATAATTCGCTCGCGCCTCCTCAACCCTTGAGAGGGCAATCCTTATATCAAGATTGTCTTTTGACGCCTCTTTGATTAACTCATCAAGAGTTGGATCATCAAGATTGGCCCACCAAGATGAAAGGTTAATTTCACCCGCAACAAACTGTTCGCCGAGCTTGTGATTCCATGATTCAGGAAGGTCTACTTCCGGAGCACCCTCATAATCTGGTCCAACCATCGCGCAAGCAGGAATCAGAATCATGGAGAGCAGAGCAATAAAAAACTTCATGCAGGAAAGATTTATAAACAAACCTTAAGATAACACGTGTATCTAACTCTTTAAACTATTTGCTATAATTTTTTTATGAAAAAAATAACACGACACGCGATGCAGAATTGCAATATATACTTGTTATATTGATATAAATATTCTGAGCGCGGCACTGAATTGTTACCTTCTAATCGGCATTTTCTTTGCCTACCTCTTCTCTATATTAAATGCTCTTGATGCAAATGCCTTCTTAATTAATGCTTCAAACGCCTACATGAGCATATCAAATCATCCGGATGACTATATCCAGCTAGATTTTATCTACTACAGTTTTGTGACATTGACGACTCTCGGTTATGGGGATATTTTGCCAAATAGCCTTACAGCGAAGCTTTGGTCTGTAACAGAAGCGATCGTCGGCGTATTATTCCTTGCTGTTATGATCGGCAGAATTGTGAGCCTCTTGGGTAAAAAGAGGTGATTACTTCTCGATAGCAAGATGAAATGGATCTTTATACCATTTGTAGCCTGCCGCGCCCTTTTTTTCGCCATAATCGTATAGCGCTTGCATGTAAGCATTATCAAATTCTTCAGGGTGAGGGAAATTAAAATCATCCTCAATGAACGCAAGGTTAAAGCCAACCTTGTCCTTTTGCGTTAGAAGATACATCTTGTAGAGGTCGCCAACGCCCTGGGTATGGATAAGCTGTGTAATCGTGTTTAAGATGATAGGCAAGGTGCGACGTCTAACTTCTTCTCCTTGAGGAGTGAGATCTGCGTTTCGAATAATGTATGCGTCACGTTTAACGTCATCTCTTAATTTTATAGTTTTATCTTCTGCTAATTTTTCTGTTAAAACGGGTGGATATAGGAATGCTTGCGTATTGGCACCTCCATCCACATGCATCTCTTGGTATTTTTTTCCATTGACTTCCACATCAATCATGACGGGAGGGAAAAGACCAGGTATCGATGCTGATGCCAACATAACCTTGCGAAATAAAGTTAGGGCTTCGGGGGTACCAAGCGCAGCGATTCTTCCCATATTCCATATCATCGGTTTTTTGGCGTCCAAGTTTGTGGTTCCAATCAACAAGAAGCGCCTATTTGTCTCGTACTCAAAGGCAACTTTCTTGAGAAATTCCTCATCGACGTATTCCGAAATCAATTGATAGAGAGGCTCTGAGTCTGCCATGCTGTCAGCAAATAACCCCTCCAGTCGACCCCTTTTTCGATATATGTCTGATGGTTTCATTGATGTGTAAAGTTTTTTTAGTGTAGGGTCGTAATCCCTGCCGAGGAAGGCAAAGGGCGCTATCAGGGCGCCAGTACTAATGCCCGTCACTAATCTAAATTGCGGACGGTTTCCTGTCTGCGACCAGCCATTTAACAAACCTGCTGTGAATGCACCATTATCACCGCCACCCGAGATGGAGAGGTAAGCGACATCCTCATCACCTTGATTGTATCCCTTTCTCAGTTCTCGGATATGAGACACGAGGTCATTTATGCCATGGGTACTAAAAATATCATAACGGACATCTTCAACACCAACGACATTGGCTTCACTTACCGATTCTTCCGGAACGGCAGGATCTCTGGGCAACGGATCAGGGATGAGTCCAGAGCAACCGATAAGTGAAATTAACGTGATTAGTGTAAGAAATTTTCTTAGGAACTGGCCGTTAATTATCATGGGCTAGATCTTTCAATTAGTTTTTTTACAATCTTAAGGCTGGTAAAGGGGAATAAGCTGGGAATTACTGCGTGGATTATTGAGGTGAGACCGGCATAGAGTAAAAGCAATCCAGCAAAAAAGGCAAATTTGAAATGCTCAAAATATGTTTTGTTGGCTTCACTCAGATGTTTATCAAACATATAAAATAGCAAAATTAATAATTAATTAACTATAGTTATAATAGCCCCTATGGTCAACACTCACTACATTTTATGTTATACAACTGTTAAAACGCACAAACAGGCAAAAACATTGGCCACAAGAATCATTCAAAAAAAGCTTGGAGCGTGTGTCCAAATCAAACCCGTTGAGTCGATATACGCTTGGGAGGGGAAACTAGCTCACGAAGAGGAGTTTCAGTTAGTCATCAAAACCCAAAGCTCCTTAAAGAAATCACTTATGAATTTTATTAAACAAGAGCACGACTACAGTTTACCGGAGATAATATTTGTGCCTATAATTGATGGGGAGCCTGATTATTTGGATTGGGTGCATGCGAACTCAGGAGAACCATAATTATGGTGAAATATAAGTTTTTTATTGATTATCCGCAAGAGAAAATTGATCCAAATCGTAATGATTACCAATGTAAATTTTGTAAAGTTAGTTCTTTAAAAATCAATGGTTTATTAGAAAATCATGAAGTTAATTGTGAGTATAGAATCGAGCATGAAAAGTTATAATAGTCTAGGATTTAAGGTGATAAAAAATTGTGCTTTGATTGTGCTGTTAGCGTTTGCCCACCTCGGTTGGGGCTGTGAAAGCACAAAAGATGATGGGCTCAATGATTCCCTCTTATTTAAGGACCACGGCTGCCTGCAACTTACCTCAAACGAAAATAATTTTAAACAATACTCTTATTACAACCCAAATTTCAATTTCTTAGCCTACCAGTCAGTCTATATCAAAGAGATTATCATTAATCAGACACCAGATGACACCGTGACCCAGGATGTCCTTGATCAAATGAGGCGTGAAATAAGAAGTACGCTTTTAGGCAGAATAGGCAACTCAAGAAAAATTGTCAGTGCCCCCGGCCCTAATGTGGCTACCCTTGAGATTGCCTTCTCGGGGGTCACTATTTCGGGTGAGGGTATGGCAATTATTGATTTACTGCCTGTTAAAGCCCTCTGGAATCTTGGTAAGATTGTTTTGGATAAAAATACCAAGGTTCCAGGCTTGATTGCTGAATCAAAATTAACTGATAGCCTAACTGGCAAATTATTTCGTGCCCGCATCATCCTAATTAGAGGGGAAAGTTTTGTTGATAGGGAGGATGCAAAAGACCATTTTGTGGAGACGGCGAAGCTCACCATTGATAAAGCATTTAAGAGTCTTTAATGAATAAGGATCTCTGCATAAAGGCCATAAACCACCTATTAAAGAATCAATGGGATGAGGCGCATCACATCGTTCAAGATCTAGATGACAGCTACGCAGCCTGGATTCATGCGGTTGTGCATAAGATTGAGGGTGATGTATCCAATAGTCGCTATTGGTACAATCGTTCTGGCCTCGAAGTTTTTGAAAGTTTTAGTGATCCCATGGACGAGTTGGGACTTATTAAAGACAAGCTTGGTAATTAACCCTTCCAGTACAAATCAACATAATCATTGACCGGCGTTGCCTCAAGGGTGTTTTGATCGAGGCTGATCTCAAGTATTTTCGCAGCCTTCTCTCTATCAAACTGCCTTGCTAAATTTGTTTTAAATTTATCGACAAGTTTTGGGATACCTTCTTTGCGCCGTCGTTTATGACCGATGGGGTATTCAACAGCAACTTTTTCAGACATTGATCCATCTGCGTAGAATACTTGTATTGCATTTGCAATCGAACGCTTCTCAGGATCAAGGTAATCTTTTGTATATGACGGATATTCCTCGCATACCATTTTTTCTCTCAAGAGATCAATTCGTGGGTCTTGAGCCATTTCGTCTTCGTAGTCTTGAGCAGTGAGATTTCCCTTCAGTAGGCCAACAGCAACCATATATTGTATGCAATGATCGCGGTCTGCTGGGTTATGAAGAGGTCCTGTCTTGTCAATGATGCGAATGGCGGATTCATGTGTCGAGATTAGAATGCGTTTAATTTGATGAATTTTTTCAACACTATCGAGTTTTTCCCTTTCCATGCCGTGTAAAGCTAGTGCACATTCCACTGCGGTTTGAGCATGAAACTCGGCTGGAAATGAAATTTTGAACAACACATTTTCCATCACGTAACTACCAAAATCACGCTGAAAGCTGAAACTTTTCCCATCAAACAAGACGTCATAAAACCCCCAAGTTTTAGCCGTTAACGCGGTTGGATAACCCATCTCACCCTGCATGGTCATAAGGGCTAGCCTTACTGCTCGACTGGTCGCATCCCCAGCAGCCCAGGATTTTCTAGAGCCAGTGTTGGGAGCATGACGGTAGGTTCTCAAGCTCTGTCCGTCAATCCAGGCATTCGACAGAGCATCTATGATTTGTGGTTTTGTGGCCCCAAGTAATTTTGCGACAACAGCGGTGGAGGCGATCTTAACTAACACAACGTGATCAAGGCCAACACGATTGAAGCTATTTTCCAGTGCGATCACACCTTGAATTTCATGTGCCTTAATCATTGCCTCAAGGACATCTTTCATGACCAGGGGGGATTCACCCTTAGCTAATCTGGTGCGGGATAACCAATCAGCAACCGCTAAAATTCCACCTAAATTGTCAGATGGGTGGCCCCACTCAGCTGCGAGCCATGTGTCATTAAAGTCGAGCCAACGGATCATTGTGCCTATATTAAACGCTGCGTTTATGGGATCAAGTTCAAATTCTGTTCCTGGAACTCGGACACCGTTGGGGACAGTTGAGCCAGGAACTACTGGCCCTAATAGTTTTGTGCAAGCAGGGTAACTTAGTGCCTCAAGTCCACACCCGAGGGTATCAATAAGACAGTTTCGTGCCGTATCAAATGCCGTTGCACTTTTAATTTTGAATTCATAGACATAGTCTGCAATATCAACCAATACTTGGTCGGGGTTTTGATTTGCTTGGAGGGTAGGGGTAGACATAATAATTCCTATCTAATTTTAGCGTTCATTTATAGGGGGGATGGGGCGATTACTGGGACCATTATATTCTGCATTGGGGCGAATGATTCTGTTATCAACTCTTTGTTCAATAACATGTGCAGCCCAACCTGTCGTTCGCGATATAACAAAGATTGGAGTAAACATGGAGGTTGGAATTCCCATGAGATGATATGAGGACGCGCTGTACCAATCGAGATTTGGGAACATTTTTTTCTCATCCCACATAACGCTCTCAATTCGTTCCGAAATATCAAAAAGATCCATATTTCCCGCATCTATCGATAATTCTTTAGAGATTCTTTTAATGCACTCATTTCTAGGATCTGAGATCGTGTAGACAGGAT
>JGI10211J34971_10003745_pt1 | contig 12126 bp, 14 predicted proteins | sample Etolagsediment_FD_34971 | JGI IMG/M metagenome (IMG submission 34971) | reverse complement strand
ATTTTTCAAGTTGGATACGATATTCTTTGTTTGGAATAGCGTTGATCTGTAAAATTTCAGTTAAAAATTGTGGGAAACTCCAAGAATATGTTCTTTCGCAGAACAATTCTCCGTCAACATAGATTCGATAATCCGGAGGAATACCTTCCCATTCGCAATGTAGATCAACACCAACTTTTACGAATACTGTATCATTCATACAGTATTTATCCTAAAGGTTAACGCCCGCCGTATCGTTTAGAAATATCTTGACTTTGTTTGCGTAATTGTTTTTTATAGCTTCTTTTGATCTTTTTTGCTTTGTTGCGAATTTTTCTTAATTCGCTTAATGACACCCGGTAGTATTCAGGACTATGTGTAACATAGCGATAGGCACGATCTTTAATTTCCTCGTTTAAATGGCTATTAAAGCGTTCAGTGCCTGTGAGTTCAATGTCGTCAAAGATATCGTCGCTCACGGTAAACTCCTGTTCTACATGTTAAAAATATTTATACAGGTTAGTCTGACCGATAATAACTGTACATTAACTGTATGCAGGAATTGATTTTGTTGATTTGAACTGTAAGTGCTGCTGAGTTTGTTTTATTAAACTCTGCTTCGAAGCCGCGCTTCATTTCTCGTAGTGTGCGCATTGTTTGCGCAAGTTCGTATGGGGTAGGATTATAAGGATCTGCCCATTCATCTGGCAGCATACAAGTAAAAGTTTTTTCAGTTGGAAACTTTAATACCTTTCCCATTCACCTCTACCATGTGGTTTTAACGTTTTTATTACCTAATGCACCTTGTGTGCAACTATTTGTTGCTGAATCCCAGGTGCCACGCATATCTGCACACTTTTTCTGCTTTAACTTGTAAAACTGCATTACACTTGATTCAGGATCATCCCAACGCTGTTCTTCTTGGCCCGGTCCAGGACCTGCTTGATCGCCTGGAACAATTCTACCTGGCAAATCAGTAACTGGTTCGCCGTCTTTGTATAGTGGCATCCAGTTTGGATCTTGTGCTAGATCAACTGCTTGGGTAGTTTCGTCACTAACCGGAGGACCAGCTTTTGCTACTGCTGGTGCTGCTAGTGTAGCAGCCGCACGTTTGAGAAAATCTCTACGTGTCATATCTGCTTCGGTTGTGAATTCTCTTGCTCTCATTCGATCCCCGCTTCAGGCCAAGGACCTTTGAGTATATATCGGGCATACAGAGATGCCGACTCTGAATCTTTGGCAATCACTGGTTCTGCTTCGGGCCATCTGCCTCCGATTACCTTTATGGCATACAGAGATGCTAACTCTGGATCTTGATCTTGAATAATTGCTTTTTCTAATCTGGGAAATCTTTTACGAATTACCGATTTGTTTTCGCTAAATTTATATGGCATGCCACGAGCACGTTCTTTGCGACTTAGATGTGAATCATCTGCCCCCCAATCAGGAACACCCGTTACCGGCGTAAACTGCATGCGCATGGCACGCATTAGTTCTTCCAGCCGATCGGCTTGGTTAGGCGAAACACTCAGATATTGTCCTTGAAACTCAACTGTGTTTAGTCCGGCTTGGTGCGCTTTATCTGTGATTTTTACTGCTGAACTTTTTGCAGGCAATTTATAAAACGGCATGCCTGCTGGTTCATTGCTGGTATCGTCGCCATAATCAAAGTATTCGTCAACACGTTCTTCATTTAAGATATTGGCGTATTTTCTAAGTTCTTCAGATAAGTTCATGATAATTTCTCTTTGATATAGTATTTAGTTTATCGTCTAGCTGGATGCGCTGGATAAGGTGTACCGCGAATATCAAGGACATGAGCCACCTTAAAGTTACCTTCCTTGTCTGAGTAACTGCCAATTTTTTCTTTAATGAAATTACCAGCATCATTGAATAAACTTTCATAATGACTGCCGGCTTCGTCAAATAGCCAATCGGCAATTGTATCCACCATATGATAGATGTCTAATGGTTCACCCCTCTCTTCGCTATAAACATCATTGAGTTCCGTCGGTGTAAGTTCTTCAAGAGAGTCAAACACGTTGTTTAGTCCTTGACGCAAATCGTCGTTAAACTCTAAATAGTTTATGCCGTCTTTTTCCATTTTATCGTCGTCAAAGTCGCCTTCGTCATCTATGTAACCTTCGTCACGCAACCATCTCCAATAATAATCATCGCCTTGCTCCCAGTCAGTAACAACTTCCCATTTCCAAACCTCTTGTAAAAGTTCAACAACTTCGGCTATGATATAATCAAACCGCTTCTTGTTAAACATAACAAACTGACTCAATACCTTAGGTTCAAGATCATACAAGTATTTGATGCCCAATCCTGGAAAACGATTGTCCCAGGTTTCAAAATCTACTGGCTCGTCGTGTTCGTCCATTAGTTGAATATCAACGTTGCGCCCATCGTCGCCTGCCCAGAACTGATATTTTTCACCGTCGTGCTGTGGCTTTTTAGGAATGAATATGTATATGTTTCCAGATTTGTTATAATGATCAAACATATTGCGAGAACGTGTTGCTGCTGTACACCATTCTGTGCCACGTCCATAATAACACGCTGCTTTTTGATCGTTTACTTTTAGTACACGAACTGCTGGTCCGTTGTGGATTTCTTCAGCATCTCCGCGGTCGATGTCTGTGGTTTGACCAAGATAAAAATCGTGTGCGTTTGAAATTGTAGTATATGCCCATCTAAATCTTTCGCGATTGTTGATTTGTTTAATGTTTGATACTGCTTTAAGAGTATCAACTTTATTAAATAAGTTGCGTTGCTTTAGATCATTGTACATTGCTAAGAAGTCAGTTCCAGTTGAGAATATGTCTTCCCAACGAGCAAATATACCGTTGATATACGCCATTACCAACCATTCTGTGTAGGCTTTTTTACTGGTAGGATCTGCTTGCTCAATTTGTGTAATAGCACCTCTCGCAAATATTTCCTTGACTGCTTCTACATTCTCTGGAGTCATCGATGGCATATCAGATCGCTGAATGCCGCGAATTACATCAAACATTTCGTCTGGAGTATAACCTAGGCCAGCGCCACCGCCAAAACGCATACGTTCGATACTGCCATCGCTGATCATACGATCAATTAGTCGGTCAGTATAATTCTTTACAGTTACGTCACGCTTATATTCAAAAATTAAATCGTTTGCTCTCATGTCCACGGGCCTTCGTACTCTACTTCCCACTTGCCAGTTTTTTCGTCTTGTTTAATGCTGTAATACGGTGGTTGATTCTGATTACGCTGACGCTTGTCCCAGTTTGTTTGTCTGTTAAACCAGGCTTCGATGTTGTTGATAAAGCCTACCATATATTCGTCGTCGGCCCAATCGCCCCACATGTTGGTGTCATCAGTCATGTATTCAAGCCATCTGAATACAGCATTGGGTAACTCAGAGAATGTTACGCCGGGATCATTAAATGCAAGTTCATCGTATCTGACATTGTTAATAGCTCGTAACACTTCGGCTTCCATTTCCATAAACATTTCTTTCATATAATCGATGGAATCTTTGTCGTATTCGTCAAATGAATCATTAAGCATATTGATTAGATCGTTATATGCTAATTTGAAATATCCATTTTTGAATAGGTTAACAGCAATTTGCCGTTTAACTGATTCAAATTCTTCTGTGTTAAATTCAGGATGTTTCATTAGTGCTGGATGCAGTTTTTCTAAAATCTCATCAGTTAATGTGTTAAATCTGTCTGTTAGTTCTTCTATGCCGTATTCAAGTGGATCGTCTTGTTCGTTCATTAACTGATATCCACCAGTGTCGTTATTGACCCACAGTTGATATTTTTCACCTTCGTACCGTGGATTTTTAGGAATAATAATACTTAGATCGCCATCTTTGTGATATTGATCAAACAAGTTGCGTGATTCTGTAGCAGCCGTACACCACTGTGTGCCTTGGCCGTAATAGCAAGCCGCTGCTTCATTTTCTGGGCGAACGATTCTTACTTCCGCATTGTTTAACAGTTCACGTGCCTTACCTTTAGGCATTGGCTTCTTGGGTTTGAAGTTTTCGTATGCTGCGCGAATATCCACCCAGGCCTGGTTCCAATCGCTTGGTGTTTTAATTCTGTTAATGTCTGTGTACTTTGGTGGTAGCATACGATGAGTTTTTAGTTCGTGCCACATTTTGACAAACTCGCTGCCTGATGAAAGAATATCTTCAGCAAGTCTTAGCAGTTTATTAATCCACGCACGAACAAGCCACTGTACGTATTGCTTGTTTGGAGTTGGATCAGCAATTTCTGCTTTGTTAATAATGTTAGCAACTGCTTCATCATAAACATTTTGCTCATTGGCATCCAGTGGTTCGCCAGCGAGAATCTTGTCGTGTACACGGCGAATGCTTAATCCATTGCCAAAAAATCCCGCACCCCAGCGCAGAACAATCTTGTTACCATAGTTCTTTTTAGTAACGTCTCTGTTATATTCCGATAAAAACTCTTTGGCTCTCACATGTAGTCCTCATTGTAGCGAGGATCTTCGGGATCATTAATGGAGAATTCCCAACCCTCGTCGCCGTCCCAGATAGCAGTAGAATCTTTCCATACGTTTGATTCAGAATCTATTACACGAACCGTAATATCCCATTCGGGACGTTCCAAACTAACCTTGGCATTCTCACCGGTATAACCAGTTCTTAAGGCTTCTACTAGGTTATACTTCCACGCACTTGAAAGTATTCGAGCAAAATCATATTCAGCATCTGTGGCACTAGTGTCGCCTTTGTGGTGCATCCGTATAGCAGCATCATAAAAGTCATCAACCGAAACTCGGCTATTCGCTAGCAAGTCAAGCAATACTTTTCTAACCTTTTCCCAGGTTTTTTGCACATCCACGATCTCACCGCGATTCTTAGCAGTTCGCGTCCAACCAGTCAATACTTGTGTTAGACCCCATTCTTTGAAATGTTTCGCAGCATACGCATTCCAGGTAGCGACGCCATCTTCAATGAAAGCGTCTGGCATTATCTCAACCCAACTATAAAAATCATCAGTGGAAAATAATATTTCTTTTAGCTCAGGGAATCTGCCAAGTAAATTACCAATATAGTATGGCTGATCTCGTTCATCCATTGATTGGCGTGATGCGCCGTGTAATTGATACTTTTCACCTTCATACTCTGGCTTTTTAGGAATGAGAATGTAGATAGGGCCATCCTTACTATAGTGATCAAACATATTATGACCCTTAGTTGCTGCTGTACACCAGCGTGTTCCTTGGCCATAATAACAAGCGGCTGCTTCATCTTCGGGAACAATAAGTCTGAAATTAGGCCCATTATATACTTCACGAGCAGAGCCTTTGGGCATCGCTGCTATTTTATCTTTATCTAGTAATGCGTATAAACGATCCACATCATCGTGCAACTTTTCCAGTGTTCGCATATCCTTGACCTGGTTAATGTCGCGAATATCTGCAGGCAAACGATTGCGTTGTTTTAGTTCGTGATACTTGTGTAGCATTTCTGCTGTTGTGGACGTAACATCTTCGATTCTGCCAACACCATTTGGATTGGTCCAGATACGCAACATCCATTGTACATACTGTTTGTTTGGACTTGGATCTGCAGATTCAATTTGTCTTACTATCATTTCAACTGATTGATCTAACAACTCTTGTTCAAGTTGAGTTAGTTCTCCTCGAGCACGTTTTTCCAGCCAATCTCTGATTTCATTTTGAGCGTGTGTGGTGTAGGTTTTATCGACCATTTGTTGCNGTAANATCTTGTCGTACCAATTTTTCATGGTAACGTCNCGTTTNTACTCTANNANAAATTCACGGGCTCTCATTTTTTATCCAGTGTAAAAATATTTTATATCTGTCCACCAATACTTGCCCTTACTTGGAGCTCGCATCCAGTCGTTATATTCTTGTTCGGGAACGCCATCAATGAAATATTCGCGCCCATTATTTGTAGTCATTAGCACGCCACCTGTGCCATCAGCGAATTTAACATACGATAAATCGCCAATCCAGGAACTAATTACGGGTTCTTCGGTAATTTGATGAAATCTCATTTTGATTTCATCCATAAATTATATAGCGTTTGACTAGCAGGGCTTGGTTCAACGTTGAATTCGTATTCATCACGATCGACAATTAATTTAAACATGCCTCGGTAGTTTAATAATACTGATGCGATGCGATCGTCTTCGATGGTAAATGTATCATTCTTTAATGTACGTTTACGATATTTGTACTTGTTACCGTTTAGTTCGATGTATACATATGGCGATTCGGCAAAATTGCTAGTTACAAAATACAAATACAATCCATGTTTTTTATGTAATACAATACTAAATTGATTTCCTTGCTGATTAACACCAACTCTGTTCCAGTCGCGTGCAGCGTTAATCTCTGGTTGTGCTTGTAGAGGTGTGGTTTCGCTGCCGATATATTGTTTATATAAATCTGCACGAGCCTGTGTTGGCATTGCTGCAAGTGCTGCGCCACCCAATGCTGCTTTTCCAAGTCCTTTTAAGAAATCTCTGCGAGTTAAATCTTCGTCAACTTGCTTATATTGGTCTTGTAATTGCTTAATTTCTCTATGTCGTGGATGTTGTGGGTTGTTTAGAATTTTTCTAAATTCATCGCGAGTCATGCCTAGTTGTGTCCATGGTTTGTCTTGTGCAGGTGCAGCCTTTTGGCTTTGTTTGCCTTGCATGGGTCCTGCCACACTACGTAATAAATCCATTTGACGATCTGGACCGTGACGATCTTCTTCTTTTCTTTTCTTAATGGAATGTAACCATTCAACAAAATCTGAGCCGGCGCCTGGGCCTTTGCTGTAACGTCCGATAATTTGATCTAAAACTTCATCTGGTAAATCATAATATTGTTGTTCTAATTCTTTCATGCGCTCGCGAGTTTCGCGCTCGCGCTTAACAAGTTCCTTGCGTGCTGCTTGAATCGTGCCTTGTAGTGCTAGTTTCTCTGGATCGGTTTCGATGCCTTTCATTACTTGCTGTAATTCAGCACGTTTCTTTGCTGCTTGCTTTTCTGCACGTTTCTTTGCTTTTTCTAACCAAGCATCGTAATCATCTGCTTCTTTTACAAAACCATGTTCGTCTCTAGGATCAACTGTTGATAAATCACCTGCACGAATTGCGGACTTAGTTTCATCATCCATACGATTCCATACTCCCCACATTTGTTCAAACTCTGAATCATCAACTGTCGGGTACTGACGTTGTACAAATGTCTTAGCAAATGGTTTAGCCATGGGTCCTAATGCATCCGCAGTAGCTATTGCTGGCCCAATTACCGATTTATTTTTAGCAGTTAAGCGTTTTAACCAATCTGCTAGTTGTGCATTTGAATAACGCTTTAATGGCTCTAGTTCATCTGCGTGGACATTACGACGAATATCGTCGATGGTTTTATTAATATCTGCTTCGTTCATGTGTGAGAATGCGTGAATGCGACGCTCAACTTTCTTTTCCCATTCCTTGCTAGGATGGTCTTTGCCATGGTAGTATTGTAAGACTTTATTTGGGTCGCTTTTGCTTACCAGTGCCCACTTACCGTGTACTTTTTTAATTTTTTCGTTGAGAATGTCGTCTAAGTTCATATAGACGTATTTATGACATTTATTTTATACCAAGGTTGAACAATGTATTTGGGTTTGTGTTTTTCTTTGCGTTTGCGCTCAACAATGGCGGGCGACCATCCCGATCTACTTTAAACCCTAATTTCTTTGCTTCAATAGAAACTTGATCGGGACCAACATCCTGTGTTTGGTTTTGCGGTGTAATACGTCCTACACCTTCGTTGATAATTTCTGATACTTTCATAACATGTACCACGCTGGTGAACCAGGACGAATACCCTGTGCTTTTGCCAATTCCATTTTACGTTCATGTTCTGCAAACTGTTGTGCGACTGGAATACGTCGTGGTTGGTTTAACGCAGCCGCGTTACCAGTGCGACGAAATTCGTGTATAGGATCGCTGGGATCTAGATAGCAACTATCATCTGGTGATGAAAAACCTAGTGTTTCTGTGTTATATTTTAATTCACGCATTAATCTGCTCTGTTTAGAATCTTCATCATATCACCAAATGAAGCAGCATCGCCTTGCTCTCTCCATCTAGCACGTGCTGCATTATATTCATCGGCATAACGTTCCATGTTACGTGCAGCACGCTCATCTCTAACACGATCCGCTTGTGTAGTTCTAGCATAGTGCGAACGTTCTGGAGATATACTCTTAAACTCTGGACTCTTGCCAGTGTCTCTGGTTACATCTGCTTTTGTATACGGGTCGCCTGTGCGTGGATTAATTACCTGTCCTTGTGGGTCAATAATCTTTCCGTCTGGTGTACGTTCAAACTTTCCTAGATTTGGTTTGGCAGTTGCTGGTGCCGTGCGTCCACCAGTAGCAACTGCTTGAGAACCACTGCCACCACGGCCACCCATTTGTCCAGCACCAAACCACGAGCGTGGATCTAGATTAATTTCGCTGATGAATTCATTTGCTCTCATAATTATGGACTCCAGACCATATCCGCATCGCCTTTGCTAATGTTTTTAAAACCATGTTTTTTATAAAACTTTGTTAATTGCGATTGGCTAATTTTACCTTTACTCCACGGGTGTAGTGTTAATGTAATTCCGTCTTCGCGTGCCATGTCTTGCAAAACTTTCAATGCACGACTACCAACACCTTGTCTTTGTGGCACAGCTTGTAACCACTTGATGTCAACTGCTCCGTCCTTAACAGGACTGGGAACCAAATCAAACATAGCAAATTGCTGGTTATCACCATCTCCCCAGACCATAACACTACTGCCGTTAAATGTATAAGGGAACCGTGCATATACTTTTTCAATCCAAGCATTAGCACGATCTTTGTTAGACTTTTTTAATTTAAGAGTTTCTGTCTCGTCCACTTTGTCGCCGCCTACACGAAGTGGAATACCACGTGGGGATGGCTTACTAAATGTAACCCAGGGTTCGTCGTACCCAGGAATTTCAAGTTCTTTCCAGTGTCGAGGATCAGCAGCATATGCTTTACGTTCAGCGTCGCGTGTTACATCGTGTTTAATATCCGCTGCCTTGTATGCTTTGTAACGCATACTACCTGCCCATTGCTTGTATTTTGGATCGCTTGGATCCATACCTAGATCTTTCGCTAAGTCTTTAATGCCTTGATCAATTACAATTGGATCTTTGCTGTCAATTGCTGCTTGCCACTTAGGGCCTACAACTTTTGCTGTATCGTATGCTTTCTTTGATCCCGAAACTACATCTGAGAGTGTAGACCACCAACCATCTTCGTCTAATACTTCTTCGCCAGCTAGTTTGCCATCTAGTTTTTTATCATATGCTCTTAGCGCATTGTGATAACTTTCTTCGCTAGCACATATACGCTTAATTTCGCCTACGAATTTAGCAGCATCATCAAACTTTCTCTCGCCTAGCATGATAGCAGCATATACAGCATTCTTGTGAATGTTTGTGTGGCAGTATGGAAGCAATTCTTTATGTGCATCAGCATAGATTTGCATAGCACGGTATACACGCTCGCGATATTCATCTGGATTTTCGATCTTTTGATATTCAATTGTGGCGTCTAGGTTCTCTTGGAATTCGCGCTCAAATCCATAACTGTGTGTTAACGATCTATATGTCTTTTCTGCTTTTTCTTTTACAGCACCATAACTCCAGTGTAGTGGATGTCTGGGTGTCATGCGATCTGACAAATCACCTATGTGTTCTAAGCAAAACGGAACAACTCCTCCGCCGCCCATGAAGTTCTGCACCTTAACCATAATCTGTTCTGGTTTGCCGCGTTGTAAGTAACCAAGTTCGCCATATAAGTATGCTACCTTACGTGGAATACCTAGTTCTTGTGACCATTCATCGACACTATACACAGGAACCAGTTTCTTCAAGTCAGCAAACGATGCTTCTTTAATAATTTGTTCTTCTAAGCGAGTAAACAAATATACTTTGATACGTTCTTTGCCATCGTCTATAGCAGCACGTGTTCTATGGTGACCATCTAAAATATGTAAACCATCTTCATCTTTAAAAATAACAGGCAGTTTAGTATACTTTTCAAAGCGTGGTTCGCCACCACCTTTTTCTGTATCCAACCAATCTTGTGTTGCTTGACACTTAGTTGGATCCACAAATGCAATACGCGGCTTTAACGAACCATCTGCGATATCCGTAAAGGTATCTACATCCGCATAGTCAATATCACTACGCGGCATTTCATTTGGGATACGCTTTTCAAATAGCTCGTAAAAGTTCATACTCTACCTTTTTCTAAAAATTTAATAAACTTTTTAAGTTCTGCTGTTGGTAGTTTAGCAGGGTTAAAATCTGGATCCTGTACTAACTGTTGGAACTTTTGTGTTAATTCTTTACGTTTAGCAGCATCTTGTTTCCAATATTCTGCTTTGCGAGCAGCATATGCTGGATCTTTCATTAACTCTTGACGCTTGGCTAATACTGTGTCTTTGTTAGCAGCATACACATCTCTGCGTCTTGCTAAATCTTCTTTGCGCCAGTCTGGATCAGCATATAGTTTACGTGAACGCTCGCGTTGATATTCACGCTTCTTCTCTGCGTACTCTGGATTCTTTCTACGATTGCGCTCGTTTTGCTTTTGACGCTCACGGAATTCTGGATCTGTTCTATAACGCTTTTGCCAAGAACTTTCATATCCAGCTTCATCAACATACCCAGTATATGCCTTGTTTGAAATGTCAACAGATTTTTCAAACTTAGACAATTTTTTACTATGTTGTACGTCGTTTGGATTTTCTTTAGACATTTTACGCTTTAATGCTAAACGAATATTTTCTACACGTTCTATATCAGCAGGATCATCGCTATTGTATGTTTTTTCGCCAACTAACTGTAACACACGCTGTTCTAAATCATCAAATGCTACACGCTCAGCTTTGGTTCTATTTAATGCGTGTTTACGTGCTATATCAGCACCTGTTGCTTTACGCATATCGTGCTGTCGTTGGATATATTTTCTAATAGCATCTCTACCTGGATGCTCTTTGTCTGATTCGGCAATACTTTCTAGTGTGTCCAGCGGAACTTTCTCAATGTCTTTATCTGAGAACCCGCCTCTGTTATAAGCATCAGCAAGTACTTTTGCTAATTCTAGTCTTGCTACAGAAGTTAATACTCGCATTCCGTCTCGAGTAATGCCAAGAATTCTTCCATTAACGCCTGATACACTTGGTTGTACTTCAAAGTGATCAAATGGTTCTAAGTTTTCAGGATATCGGTGCGACTCAATGTATTTTGGCAATACAGCATTGTGTGTGCCACGATCATATACAGGAATATCGTCTTTGATTTCTTGATAAAAACGATACTTGGTTTTATTCTTTTGTTGTTGCTTTAGGCCAAATTTGTGTTTAACAACATCACCTTCTGTTACATTGTTTCTTAACTCATCGGGTGACCAAGAAATAAAACTATCACCATCTTCGTCGCCTATCTGTACTACAAATGCTCCGGGCTTGTCATCATACCCTTCGTCTTGGCCAATTTCCCAGCCCATGCGTGCTAGTAGTTGTTCAACCTCTGGACTTTCGTCGTTATTCCACCAAAAAGTTGCTAGTCTTTTTAAATCAGCTTCTTCAGCTGCGGCTTGTTTTTGATAATCAGCAATCAGTTGATTGAGTTTTTCTTTTTCTTGTTGCTGTGCTTTAAAACGAGGATGTAATATTACATCACCTTCTTGTAAGTCAACATAATGATTATCTAACCATTTGGCAATAATACGTTCTACATTGCTGCCATATTCGCGTTGTGGTGGATATCCTGTTACTTGAAACGCAATTTCTTTGCCCTTACGTACAGCGCGACCAATAGGACGATCGCCATGCATAATAGCATAGGTTCTAACGCCTCCATTATTGCTTAGTGCTAAGATAGTAAAGTCTTTCATTTTACCGGTCTAAATTCCTTCATGCTTGAGGTTTTCCAAAAATCTTTTGAAGCACCTGTTCGAGGATCTGTGATTGTTAGAAATTCACCTTGGTCACCGACAGAATGACTAATTCTGTAGCCTTCTTTTTCCCAATCAGCGGTTGTTAAACCACCAACTTGATATACTTTTGATGATTTATTTTCGTT
>JGI10211J34971_10003743_pt1 | contig 12129 bp, 14 predicted proteins | sample Etolagsediment_FD_34971 | JGI IMG/M metagenome (IMG submission 34971) | reverse complement strand
CATTGTTCCCATCAAAATCAAGCGCGCTTCCAAACGTTCCAGCAACCCAATCGCTTGAGTCCATGTTCGTAAGCGTGCCATCGTTAAAAGTCTCTCCGTTAAACGTGCCGTTGTTCCCACCATAAACATCAATCATGGTCGTTCCATAATCATTGAAATCCCAGAACCCAACGATATCATCAAACGCCCATCCCACAGACGCTTGGTCACCAGTCAAATAACTCAAGTCATTAATCGTCGCGTTCAAAGTNACNAGAGGAGTGTNATCACTAGAATTAGTGTTGTTAGCAGGCGTTAAACTATTCACAGTATAACCTACTGCGTTAGCCGAGGCTACGAACAACAAGGCAAACACTACCAGCGCAAGCGAGAAAAGAGGCTTCACTTTCTACTCTCCTCCTTTCCCACTCTTAACTGCCGCCCAAATACCGGTCATAATACGGTTTTGCTCTGACGAAAATACCCCAGAAAATGGCAATCACAATAGCAAGCGGGAACAACTCGATAATCGTTGTCGCAGCCGAAAACGCTCCCAACTCAACCGCAGCATAATTCACGAAATAATTAAGTGTTGGAGTCAACGCCGCAAACACTATTATCACGATGAACACACTGATTAACGTGTCAATGCCTAACTGGGCTTTCTGTCCGATTCTCATTTTTTCTTCTCCTCGAACAACTTGACTACCGGCAAACCAGTTCCTTGCCTGGCCCGGCTCTTGTACTTCTCACTTAACTTCCTGCGCTCCTCGCGTAGTTTCAAGTGATGTTCGTGTTCAGCAACTCTTTTCTTCCTTTCTTTTGCTAATTGCTTGACATAAGCTTTCTCAGCCTTACGCTCATTCTTCCATTCTTGAAATGGTTTTTTCAGTGAATCCTTAGCCAACTTGGAAAAACTTTTCTTGGCTTTCTTGCGTGTGGAAGCCCAGCTATCCTTGGCTTCCTCATACCTGAACGGAGCTTGGTCTTTAAGTGATTTGACTTCTTTCCTGCCTTTTTCGTAAAGGTTGTCGGTCACGTCAAACAACTTATTTTTTAAACCCATTTCAATTTCACTTCCTCAGGAAAATTATTCCTGCTACTGCAACAAAACCAACGGCCAGCATTATTGGAATATAGCAAACGATTGTCGCCAGCAAACCGTTGAACGAGCCAGTGCCAAACTCATAATATTCGTATGTTATGCTTTGGTTGGCTGATATGTACGCGGTATCGTCTCCCGTCAAAATTATGCCTCCGTCCGTGTAATTCATAGCATAGTTTGCTAGGGCTCCTCCAGTACAATTGCTTGAATTGTATGCTGTTTCCGTGTCCGTGTATATGCTTGAGTGCAGTAAGTCTGCGTAAGATGAGTTGGTTCCGTTAAAAATCTCGCATGTTTTGGTTGCTGTGTGACAGTACGGGGCCACCATGTCATCCAGAATAGTGATTCCGACTGCTCCCATTGCCAGTACTAGCACTCCTAGCACTGCCATGTTAGTTACTTGTCCTTTATTCATAATCTCACCTTTACTTTCTTGGCTTTAATTCCTTTCATTGTTATTTCTTTGAGTTCGCCTGGAGTGTCAATAGCAAACCGTGTTTTTTCAATGTAAGCGGTTTCAGGTAGTTTGCTCTTGCCTTTCTTACGACGATATTTTGTTAGTGAAGGAATGAAAGGAATGTCAGGGCGGGTTGTCTTGCCGGATGGAGTTAATTTGAATGTTCTCGCGGCAGTGCTCGCAGTTGCTTTTATGCCTGTTAGCTTGGCAAGGCCTTCCGGTAGGCTCGCGGCAATGGTTTTCCACTTGCCTTTGGTTTTCACTTGCACTGAAAACGCTCTCTTCTTTTTTCTTGGTTTACCATCACTCAAAAACATTGGTAGCGCAAGCACTTTTTCTTTTTCAATTGTTTCTTCTTCCTCGCGTTGCTTGGTTTTAACTGCTTGCGCTTGAATAACATCTATTCCTTGGAAAGGAATGGTTATTCTTTCCACTTTAGTTACTTGCGCTTGCTTTGAGGCTGAAGCTTGCGCTTGAATTGGAGTGACTCCCATTAATTGATCGCTCATTACATCAACCATTGGTTTTGTTTGTGATAGTGTAATCGAACGAGGTTTTTGTATGGTGGATTGAACTACTTCATTTTCAAAAGCGAGTTTGCTTTCTTCCATTGGAGTTAAACTTGTTACCATCACAGGCTGCAAAGACACTATTCTTTGTCCTATTGTTGTTTCCGCTCCAGCAAACGTTTCTTCTTTTTCGGTTGAGCCTGGCATTATTTTAGAAGTGAAAACAATTGGTTTTGACTGAATTGTTTTTGAACTTGCAATTGAAGTCGTGATTGGCTCGTCAACTGCTTCTCCTACTAATGGCTTTGTTTGTTCTTTCATTATTTGGACTGTTCGGCCTGTTCCACTTGTCTTAGGAGTTGGTTTTGGAGTTGGCTTGAGAGTGGGTTTTGAGCGTGAGTAAAACGATGAAAAACTCAATGGGGTTGATTGTGGTGGCGTGGTAATAGTATATCGTGTTGCAAGTCCTTTCATTTCTCCTTCCGTCACAACAAACATTTTGCGGGAGCCTATCTTGAATAGCGGGGCTTTGGCTTCAGTTTTTGTCATCACAACACGCGACAAAGGATGTTTTTTAACTCTCTCCAACACTGTTTTCTCGAATGAAACCGGGCCTTTCTTGAAAATCACTTTCTTTAATTCAAAGAAAGGTCTTTCCTCCCTACCCAAATTATATTGTGCTGTCTTAAACAAATCTTTTAATGGAGTCTGCTTTGACAGGGGCACTGCTTCCAATCGTTCTGCAAACACGTTTTGTTGTCTTGCTTGCTGAAAACCCCTATATTGTTTTTTCAGGAAATCCGTTATCACTGGATCTTCTTTAATTGAAAGCTTGGACTGCATTTTTGAAGGTAACGTTTTAACTCCTTCTTTCCATGAGCTCTTCAGTTTCCACGCATCACCAGTATATTTGGTTGTTTCATAAAACCTGGTTACTGGCATCGAGGCTATCGGCTTGTTAGTGCCTACTTTTTCTCCGGCAGCAATAACTTTTTTCTCGCCAAACAATTTAATCCAAGTTGTTTTACCAAGTTTTTCTCTTGCGAAAACAGGTTCAGTTAACTTCACTTTCTGAAAACTTTTTTGGTATTGCGGTACTTTTTCAAAGGGAGAGTATTTACCAAAGTAAAACTCAATGGTTTTCTTTGTTTTGCTTGGTAAGCCAGTGAAAAATTGTTTGAATGATGGTTTCAACATCCATTTATTCCCACCATATTTAAACGTGGTTCCTATCCTGCCTATTTCACTTCCTCCTATTGGCTTGGCTCCATAAACTTTGTCTGCAAGTCCTTCGATTCCTAGTTTGCTTCTAGGATCATATAATCCAATCCATTGTTTGGTTGGGGCATAAGAACGTGAATAATACCATGGTTGTTTCGTCACTGGACTGAATGGAGCCAGTTTTAGTTTAACACCACGCAAACCAGCAAGCGTTTTGCTTCTTGCTGTCAAAGGCAATGACTTAACTCCCTTAACCCATGATTGTTTTAAGCCATAACCAACTGGAATTCTTATTTCATCAAATGCTCCTTTGAATTTCATTGTTGAAACAAAACTTTTTCCGGTCACGATTTTAGTTAATGATGTTGGTTTTAAATTGAAAACACGGGTTTTCCCGTATTTGATTGTTATTGGACTATACTTGCTCACAATGTTTTTTCCTCTTGATCCAACGCGAGAAACAAGTTTTTTTGTTCTGACAACTGTTACTCCAGGCATGCCCTTCAATTTCCCGAAAGAGAAAGCTGGTTTCATTTTGGTTATTCCACCATGAGCAACAAAACCTAATCCTGCTTTTGCTGCGGCTAATGCTCCTTCAAACAAAACAATCTCGGTTCCAAGTTCAATCAAGAATTTTTCTGGGTTTTTTTGGTATTCGTGGGCAATGCTGCCCGCGATTGCCCCGCCAACCCCTAATAGGGTTCCAATCATAACTTCAGAACTTTTACGGAATAAATCAATTGTTATTCCTGGCACGGCAACGCCCGCAGGCGTTCCCTCATACTTCTTGAAACTGCTTTTAACTCCAGAACTGACTCCTGTTGCAATTGCTCCCGCGTACTTATCCATTTTTTTTGTTTCCCTGATTCCAGAACCGTAAATATTCAAGCCTAGTGAAGTCATAGTCGGAAGAAATGATGTTGTCATTCCAACAGAATAACCAGCTAGTTCGGAAGCTCTTCTCGGAACTCCTAGTTTTTCTCCCGCTTGCAATGTTTTAACGAAACCCCATTCTTTTGTTTCAACACCAAAATCTGATAGTGATTGTACTAGAGTATCATAGCCAGGGCCCAAACCAAAATAACTTGTGTCTAAAGTTAATGGCTCAAAACTTGGTGCCACGGTTGTTCTTCGTGCTTGCTTGCTCCAATCAAAAACAAATTCTCCTGGTGAAGGTTCTCCTGGTTGAACTTCGTACAAAGGAGCTTTTTCAATTTGCATTAAACGTTCTTTCTCACTAAGCTTTTCTTCCGGGGTTTGTTCTTTTGTTCCAAAACTCATTCGTCTTAACACGCCTGCTTGTTTCCCTGCTTCTTTTTTCATTTGTTCTTCCGCAGTCACCAAGCCGGGCGTGGCTTCTATCTTGCCTTTCATCACGTCAACTTCGCGGTAGTATAGGTCGGCTAGCCTTAATTGTTCTTTTTCTTTTTCCTTGAGTTTTTTTTGGAGTGAGTTGAAGTCTGCTGCTCTTTGTTCTTTCGTAATACCCCAAACGGTTTGATCGCCCCATACTTCAAGTTCTTCTTGTTCTTCGTTGACTTGTTCTTGTAATTTCTTCATTTCTTCCTGGGTTTTCTCAAGCCTGTCTCTTATTTCAGCTAGGCGTGCTTGATCCCTTGCTATGCGTGCCTGGCTGACTCCCCCCTCAAAATCTTTGTAGCCAGGCACGTCTCCGGTAGTCCTACCAGTAAAAAAACTTTGTTCTGCTTTTATTGACTCAAACCCAGCAGGCGGTCCAACCCGTTTTTTTTCTATTAAACTAAAAGGTACTTTATTGAACACGCCAACCTCAAATAATTTGACTCCCTGACGAACTCCCCATAATTGAGGTTCACTGCCAAAACCTGGACTAAACTCTGTTTTGACTACTTGGCCTAATTTTCTTTCTTGGTTTATTTTTGACTCCATTCTTTCAGCATATTTTCTTTTTGTAGCGGTTCTCCTGCTAACAACCTCTTTTTTTGGCGTGTAACCAGTTCCTTTAAGTCTTTCCATTGATTCTGCGAGCACGTCTTTTTCTGCTTTTATTTCAACAACCTCAAGTTTCTTCGGGCGCATCATTTCCTGGTACAACCCAGGCTCTATACCGCTTTCCTTGTGTTTTTCTCCGTAGTAATCTCTCATTGAAACTGGTTGACTAGAATCAGTGTTTATGCCGCTATCCCTTATTTTCGACTCATAATACCTGCTCATTGGAATAGCTTCAGTGATAACGCTCACCAATTCAATTTTTTTTTCAGAGTATTTAAGTTTTTGTACGATGTTACAAAAACAAGAGCCCAAAAAAGTGCAAAACACGAAAAACAAAACCAAAACCATACAAAACAACAAAAAACAAAATTGAACAATATTGCAAGGCGTTAAAACTTAAAAACAACAACAACAAAAAACACTAATTGGTGACAATAAAATGGATATTGGAACCGTAATAGGAACAATAATCGCCCTTGTGGTCCTTGTGATCGGTGTCGTAATCGTTAACGACGTGATAGCCGACGCGGCCTTCGGTGGAACACTAGATACTGTAACAGAAAACATTCCCATTTTAATGGCTGTTGGAGGATTAGTGCTTGCCGTCGGTTGGATAGCAATGAGGTGATTTGAGTGGATGTAGGCGCAGTACTAGGAACAACAATCGCCCTTGTCCTGCTCGTAGTCGGCGTTATAATCGTCAACGACGTAATTTATGACGCTAACTTCGGAGGAGGAACAGGCACGCTATACACAGTAACAGAAAACATTCCAATCCTGCTTGCAATTGGAGGCCTCGTGCTTGCAATTGGCTGGATAGCAATGAGATAAAAAACCCACTCGTTCCGAACGCGAAGAAAAAAACTGGGCGAACCACGCCTCAAAAACGTGTCCTTCGCCCAGAAAAAAAAACAGTGATTGAAAAATGCTCTTCGAAATAACCTTGCTTTTAACCGGAACAGCAATACTCTTTTTCATAGCAGGAATAATGCTCATCGCAATCAAAAAAACCCCTGTAATGCCACTCGCAATAAGCGGCCTACTACTACTGCTAACAGGACTATTAATAGCAAGCAACGGCCTGCAAATACAAACCGGCACACCATGCATCAACAAAACAACAGAAACAAGCCACGTCTGGAACTGTAGCACACTCGAAGAAGGCTGCATAGGAACACCCGAAGAAAAAAGCTGTTACTACTACAACATCACTCAATGCACGGCAATACCAGGCTGCGAGTGGGTAGGCAACTATTGTTACGGCACACCAGAATGGACTTGCAGAGAACTCTACACATACGGAGGAAAAAACAAATGCGAGGAAACAAAAGGATGCTACCTCCAAAACGAAAGCAACCCACAAACCTGCGACCGATACATCACATCCTACGAATACACAACATGCCCCAACCAATACACCAACATCACAGAAACACCACTAAACAACACAGAACACACAATGCAAACCACCTACTTCACGCTAATACTCGGAGGCCTATTCCTTTTGTTATGGGCAGCCACGACAAGCGTGAGAAAACAAGAGCAAGAATAACATGACAAACGAAGAACCCGAAAACATTGAAATAAACGACGAACAAGAAAACGACGAATACAGCGGCCAACCCATCGACCCAGACTTCATCCCACAAGACCCCGTGCAACTAGACCGCGATTGGTACACCCCAGCCAACGAAAAAAGAAACAAAGGCCTCGTCACAAAAAACCTAGTACTATCAAACCTAGCCCTAGGCAAAGACACACGCAAAATAGACTTGACAATCGAACTCATCAACATACTCGACGGAATAATCCTCAACTACACACAAACCAACAAAAACCCAGACAAAATAAAACCCCTACTCCAAGCAAGAAACAACATAACCATAGAACACGACGCAATGCTCGCAGCAAGAAGAGCATACCACGGCGACGCACAAAAACTCAGTAGAACAAGCAGATACCACATGGAACAAAAACAAAGCATCAGCCAACCAAACCCAAAGAAAAAACGAAGCATACTACCGTGATAAAAATGAATTTAACCCAAGCCCTAACCACAATAATCCTCGTCGCAACAAACATCACAACAATAATCCTAGTCAAAGACGACCTAAAATACAGACTGAAACTATGGATCGCAAAAAAACGCAGAAAACCCATAATGGAAATCCAATACTTCAAAAGCGATAAAACCAAAACAAAAATCGCTTGCACACCCGACACACTCCAAAAAACAATTAAAATAGAAGACCAAGACTACCAATACCAACCCGAAAGCCTCTACTACAACCCACAAAACCAAGTCCAAGGCCTAGTCGTGAAAGAAGGCTGCGCAGCAGCAATAAACACTCAAACCTGGGCCCCAGGAGAAATAGACCCCAGACAAATAAGCGTAGCCCTAGCCATACAAAAACAAAGAGGCAGAGAAGAAGCAGACCAATCATTCGAAAACTACAAAAAATACATCTACGCAATCCTAGGCCTAACCGCAGTAACCGCCCTCCTAGTCTTCCTAACAATGCAAAACACACAACAAATAATCAACCAACTCATAAACCTAGCAGGCCCCATCCAAACACTAGCAGAAAAAACCACCGGCCAAATCCTAACCAACGGAGGCACACCACCATGAAACCCATCAAAATCACACTGCAAACACAAGGACCACAAAAAAACACTCTCACAACAAACCCCGCAAACCAACCACCCATCACACTAGCAAAAGGAGACATGAAACGAGTCTACAACCAACTAACAAAAATAATGGTAGGAATAGGAGAAATAAGCCTCAACACAGGAAACATCATCAAAAAAGAACTATTCAAAGGAGAAAAAAATGACCGAATACAGGATGATACCAGCATGGGCCAAAATAAAAGACGAAATACTCGACGCTAGAACACAAGCAACAATAAACCTCACCAAATACCGACAACAACCATGCATCAACCACAAACAAAACTTCGCAAACAGCGTGCTACACCTCTACGAACTACTACGACCAAAAATCAAATACATTAAAACCACAGAAAACGGAAAATACCAAACACTCCAACAACAACTAGACAAAATCACGCGCCCACCACCAAACCCAAACATGAAAGCCTTCACCTACTACTACCACCAACTCCAAGACGCATGCGAAACACTCGGCATCACCAAAATAGAAATACCCGTAGAAGCAACCATGCCACCCGAAGAAGCATGGAAAGAAGGACTACCAGTGGACATAAAATGAAATACATAAAAGCAAACGCAAAAGGAATCAAAACAACAATAACAAAATACGATTTAGACTGGGTACACATCACAGACGGCTACGAAGGAACCGGCAAAACCACCTTCACATGGAACCTCTGCAAAGCCGTGGACCCAGGATTCAACCCCAAACAAATAGTTTTCACAGAAGACCAATTCCGATACGCCATTAAAACCAGCAAACCAGGCCAAGCCCTCATGCTAGACGAAGGAGCACTCCTACTATTCAAAAGAGACGCAATGACAAAAGAAAACAAAAAAGTCATACGCCTCCTAACAACAATCAGAGCCCACAACCTCTTCCTAGCCATCAACGCACCCGACTTCCTCAACCTACTCGACAAATACGTCATACAACACAGAGTCAGAAGCGTCGCCAGAGTCGTCAAACGAGGATGGGTATGGTGGTTCACAAAACCACAAATACCCCTGATAACCATCAACAACAAAACCAAAAAATACGATTGGCCAGACCCCCGCTTCAGAGACAACTACCCCAAACTCCAAGGCAAACAATGGAGAGAATACAAAGAAAGAAAAAAAGGTGTAGTAGACAGAGAAACCGACTGGATGACAGTAAGCGAAGTAGCAAAAAAAGTGAACAAATCAACAGTAACAATATACAACTGGATGAAAGAAGGCAAACTAGAAGGCCAAAAAATCAATGGAACATGGAATATTCCATTCCACGCTTACAAAGAATTAATAAATCAAAACTAAACCCCCTATATTTTGTGGTATTGACAAACTTATCTAATATCAAAAGCACACATATCGACTCTAGCGAAAAACAAACCCCTCCACCACCTAACAAAACAAAAATTATCAACTCATAAAAGTGTATTTTATTAACTTACCAACTCATTTTCTTAACCTGATAATATCTTTCGTAGGCCTGTAAACCACACCATCCTTCTCCAACTTAAACAAACAATCATTAAACTCTGAAACACCAACCCCAGAATTCAAACACCTCTCACGAAAAACATCAAACGGAACATCATCAAACTCAGAGCTAAGTTGATCCAAAATATCCTTAATTTCCGACACGGATGACAAGAAAGACAGGGTGTTTATACCTATAGGAAAATTTATAAATTCCCTAGTGGTTTGAAATACCCTGTCTTTTTGTCGTCCCTGTCCATTTTGACTGTTATTTGTAGTTGAACTATAATAATGGGGCTTGAATTTGATGCCTGTCCACACACTTGTTCTATTTTCGTCGTTTAATCTTTCATCAAATACTCCGTGGTTGTATGCGAGTGTGTTTTTCATTGTTTTTGATCCAACGCTTTTGAGTTTATGTTTGTTGCAGTATTTGTGATATTCTTGTTGTAGTTCTTTTTTTGATATGTGTGAGTCATAGTCTTCTTCTATGTTATCCATGATGAATGCTTCTAGGCTGTTGCTTCTTCTTATCCACATTTTTTTGACATCAAGCATGCTTTTGTTGTATGAGAAGTCTTTGTTTTTTTCTAGTCTGTCTAGTCCTTCTAGTGCTTTGTTTAGTAGGCCGCTGAGCTCTTCTGGTGTTGCTATTTTTTTTATGATGTTGGGGTCTGCTATTTTTTTGTTTTTTGTTTCCTCGGGTGGTAATTTTTCTAATTCTTCTTTTGTTATGAATTGGTTGGGATATTCTAGTATCACCCATCTCATGAAGAAAGCGTCTGTCATGTCGCTTGTTCTTGGTATTTCGTTGGTTGCAAATATTAGTTTGGCGTAGTTTTCGAAGTCTATTGGTGTTTTGAATTTTCTGTCTGCTGTTATGTGATCTCTTCCTGTGAGNCTTTTGAATGTGCTGGTGTCTTTTAGTGTGTGTGGTGGTAGTTCTCCTGTTAGGTTTACCATTTTTTTGAGGAGTCCGGCGCTGGCAAAGTTTTGGTTTTCTAGTTTGTTCATTGTTATGCCCGCGCAGTTTTCTGTGCCTAGTANTTTTTTGATTAGGTCTAGTGTTTTGCCTTTTCCGTTTCTTCCTGTGCCTGTTANTAGTATGGCTTTTTCTATGAAGTATTCTGTTTTGAGTGTGAATCCTAGTATTTCTTCCATTATTTTTGTGTCGTCTTTTCCGTGTTTTAGTGTTTCTTGGAAGAATTTGTTTATGTTGGGGCATTTGGCGTTGGGGTTGTATTTTACTGGTAGTTTGTTGAAGTATATTTTTTGTGGTGTGAAGGGGGTTAGTTCTCTTGTTTTTAGGTTTAGTATTCCGTTTTCAACGATTATTTCGTTTGGGTCGTTGTTGTCGAAGAATTCTTTTGGTTCTGTGTATGTGTCTGCTTCTATTTTGTTGAGTATTTCGTTTGCTATGTGTGTGGTGTATGCTTCGTCTAGTATGTTTCTTATTGTTTCTTTGATGTATGTTTTTCCGTTTGGTTTGTAGATTCCTTTGTCGTAGATCCATACTTCTGATTTTTCGTCGTCTCTGATTGTGTATATGTATTCTTGGTTTTCAATGAGTTTGACTATTTCTTCTGTGGCTTCTTGTCTGTGTTTTGTGGCTAGTTTTGTTAGTATGTCTGCTTTTTTGTTTTCGAGTTGTTGTGGTAGAACTGTTTTTTGGTATTTGGTTGTGATGGTTAGCCCGTGTTTTTTGTTTGCTATTTCTAGTGTTTTTTTGAATGCGTTTCCTCGTAGTTTTTCTCCACATTCTATTATTCCTTCTTGTATTGCTAGGAGTTCTAGGGGGCCTCCTCCATGGTCGTGTCGAAAGCAGTGCCATACGTTTTTTTGTGGGTTTATCCAGAAGTTTTGTCCTCCTTTGCTTCCGTGTGTGGGGTGTGGGCCGTAGTATTCGTTTCCGTGTTTTGTGAGTTTGGTGGTGTTGGCTATGTCTAGGATGTTTAGGTTTTCTGTGTCTTGGTATTTTGTTGCTTGTGTGGGTATGTGTTGTGTTCCGTTTTTCATGTAGTCTTTGAATGTGAGTTTGAGGTTTTCTTTGTTTATTGTGGTTATTGGGTGGTTTTCTAGTATTTGGTATTTGTTTCCGTTTGGGTGTGTGCTTCCTGGGCCGACTACTTGTTTTCCGTATCCTTGTATGTCTCCTAGGTTGGTGTGGTTTTGGTCTTGTAGTCTAATTGGTTTTGTTAAGTCTGGTATGTGGTAATAGTAGTGTTTTCCTCCTGATCCTGTTTGTATTGTCAGTGTTTTTGGTAGGTGTTGTTGGGCTTTTTCTGTTAGTTCTGGTGTGTCACAGTCTATTATCACTAGGTGTCCGTATCCTCCTAGTACTCCGTAGTTGCCCCCGTTTTTGATGTGTTTTTGTAGTTGTGGGTTGTTGTGTTGGTAGTTGTTTGTTTTGACCCAGTCTTGTTCTAGTGGTTGTTTACTGTTTTTTTTTACTTTTATGAATCTGAATAGGGGGCGTTGGAGTTGTTTTGGTATTTTCATTTTTTTGCCTCTATGTATTTTTCATAGCATTTTGGGCAGAGGGCGTGTATTTGATTGTCTTGTGTTTGTATTCCTCTTATTTGGTGGGGGGCTAGTGTTTTGTTGCATTTTTCGCATTTATCCTCCATTTTTCTCACTCTCTTTTTTGGTTTGTTGTAGCCTGTGTTTATCCAGGCTATTCCGCCTCCTGGTAGTTTGACTGGGTTGCCTTTATGGGGGTAGTACATTGTTTTCCCCTATTTTTT
>JGI10211J34971_10003742_pt1 | contig 12130 bp, 8 predicted proteins | sample Etolagsediment_FD_34971 | JGI IMG/M metagenome (IMG submission 34971) | reverse complement strand
TGGTCGAGGCAAGAATCTACGACATAACCAGTAAAGACAGGCTTGACCTCGGTATCGAATGGGCAGGAGGCCGCAATACAACAATTGCGTCAGCAGTAGGCTCAAACCCCAGTGCTGGCAGAGAAGACCCATTTATCATAGGAGGCTTCAGCGGTGCAACAGGCAAAACCAGCAATACTTCGGGTTCCTTACGTTTGGGCTGGTTTAATGCCGGCATCGACATCGATACAATGTTAAAGGCCCAGCAGGAAAATATCAACGCCAAGCTTCTCGCCAATCCGAGAATACTGGTGCTTGACAATGAGAGTGCTCTAATCAAGATTATCTCGGAGATACCCTACCAGGAACTTACCGAATCATCCGGAGGCGGTAGCATCGGGACAACAAACTTTAGAGAGGTTGGTGTTGAACTTGAGGTTATACCGCATCTTACACGGGACAAAATGATCAGACTGAACTTAAAGCCAAAATTTAGTGTTAAAACAGGTGATGTTGTAACAGTAGGCAGCGGCGCCGGTGTTGGTTATGACCAGCCTATAATTGACAGGCGTGAGGCAGATACAACCCTATTGGTTAAGGACGGCCAGACGGTGGTTTTGGGTGGGCTGCGTAAAAAGGAAGTTTCCCAGCAGGTTAACAAGATACCGCTGCTGGGTGATATACCACTGGTTGGCGGACTGTTCAAATTCGAAGGCGAGGATACAACTACGAGCGAACTGGTCGTTTTTATAACTCCACGGATAGTCCAAATTCCGGTTATGTCAGAGACAGAGCAGAAAGCGTATGAAGCGACTGAGTTTAGCGGACCAAAGCCAGTTCTTACCAGGGCAGAAAAGGGCGAAAAATAACCAATCGAAACGAGAAAAAGTTCGAGATATTTGTCTTAAAAACTCTAACAAAATGAGGTTTTGATTGTTGAAGGCACGAGATTGCCACGCGAACCTGCGGTTCGCTCGCAATGACAGTCTTTTTGTTAGAGACTCTTAGTCCTTCCTTACGTAAAGGGTCTGGCTTGGGAATGCAAACTCAATTTTTTCGGCTTCAAAGCGCTTCATCATTTCCAGGTTGACGCGCTCGTTGACCTGCTGATACAGCCAGTAGTCGGGCGGCTTGACCCAATAGCTCATATATATATTCAACGACCAATCGTTGAACTCGTTAAAATAAACTCGCGGCAGTTTTTCGGGGTCGGTGTTTACCTCGGGGACGCCGGCCAGAATTTCTTTAATAATCTCGACCGCCCTCTTTGCTTTTTTGTGGCCGGAATCATAGGTTATAGTGATGTTGGAGGTTCTGCGAATAAATGGACGCCGGCCCACGTTTTCGACCATCGAGTTTGCAATTACACTATTAGGTACGGTTACAAGATGGCCCTGGAGGGTGCGGATTCGTGTGCTCCTAAATCCGACTTCTTCAACAGGCCCTAAATGGTCACCAATCCTTACGAGCTCATTCATCTGAAATGGTCTGTCTGCAAAGATTGTCACCGACCCGAAGAAATTAGCTATCGTGTCCTTAGCAGCAAGAGCTATGGCAATGCCGCCAATGCCGGCACTAAATAGAAGCGACTTGACCCTACTTGCACCCAAGACATTTTCGGCGATTAGAAGAGCAGCGATGATTGATATTGTTATCCGAAGGGCTTTACGAACTATGGGCACAAGCATATCGTCGAGCTTGGTTTCTGTTTTGCCAACTAATCGATTTAGATAGTATTCAATAACATCCACGAGTCGGTAAAGGGCATAGGCGACCGCAATTGCTGCTATCACGCGAGCAATTGTTGTCCATCCGGTTCCAATCGCTGTTCGAATGCCCCGCTCATTGTCGAAGAACAGAGCGGCTTTGCAGAAGAATATACCTGCGGCAAATATCGCCACATATATGGGGTTCGTCAGCGCTTTCAGCAGCAAAGTCAAGGCACTGACACCTCTTTTTCTCTGCAATCTCAAAGCATAGCTATTGATGGCATACTGTACTATCCGCCCTACCGCCATCGCTACGAGCACGACGAGCAAGACAAGCAAAAAACGCCAAACGCCATTGCCTCTGACGAGTTCGTAATTGACGGTTTTTGCCCACCAAGAACCCGAAGCGAGCAATTTTGCTAATGCTAACTGCGTCATAAATTATCTCCTAAACTAACTTGTGTGTATTGCATATATCGTATATCATATTGGGTTTCCTGCATCAACAACGAATTTTTCGGCCTGTGCACAAAACAACCGTTTTTTATACAAGTTTTGCTTTACGCAGAAAAAAGGATATGTAAAATTTTTTTTGAAAAGTTGTTCAGACACAATAATTACAATGGCCTCGTTTTGTTAAGGACATAAATTATGAAACGTGCGACGGTGAATTTTATTGTTGATTTGGTGAGCTTTGTTGATTTGCTTGGCATGGCTTGTACGGGTTTTATTATGAAGTATATTCTGCCGCCCGGCACCGGTGGACTTGGTCGTCTCGAGCACGGCGGGCTCGGTAGAGAGGACATAAAAAGCCTGTGGTCAATGACGCGACACGAATGGGGCAATATCCATTTTTATCTGGCACTTTTGTTCCTCGCTTTGATGGTAGTGCATATTATTCTGCACTGGAGCTGGATAAAAAATTATTTCAAGTCGCTCTTCGGCTTCTTGCGAAAAATTTGATTGCAAACCCCGCACTAAACGTGGGCGATTTTTTTTATTTTAGCTCGACCGACCAGTAAGCGTGGTCGAGGAATTGCTTCCAGCTTCGGTAACGCTGGTGGCCGAAGTGAACGTGGACGAGAGGATTGCGTTTTGGCTTGACAGGTTTTTGGACAAGAGTCAGGCCCGCCTGCCATGGTGTGCGACCACCTTTTTTGACATTGCATTTCGTACAGGCACAAACGATATTCTCCCAAACCGATTTGCCGCCCATACTTCTTGGGATGATGTGGTCAAGGGACAACTCGCTGGTAGGATAGCGTTTGCCGCAATACTGACATCTATTTTTGTCACGAGCAAAGATGTTCCGACGGTTGAATTTTACATCGTTTCGGGGCAGGCGGTCGAAAAATAACAGCCGGATAATCCGCGGCACGGCGATATAAAAATTGACAGTAGATACCCAGTCGTGTCCATCCGGCTCGAAACGGCGCTGGAATTCACTGACCTCGCACCAACTTTCGAAATTGTAGTTTGCATATCTGCCGTCCTCAAGAGCGACGACCTCGGCAAGCTGGCGAAACAGTAAAGAAAAAGCCCGCCTGGCGCCGACTATGCGGATAGCCATATAATGCTTGTTCAGCACAAGGACATTACAGTCCAAGCCGGATTTATGCTCGGCAGCAATCATAATCCTAAATAAACTCCTCAAGGCCGTTCACAGCCTGTTTACTTAAATAGCAGAAAGTTAAATAGCAGAAAGTCCAATAAGTTGCAAGTAAAAAACACAAAATCAGGGCACGGGATTAGCTACCGGGGGCAAAAGCGCTCAAATAAGACTTAGAGAGTTGCGGTACCGCATGGCTGCCGTTGAGAACTCGGCCACAATACCGCGCAATAGGCCCAGCCAAACACCGCCTGCTGTCGGGCCTGTCAGATGCAAATTAAGCGGTTAGTGAGTGAGAAGAACAAAGCTTGTGTACGAGTATTCTTCTTACGCTCAGGATAAGAAGTCTGTTTTAATAATGCTTTTCCTGGTTACAACAAAAACAGCCTAAGAAATCTTTTTAGCTTACGGGGGCCGACTTGGGGACTACGTTCTCAGCCCTGGGGCCTTTTTCGCCCTCGACGATATCGAAACTAACCGAATCGCCTTCAGCAAGGGTCTTGAAACCTTCGCTTGAAATATTTGTATAGTGGACGAAAATATCCTGCCCGTCAGCGGTAGAGATAAAACCATAGCCCTTTCTTTGGTTGAACCACTTAACCGTTCCCTCCGACATCATAAAGCACTCCTATTGAACAACTCAGTCTGAACAAAACTTTTCTCTGCGCACACCCTGAAAAATTCATAGCTTAAAAAGTAACCGAATTTTCCCGTGGCGACACAGTTTTTCACAAAACAATCATTTCATTTCAGCCGATTCTGGAGCAGGGGCACAAAGATTCTCCCTCATCAACCGACCCATCTTAAACTTGACCGTTCTCTTGGCAGGGACCTCAACCCGCTCAAGCGTCTTGGGATTCTGTGCGATTCTGGCTGCTCTTGTTCTTGTTTCAAACACACCAAAGTCCCGGAACTCCAAACGGTTATTCTCACACAATTCCGATACTACCTCGTCAAGAAAGGCCTGGATGACACGCTTGACCAAAACTCTCTTTGCTTGAGTGCGTTCGGCAATCCGACTGATAAGTTCTTTCTTCGTAACTGTTGACATAGGTTACCTCACTTCAAGAAACAGCAATTGGGGAGATTAGATTTTATGTATATTAGGATAACTGGCATTAAGCAAATCAAATCAGACTTTCTGGTTATCCAACAACTCATCGCGCACCTCAGCCAGGCAACAAATCGATGGGCAACAACCTTCAGCCCCATTTAAAGGTACTTTTCGGAACCTTATTTCTACTTAGTACCTATTACGAAAAAGCAGGGCTCCCACTTTCACGGGAGCGACAAATGCTCTTTCCACAATAGGGCGTAATCAAGCGTAACCCAAACCGCAGCAAAACAGAAACACCCAAGTATCGCAACTTACTATACAACAAAGACTTCTACACAGCAAACAATTTTAAAATAAAAATTTTTAAGCCGTTAAAAATTCAGCATCGCATAAAAGGCAAACAAAAATAAATCCAGTTCTTTTGCGCCAGCGTGCCGGCATATCCCCCGATGGGACACACCGTCCCAGCAGCAAATTTGCAAAGGAAAAAGGCAGTGAGGAAGCAGTTCTTTCCCATAAGGCAATTGGCCATAAGCCCTTTATTTGCAATATTTTATGCAAAAGCAGCCCTTTTAATTCCGCCCGCCCAATCAAAGACGCCCCCGGCGCAGCGTCTCAAAAGGCCGGCGTGACAACAGTATATCGCAGTTGCCATTTAGCCTTTTTAGCCCCTCTGCAACACCCATTTACGCCATTGACACCTGCATCCCCATTGAAAATTAGTTGTAAAATGGTCTTTAAATCGTAACGTAATGTTGACTGAATGCGGCTTTATCGGCATAATTACTACTTTATATTTGCTCGGCGACTTCAAGATTGTCTGTAATACCGGCTCTGAACAGCATTTCCTGGAGTGCAAATAATAAATTAATGTTTTGGTTAAACCTCTTTTAAATAACGAACACAGAGCCCTCTTTATAGCAGGAACAATATTTATGCTTTCAAGTAAGAAACAAAAAAGCAACTCCAAAACAGACGCTCGAAAAAACAGAGCGGCGGAAATTGCGAATACCTTTGAAGGGCTGATAACAGCTTTTATATTGGCCTTTCTCTTCCGAGCATTTGTAATGGAAGCGTTTCGGATTCCGACCGGCAGTATGGCGGGCACCCTGAAAGGTGCACATTTTTGCCTGCGCTGCCCCCAATGCGGATATAAATATGACTACGGGTTGGGAAATTATGGACTGCCTCAGGACAGCATTCCACGAGGACCTCTAAAATTAGTTAACTCCCGCTGCCCAAGTTGCGGATATTACCAGGCGACCGGCGGCACAATGCCGATAGCACCCGGCGATAAGATACTTGTGCTCAAGTGTATCTATCAGTTCTTCGAACCCAAGCAATGGGATGTAGTAGTATTCAAGGACCCCCTCGACCCCACAATAAATTACATTAAACGATTGGTCGGCCGGCCGGAAGAGAAGGTGGAAATAATTGACGGCGACATTTATATAAATGGCAGTATCAGCCGAAAACCACCTAAAGTCCAAAATGAGCTGTGGATGACTGTATATGATAACGACTACCAGCCGGTTCGCCCAACAGAAGGGACTTTTAACGGGCACTTCTGGCAGCAACCTTTCAGGAACATTCCGGACTCAAGGTGGGAAATCAACCCGGATAACCCGACCGTGTTTGACCTCGACAGCCCCGCCGAACAAATCAATACGATGATTTATGATACTGAAATCGGCAACGACTTCAGGGCCACTTATGCCTACGACGACATAAAAAGCTACAAGTATATGCCATTCTGCAGCGACCTGATGGTGCGCTTCTATACGAACCGGCTCGACTCGGAGGGACTTGTAGGTATAGAGATGAGCAAATACCAAATCAATTACAAGGCGTGGGTCGATTTCGGCGGCGATATGACTATCGAAGCTGTCAAAGGCAACGAAAGCGTGGAATTAGCTCATAAATCAATCGAACCGCCGGCTATGAACAAACCTGCGCTGGTTAAATTCACTAATGTTGACCATCAATTGATTTTCCAGTTCGGCGGCGAGAAATTGACTTATGATTTGGGAGGCGGCCCGGATGACACCGGCCAGAGAAAAACAAACATTCAGCCACAGGTTAGAATTTTCGGCGGCGGCAAAGTGACACTGTCGCACGTGGCGATTTTCAGAGACATCCACTACACCACATCTCAACTCGGCAACAGCGGCAAATCGGCCAGAGCAATGGAAGGCAATCCTTTTGCTCTCGGCAAAGACGAGTTCTTTGTGCTGGGCGACAATACTCCCAATAGTCTGGACAGTAGATGGTGGAGCAGGCCGGGAGTGGGAAACAACGGCCGAGAGTACACCGAGGGGATTGTTCCGCGGGACTATCTTGTGGGCAAAGCTTTGTTCGTTTATTGGCCGAGCGGATTCAAACCGTTTGCCAAATTTCCCATTTCGATTATTCCTAATGTCGGCCAACTACGTTTTATCTACGGCGGCTCAAGTAAACACTATAACTAACTATGTGTGCAAGAGATTAAAGGAGAATGTAAAATGAAACGAAAGCTTTTCAGTTTATGTCTTGGTCTGCTGGTTCTGTCAGTAATTTTGACCGGCTGCCAATCCCAACAGGAGCTGGCATTTAAGGCGGTTGAGGGCAAAACGCACTCGGCTGTGACGCCGGCAAACCGCGATAAACCTCGGCACCGGGCATTCAACGAACGCGTTAAGCAAGGCAATGTGGATTTGATTTTTATCGGCGATTCAATCACACACAACTGGGAAAAAGCTGGTAAAGAAGTCTGGGCGAAGTATTACGGCCATCGCAAAGCGGTGAATCTCGGTATCGGCGGCGATCGTACAGAGCACGTTTTGTGGCGGCTGGATAACGGAAACATCGACGGGATTTCGCCGAAAGTCGCGGTCGTAATGATTGGTACGAACAACCATCCTCCGCGGAACACCGGCGAAGAGATTGCCGATGGTATCATTGCCATCTGCAAGAAGCTGCGGACAAGACTGCCTGAGACAAAAATCCTGCTGTTAGGCATTTTCCCGCGTGAGCCGAAGTCCTGCCTTATGCGGAAGGAACTCGCCAAAGCGAGTAAAATTGCCTCAAAAATTGCAGACGGGAAAAAGATTTACTACCTGGATATAGGGGATAAGTTTGTCGAGCCGGACGGCTCAATCTCCAGAGAAATTATGAAGGACTATCTGCACCTGACGCCGAAGGGGTACAGAATCTGGGCGGAAGCTATTGAGCCAAAGCTTGCGGAACTGATTGGCGAGAAGAAGTAGCGAAGCCGGCGCTGGTGGCGCTCAAGCAAATATAGCTGTGAATTACGACGCATTGAGGTTGCAGTTTTTTTGTTGTATTTAGTGGTGCGTGCTGCGGGTAGCATTCGGCGGGTAGCATATAACATCGCCGTGCCGGCGAAAGGAAAAAGAACCCACAAATAAATTTGTGGGCTAAATATGGATTCCTGCCTTCGCAGGAATGACAATTCATAGGACTGCTCGGCTGTGCTCGGAATGACGGCAGGCGGGCTGTGGGGATTAAGCTCGCAGGCTTTTTTTGTTGGTTTGGGCGGGGATTTTCTCGTCGCTATTCTTGACTTTTCATCCAGTTGGGGGTATCCTACAAGAAGTGGAAAACTAAAAGGTAAAAGTGTAAAACTGCGGAATTCAGAAGAAAAGTTTATGAACCCCGTTAGAAATTCCACAACGGGGTGGTCGAAGACATTTGTAAGAGTATGGCGCAAAGAGGTAAAATTTCTAACGGGGTAAAGAAGGTCAAGCGAGTCGAAGAGCATTTCGAGGATATGCGGATTCTTGACGAGCTGAAGAAGTCATACCTCAACTATGCGATGAGCGTGATAGTTTCTCGTGCGTTGCCGGACGTTCGGGATGGATTGAAGCCATCGCAGAGGCGGATACTGGTTGCGATGAACGATTTAAATCTCGGCCCGCGCAGCAAACACCGTAAGTGTGCTAAAATTGTCGGCGATACCGGCGGCAACTATCATCCTCACGGTGACCAGGCAACTTATGGAACACTGGTGCGTCTGGGGCAGGAATGGAATATGCGTTATCGGCTGATTGACCCACAGGGCAACTTCGGGAGTATCGACGCCGACCCCCCTGCCGCTATGAGATATACCGAGGCGCGAATGGCGGCGCCGGCTATGGAGATGCTGGAAGATATTAACCATGATACTGTGGATTTTGTGCCGAACTACGATGAGACCCGGTCCGAGCCGACTGTGCTTCCGTCAAAGTTTCCGAATTTGCTGGTCAACGGCTCGACGGGGATTGCCGTTGGAATGGCCACCAACATTGCGCCGCACAATGTAGCTGAAGTCTGTGATGCGCTGCTCCTGGTCATCAAAGACCCGAACTGTGGTTTCAAGGATATTATGAAACGGCTGCCCGGGCCGGACTTTCCTACGGGCGGAATCATCTGCGGCAAAAATGGTATTACCGACGCTTATACCACCGGCAGGGGACATTTGACGGTCCGGGGAAAAGCGGACATCGAAGCAGACAAGAAGGGCAAAGAAAGAATCGTAGTAACCGAAATACCCTATATGGTCGTCAAGACGACGATTGTCTCGAAAATCGCAGGGTGCGTGCAGGGAGGCCAGATTGCGGAAATCTCCGATGTCAGAGATGAGTCCGACCGTCGCGGCCTGCGAATTGTGGTTGAGCTAAAAAAAGGTATGAATGCGGAAGTTGCACTCAATAAGCTGTATCGCTATACAGCTTTGCAGAACACGTTTGCTATTGCAAATATCACCCTGGTTAATAACAGGCCGGAAACACTTAATATCAAAGAGATGCTTAATTGCTTCATTGACCATCGCAAAACGGTTATGCGCAGGCGAAGCAGATATTTGCTGCGAAGATGCAGGAACAGAGCCCATATTCTCGAAGGTCTTATCCTGGCGGTCAGTGACATTGATGAAATCATTGACCTGATAAAGAAATCTCCTGATGCGCCGACGGCAAAGCTAAACCTGATGAAAAAGCCGCTGCGATTGACCGAGACAGCTACACTTAAAGAGATACTGCCTGAAGCTTTCATCAAGGAAAAGAGCAAATCGGACCAGTTCCTCACAGGCCCGCAGGCCGATGCGATTTTGACGATGCAGTTGCAGAGATTAACGGGACTGGAGATAAAGAAGCTGGCTAAAGAATACACTGATGTCACTGAACAAATAGAGGGTTACGAGGCGATATTGGCCAACGAGCAGATTCTGCTGGATATTATCCGCGAAGATATCTACGAAATAAAGGAAAAGTACGGAGACAAAAGGCGGACAAAAATTACAGCGGAAGTTGAGGAGCTCGATATAGAAGATTTAATCGCTGAAGAGGAAGTTATTGTTACTATAAGTCACAGTGGATACGTTAAGCGAATGCCGATTGATACATATCGCAAACAGGCCAGGGGCGGCAGAGGAATTATCGGCTCCGATATTAAAGAGGGCGATTTTATAGAGCACCTTTTCACAGCATCCACACACGACTATCTGCTTATTTTCACCAATCGCGGCAAATGCTACTGGCTAAAGGTCTATGATGTCCCCAGTATGTCGAGGCAAAGCAAAGGCAGGAACATCGTGAACCTGCTGAAGCTGGGCGACCAAAAAATGGCATCCATAATCAACGTGCGCAAATTTGACGGTGAAGGGGCAGCGGAGGGCAAAGAACGTCAGCTTGTTATGGCTACAAAGAATGGGATCGTAAAAAAGACCAGACTCTCGGCCTACAGCAACCCCAGACCAAGCGGTGTCATTGCAATCAAGCTCGACCCTAATGATGATTTAATTGGCGTTGCCTTGACAACAGGCCGGGACCATATTGTACTGGGTACGCAGGATGGTATGACGATACGCTTCGACGAAAAGCAAGCTCGCTCAATGGGCCGGGTCTCACGAGGCGTTAGAGGGATTAAGCTGCGTCCCAAAGACAGCGTGGTCGATATGGTGGTCGCCGAGGAAAAATCCTCGCTGCTTACGGTCTGTGAAAAAGGGTACGGCAAACGAACGAGCCTTGAAAATTACCGGGCGCAGAACCGAGGCGGGGTAGGCCTGATAAACATAAAAACAACCGCCCGAAACGGCAAAGTAGTTGCACTCAAGGCCATCCAGAGCAAGGACGACCTGATGATGATAACCGCCAACGGAATAATTATTCGCACCGGTCTGGAAAAAATCCGCTCGATTGGCAGAAACACGCAGGGCGTGCGTTTAATAAAACTCGGGTCGGGCGACAAACTCGTTGCGGCCGAAAAGATAGTCTTCGAAGACGTGAACAATCCAGAGGAACAGCCGAATACCAATTCCAAAGCAGAACCCCAAGAAAAGAATAGCAAAAAGACTCCTAAGAAGAAGTAATACCCTGTCGTGCTGCGTGGGTATAAATAAAGCTCATCATCGGGGACGAATGCACAGATAATGACTAACGTTAAAAGAGTGTGCTTTGCGCACTTTGTCAGCAATAGAGATGTTTTAGGTTATGTTAGGTGATAACGCTTCGAAGATATCAAAGACCGTTACTAAGCCCTGCACTTTGCCCTGTCGGCCGACCACAGGCAAGGCTTGTGTGCCGAACCGGCGCATATTTCCCATTATAGCCACCAGTGGTGTTTCGGGAGGAATGGTGTGAACATGGCTGTTCATTGTCCATTTGACCCTGATGTTGAGAGTGGCATCGTCGAGCGGTCGACGCCATTTCGCAAAAACAGGTTGCAGATAAGGACTGATTACGCCTCTCAGGTCTGATTTTGAGACAATACCACTTGGCACTTTGTCACAACCTATCATCATATAGACAGCATCACATTGCCGCATTTTGATAAGAGCCTGCTGTACGCTCTCGTCCGGGTTGCCCCAGAGAATATCTTTCTGCATAATGTTCTCTGCGCATATTGCTAAAAGCCCGCTATCGGACGATGCATGCTTTCCCTTAGTGACATTTTCAACGGCAACAACCTTGAGCTTTTCGGCTTCGGCCCTGGCCTGTTTTTCAGCTTGTGCCTTCAACTCGGCTTCCTTTCTGGCTTTCTTTTCAGCTTCAAGCCTTCTTTCCGCTTGCGCTCTGGCCTTTTCTTCGGCTTCGGCTCTCGCTTCAGCTTGTGCCCTTGCCTTCTCTTCCGCTTGTGCCTTTGCTTGCGCTTCGGTTTTAGCTTTCTGCTCGGCTTTTGCTCTTAATTCAGCTTCCGTTCTAAATTTCTCTTCGGCCTTAGCTTTTAACTCTGCCTCAGTCCTGACCTTCTTTTCAGCTTCAAGCCTTCTTTCCGCTTGCGCTCTGGCCTTCTCTTCCGCTTGTGCCCTTGCTTGCGCTTCGGTTTTAGCTTTCTGCTCGGCTTTTGCTCTTAATTCAGCTTCCGTTCTAAATTTCTCTTCGGCCTTAGCTTTTAACTCTGCCTCAGTTCTGGCCTTCTGTTCAGCTTGCGCTCTTGCCTGGGCATCAGCTCTGGCCTTTTCTTCAGCTTCGGCTTTAGCCTCAGCTTCGGCCCAAGCCATTTCCTCGGCTTGTGCCTTTGCTTGCGCTTCGGTCTTAGCTTTCTGCTCGGCTTTTGCTCTTAATTCAGCTTCCGTTCTAAATTTCTCTTCGGCCTTAGCTTTTAACTCTGCCTCAGTCCTGGCCTTCTGTTCATCTTGCGCTCTTGCCTGGGCATCAGCTCTGGCCTTTTCTTCGGCTTGCGCCTTTGCTTGTGCTTCGGTCTTAGCTTTCTGCTCGGCTTTTGCTCTTAATTCAGCTTCCGTTCTAAATTTCTCTTCGGCCTTAGCTTTTAACTCTGCCTCAGTTCTGGCCTTCTGTT
>JGI10211J34971_10003741_pt1 | contig 12131 bp, 7 predicted proteins | sample Etolagsediment_FD_34971 | JGI IMG/M metagenome (IMG submission 34971) | reverse complement strand
TGAGAGTACGCCCCCTCAAAATCAGGCGAACCTGGGGGGCTCTCCGTCCCGTGACGAAGCCGCACTCGACCAAGCATGGGCGCAAAGGCTATTCGCGCCAGGAGAACCGGCGCATTGCCAGGACTTCCCTGAAGAACGAACCGTAGCGCAAGGCGGAAATACCGATGGACAGAGACTTGATCCCGATTACCCGTATGCCGCTGGGCCAGTCGCTCGTCGAGAGTGAGCACCCCCTGACGGCCCTGGCACGTGAATGCCCAGACGAAACGCTGCGGGCGATCGTCCTGCAGCGTGACGCGGATAGAGCGTTGGCGCTGACGCAGCAGAAGCTGGCTGCAATGAGTTCGGCGTCGGCCGGACTGACGAACACCGCGACCGAATGGCTCCGGAGCCGGAACGATCGGGAGTCCGAGCTGCGGCTGGATACGTCCGTCACCCTCTCGGAGGGGTTCCTGGGGCTGAACAAGCGCAAGGTTCGCGGATTCCTGCGAATCAGTACGTGGTAAGGAGCAGACGAGATGAGCAGCAACCGGGACGAGAGTTTCACTGGAGCCGTCGTAGCACCGGTGTGCGCGATCCTCGGTGGGGGTATGCTCCTGGTCGGGAATCCATTGGGTCTGGGTCTGCTGGGGCTCTCGGCTGTAGCGGCCCGGCGTGCCCGTAACCAGCGTGAGCAGGACGAAGCGGGGGCCGCAATGCGCGATGAGCTGATCGCCTCCTGCTCGGAAGAGAATCGGGCCATCGCCGAGCTCTGGCGGCAGAACCGCCGGCCGGGCGAGCGCCATCTGAAGATGGAACGCGTGATCGAGGAAACATGGCGGCCTGGTCGACAGCGCGTCGTCACCAAGGAGCGATTCGACGCGTGAGAACAGCACAGGAGTATGTTGGGGGCGTGACTGGACCTGCCGAACGCATTCGGGATGGTTACGTTACAGCAAAGCCCCCAGCGAGTCCGACCGGGACCAGCAGATGCAGGCGGGCTTGGCATGCGGGGTGGCGCCACTTACCCCGCCGTGCGGAGCGCGGTCAGAGAGCAACGTAGGAGTACCGATGGCGCATTGTGCCGAACCAAGAATCATGTCCGCAGCGAAGCTCTGGCTGGAAGGTGACGCAATCCGCCAATTCCAGCGCGTGGCGGGGCACGAGAAAGTCGTTGCCGCAGCCGGCATGCCAGACCTGCACCCAGGCAAGGGGGTGCCTGTTGGCGCGGCGTTCGCGCTGAAAGACGCCGTGTGGCCGGAACTGATCGGAGAGGACATCGGATGCGGTATGCGTGTCTACAAGACCGACCTGTTGCTGCGCAAGCTGAAACTGGAGGCATTCGCGCGGCAGATCGAGGACCGCTTCCTGGCGGACGAGCAACGGCCAGCGCTGGTTTTCCGGGACATCTGGACAGGCGGTTCGACCGGGGTCCGAGACACCGCCGCGCGTGGCTTCCTCACAAGCTCAGGTGAGCCGACAGGAGCCCACGGTCCCCTGCCTGTTCCGCCCCGTGAATGGGATTCCTGTGTTGCCGCTCTGGGAACGATAGGCCGCGGCAATCACTTCGTAGAGATCCAGGCCGTGGAGGAAGTGTGCGATGTGATCGCCGCGGAACAGTTTGGCGTCGCGAAGCACGATGTCCTAATCGCCATCCATTCGGGTTCCCGTGCCGTCGGGGCTGCCGTCAGAAACCACACACTCCGCGAACTTGGGAACAGCATACTTGACGGCAAAGCGCTCCAGCAATGGCTCGGACTGATGAACGGGGCCCTCAACGTGGCCCTCTGTAACCGGGCACTCCTTGCCTGGCGCGTTGCCGCAAGCGTAAGAAGGTGCAGTTGGTCGCTCTTGCTTGATTCACATCACAACTACGTCTCATTAGAGACGGTTGGTGGCGCAGAATGCTGGGTACATCGCAAAGGCGCGCTCCGCGCTGGATCGGCTGAGCTCTTCCTGCTCCCAGGCAGTCGCGGGGATCACAGCTATCTTATGCAGGGAACCGGAAACGGGAAATGGCTGTGCACGGTCGCGCACGGTGCCGGGCGGAAAATGGCTCGCAAGGAGGCCGTAGCGAAGATGAAGCTGAAGTACAAGCGCGCTGAATTGCACCGCACAGCTCTGGGCAGTCATGTCATCTGCGACGACAACAAGCTGCTGTATGAGGAAGCGCCGGAAGCGTACAAGAGCGTGGAGTCCATTCGCGAGTGCCTCGAGGTACACGACGCGGCCCAGGCCGTGGCACGACTGCGGCCGTTGGTGACGGTGAAGTGTTGAAAACAGCTTGCTGGACAGGTCATGCCGAGCCGTAAAGAGAAGGCCAAGCTACACCGCGAACTGCGGCCGGGGGATCTGACGACCCGGTATCGTCGCCTCCGCGACCGGGAGGAACCGACCCAGATTCCCGGTGACGACAATGACGACTGGGGGGAGCAGTACGACGACTACTGGAGCGACTGGAACTGGGCGGACACTACTGACTATGAGATCCAGAGGGAACTCGGTTCACTGGTATCGCATATGGGACTTGACTCGGTGGCGGCCCGACTCCCCGATGGTACGAAGCAGGCACTCGAGGAAGGGGCTTCCTCTGAGAGGGGACACACTTCTGCGACGGCCACTGCGGATCGCCGGCCGTCTCTGGATGACCTTCTCCAGCGAATGGCCGAGTGCGTCTATCGATGGGGACATGGTCCTGGAAGGGAGGATGATTGGGAGGAGAGACGCTACCGGTCCCCCTATCTCGATGGGACGACGGTCAGCAGAGAGGGCGCGTTCCCTGAGCTCGCCGGCGTCCCAGAGAAGATCCCCGGCGAGACGCTAGGCTTGCAGGGAATAGCACTGATGCTCAGTCCATTCTGGTTGCGTTCGCCGCACGGCTGGTCACCCCCGAACTCACAACGGCGGGATTGCATCATCTCCTTCGTCAACCACCTCTTCCTTGAGTATCCCGTGCCCGGGTTCGTCTACAACAACTGGCTGCGTGCCGGGTGGCCGCGCGTCAAATGGGCATGCTGGTTTCTGTTGTTCGCGCGCGGCGTCAGTCTCCGCAAAGCTGCAGAGGCGTTCAACTGGGATATCCCAAAGCGCCTTCCGAAGTGGCTGAGGGAAGCACCAGAGCAGCTGAGCCCCGTCGAGGCCGTGATGTGGGCCGAAGTCATGAGCCTCGGAGGCACGGAGACGGTGTTCCGGTGGCTGGTAGCGCATCCCGCGTATGCCGTGGATACGACTTCGAGACTCTCTGATCCCTCGCTTACGGCGTTCTGGCGGCAGACGGCGCAATGGTTGGTGTCTCACGAGGTGGAGCTGCCTACCCATGACGTTCGCGGTATTCTCGACTGGGCGATGCACCTCTACACCGAGGGCAGACGCGGGCGCCGGTTCTCCTGGGCAGGACGCAGCGTCGCTCGCGCCGCCGAAGCGGCTGAAGAGTACCGTCGGCTCCGAGAGGCACTGCGTGGCTCGCGGCTCGCAGAAATCGAGAACTGCCGCTGGGAGGCCCACGGATGGAACTGGGACCACAACGATGGCTACAGCACTTGGCACCTGGTCGAGCTGACGACCGGCAGAGAACTGATCGAGGAAGGCCGGGAGCTGGGGCATTGCGTTGCCTCGTACGTCCATCATTGCCTAACCGACCATTCGGCCATCTGCTCTCTTCGCCGTGATGACTCGCGAACCGTCACGATCGAGGTCAATCCCTGGTCCAAGCGGATTGTACAGGTGTGCGGCCTTCAGAATCGCTGCGCGGCGGACGCGGAGCAGGCCATGATAGACCGGTGGGAGAAAGCAGTGCTCCGACCGTTGAGGGGAGGGCTGGTGGGAACGTGTCATAGTGGCACCCGCCTCCATTGATTCGCCTCTGGAGGTGGCGGCCGCCAGCGGTTCACATCTGGACGAACAGAAAGGGACGAGAGGGAGTGCTTTACCCTACTGAGGGGCTGAGCCAGCAGACCAAAACTGTATGCCGTACCTGAACTACAAACTGATCGCGGTCGTGCAGGAGCTTGAGACCGGCGACTACTATGCCCGAGTCTTGCGCCTTCCGGGGGTCTCCGCATTGGCCGAGAGCAAGGACCGACTGCTGCGTCGATTACGGGATGACGCGAAGATCGCGATCGAGGAGTCCGACCCGGCGGAAGTCTACCAACTCGTGCTGCCGGAAACCCCGGAGATGGGCAGCGTAGAGCTCGTGATCGATCCTCCGCATGGCGACCCCGCGTGGCGGACCCCCTTGACGGCAGCGTTCAGCGTAGTGCGTTGGTCGCATGAAGGCGGGGGGCATGTGGCCCGGGTGCCGGCGCTCGGGATCGATGTCGTATCCGAAACTGTAGAGGGCCGAGATAGGAGGCTTCCTCAAGAGATCCGCGGCGCGTTGATGCGCGAGGAATCGTTGACTTCACTGAAGAGCATCGCGGAGTCCTTCCGGACAGTCTCCATCGAGCTGGTCGAGTTCGAGGTAGTGGCTTCCACAACCACCGCCAAGGCGCGGTCCCAAGAGAAGGGGCTTCAGGAGAAGCCTGACCACACTAAGTTCCTGCAGGAGGTGGGAACTCGACTGCGGAGCACGACCGTCAAGCGGGCCTATGAGATCGACGAATCCGTGGCCCGGCTTGCGGAAGTGGTCGGGGGTGATAACCGCAGAAGCGCACTCCTCGTCGGCCGCTCGGGCGTTGGTAAGACGGCGGCAGTCCACGAGCTCGTCGCCCAAGCTGCCCGCCGCCGCCTGGGCAGTACCCAGTTCTGGGAGACGAGCGGGGCACGCCTCGTTTCCGGCATGTCCGGATTCGGTATGTGGCAGGAACGCTGCCAACGGCTGCTGCAAGCTGCGAAAGGAACCAACATTGTCCTCCACATGGGCAACCTGATCGAGCTCATGGAGGTGGGCAAGTCGGTGTCCAACAGACAAGGGATGGCAACATTCCTACGTCCGTACATTGCCCGCGGCGAACTGCTTGCCGTAGTCGAGTGCACTCCTGAGCAGGTACCACTGGTCGAGCGCGAGGATCCCCTGCTGCTGACCGCCTTCACCCGGATTGACGTACCCGAGCCATCCGCCGAGAAGACGCGGAGCATCCTCTTGGAGGCGGCCCTGCAACACGCTCGCGGGAAGCAGTCGCCACCGCTTGACACGGACGGAATCGAGCTGATGGACCGGCTGCATCGTCGCTACACCCCTTACTCAGCCTATCCGGGCCGGCCCTTGCGCTTCCTCGCCAACCTGCTGAGGGAGCTGCCGGCCGAAGAGACTCTCACCCTCCAGAGCATCACCCACGCCTCCTCCAACGAAACGGGCCTGCCGTTGTCTCTGCTTGACGAGGAACACAGAATCGACCTGCGAGAAATACGAAACTGGTTCTCGGAACGTGTGCTCGGACAGCCGGAGGCGGTTGACATTGTGACGGACTTGCTGGGGGTGGTAAAGGCTGAACTGAGCCGCCCGCGTAAGCCGATCGCATCATTGCTGTTCATTGGGCCAACGGGAGTCGGCAAGACGCAACTGGCCAAGTCGCTGGCTGAGTATCTGTTCGGCGACCCGAAACGTATGGTGCGGTTCGACATGAGTGAGTTCGCCGACCCGGTCGCTGTTAAGCGCCTGATCGGCGGCGTGTTCGGCGCAGAGGGGCTTCTCACGGCCAAAGTTCGCGAGCAACCGTTCTGCGTTGTGCTGTTCGACGAGTTCGAGAAGGCCCACCCGCTGTTCTTTGACATCATGCTACAGGTTCTTGGCGAGGGCCGCCTCTGCGATGCAGGCGGCCGTGTCGCGGATTTCTGCAGCGCGGTCGTGGTGATGACATCGAACCTGGGTGCGCGGTCGTTCCAGCGCGGTGCCGTGGGGCTGCACTCAGGAACGAATCAGGGGGAGCGAGCACGCAGTCACTTCGCCGAAGAAGTCCGGAGGTTCTTACGGCCCGAATTGTTCAACCGCATGGACCGCGTCGTGCCCTTTGTGCCGCTGACGCGAGAGACTGTACTCGGCATCGCCCAGCGCGAGCTTGAACTGATCCACCGAAGAGACGGAATCCGCTATCGCGGGATCGACTTGGACACGTCCGAAGCGTTGGTGCGTCACCTTGCTGACCAGGGGTTTGATGAACGCTATGGCGCTCGGCCTCTCAAGAGGACCTTCGAGCGCGAGTTCCTGGTCCCGCTCGCCGAGAGGATGAACGGGTACGCGGGAGATCTGCCACTCGACGCTCGGGCCTCCCTTCAGGGCGCTCGGGTCACGCTGCATGTCCGGGCGCAGTCGGGCGATGATGGCGGAACACTGCTCGAGGGTGGCCGTGACCGGAGAGCGGCAGATGTCATTGAGAGAGTCAGGGAGTTGCGGCGTGACGCGGCCAGACTCAATCGCTGCTCGGCAGTCACGATGCTCCGGAATAGGCTCTACGTGGCGGAACGCTTCGAGGCGAAACGAAAGCGCAAAGCAGCGCGCCGGAAAGGCGAGGCGCCAGCAGGAACAGACAAGGAGCGGAAGGCGGTGCTTTCGAAACTCCGCCAGACCACGACCATGTTGGAGGAGTATACCACTTCCGTCTGTAACGCCGAGGACGACCTCCTTGAGCGGTTCTACACCGGCCGGGAGGCGGGAACTGAAGCAGACCGTGCAACGTCCGCTTCTCTGGAAGACAGCTGGTGGCGGACCCTTTACGCGGTGTACGCTTTCACGTTCGACCAGCCGGATCTGGGAGCAGTTGCGGTGTTCAGCGAGAACGCTGAAGCCCTGTTCTTGCTTGCTCGATCCTACCACGACATAGCAGTGAAGAGCGGGTTGTCAGTGACGGTGTTCCGTTTTGTGCTGGCCCTCGATTCGAACAGGGGTGCATCGAACGCTGAGACAGAGCTGGAGCGGAAGGAACGAAAAGGAAAGAGAGGCACGGTTGGTGCCGGACCGCAGACGAACCAGAATGACGCTGCGGGTCACGAGGACGAGGCCGACGCCAGTGCGGAGAAGGAGCACCGTGCCATCCAACCGGAGCGGATCGAGGGGGATGTGGCCAAGTACCTCGCCCAAGGCGATCCGGCGGCTCTCGGACTCGGACTCGAAATGAGTGGGACACTCGCCCTTCCCCGGTTTGAAGGCGAAGTCGGACTGCACACCTTCAAATGGTCTGCCAAATCGAGCAGCAAGTGCTTCGTGGATGCAGTTGGGGGCGCCCTCAAGGACTACGTGCCGCCCGACCGAATTGAGCGTCGGGGCACCATTGGTCGCCAGCCCCCGTGCCGGTCCTATAGCGCGGAGAGCAACCGAGCTGAAGACAAACGGCTGGGCAAGCCGTATCGATGGGCGCGGGACATGACCGAAGACCTGATCCGCAAGATCATCGAGGAACGGCTCCGGACGAATGCCATGGCAATGCTGTCCACGTAGGAGCGTCGTTCCTCTGGTGCAACTTCCATACGTCGAGACCGGAGATCTGGGAGAGTCGGAGCGCCTGCCCTCCTGAGCAGATGACAATCACCATCCCAATCTATGTGGAGAAACTGCCTTCGCGGGACGGCGATGATCTGTTCGCCGTCGCGCCGCTGTTTGGAGGCGGTGCCAGTGCACGCGCGCAGGAACTCTCCAAGGCGATGACCAAGCTGGTAAGGGCGCTCCGCAAGCTCGTCGGCGAGCTGGCTCGGACCGGTGACTGTGACGAACTCCTTGCCTTCTTCGCTCCACCGGAATGGGAGGACCACTCGTACAAGCTCAGGATAGAGCTTCGGAAGCTCAACGTGGAAGGGCGTTTCCACGTGGTCGCGTTCAGAAGACAGGGACGGCGCCTGGCTTTCACACCCACCGTGCCGGACCTGTGGTTCGAGTACGGACGAGGCGACGGCTTGCGGCAGCGGGCCGAAGAGGTGCTCACGCACCACTACCTGAAGGAAGAGAAGAAGTGGGAAGACACGGGCGACATCAGGAAGGAAATCGCCGGCCGCACGGGCACATGGACGACATCGGTCGATCTCGACGTCTACCCAGCGCGAAGGAAACGCCGGAAAGGCAGCGTGGGAAAGCCTTTTGCGTTTCTGGGGGGAGGCAGATCATTCTTCGGGGACGAGGAAATCGAGAAGGTCGGGCGCTGCCTTGACTACCTTTACCCCGACGAACTTGACCGTGTGATCGGGCGTGAGTCGCAGGTCGAGGAACTCACGCGCCTGCTCAGAGCATCGGACAGGCCCCCGGTGATGCTTCTCGGCCCCCCCAAGGTCGGGAAGACCGCCATTCTGCACGAGGTGGTCTACGGGATTGTCAAAGCCCGCAAGTCGCCCTACACGGCCAAGAAGAATACGTGGCTGCTGTCGCCGCAACGGCTGATTTCGGGAATGTCTTTTGTCGGCGAGTGGGAGGACCGTCTGCTCGCCATCGTAGGGGAAGCAAGAAGACGCGACCACACGCTCTATTTCGATGACATCCTGGGGCTTTTCCAGGCGGGCGTTTGTGCGAGCTCCGATCTCAGTGTCGCGCACGTACTAAAGCCCTTCCTCGAACGACGAGAGGTCCGCGTCGTCGGTGAGATGACAGCGGAGGCGTTTCATGTCCTCCAGGAGAAGGACCGCGGCTTTGCCGACCTGTTCCACATCATCCGGGTGGACGAACCCAATGAGGACCTGAACTGTCGGATCATGGTCTCGGTTATGCGTCGACTCGAAGATCAGCATCGCTGCCGATTCGGGTTGGAGGTATTGCCTGCGGCTCTTGACCTACAGCGGCGATACGTGCGGAGTCTGGCGTTCCCCGGCAAGGCCGCCATGTTCCTCGGGCAGCTGGCAGTACGGCTGGCACGCCGGGCCGGAGCGTCCGGCGCTGCCGCCGAGCCGGCCTCGGGCGTACAGGAAATCGCACGTGATGACGTGCTGGACACGTTCCATCGGAAGAGCGGCCTGTCCGTTGCCTTTCTCGACACTCGCGCGAAGCTGCCGCGACGGGAAGTGACCGAGGCACTGAAGACGCGAATTGTCGGCCAGGAGCCGGCCGTGGCCGCGATGGCTGACGTTGTCGCAGTCGCCAAGGCCCGCCTCAATGACCCCGAACGGCCTTTGGCGTCCTTCCTCTTCCTCGGCCCGACAGGGGTGGGCAAGACACAATGTGCCAAGACTCTCGCAGCCTACCTTTTTGGGAGCGAGGAACGACTTCTTCGTTTCGACATGAACGAATTCGTTTCGAGTGACGCGGTTGCGCGTCTCGTCGGGACCTTCCACGCCCCGGACGGCCTCCTCGCCGCCGCCATCCGTCGGCAACCGTTTTCCGTTGTCCTTCTTGACGAAATCGAGAAGGCGAACCCGGACGTCTTCACACTGCTGCTTCAGGTCATGGGCGAGGGCCGGCTCACCGACGCCAAGGGCCGCAGCGTCGACTTCTCGAACGCGATCATCGTGCTCACGTCGAACCTCGGTACCCGACAGGCTGGCAGGCAACTCGGGTTCGGGGCCGGGGATCGGAGTCAGAACACCGTCTACGTTGAGGCGGCGGAGAAGTTCTTCGCGCCCGAGTTCTTCAACCGTCTCGATCGCGTCATCCCGTTCTCCGAACTCACGCGAGAAGAGATATCGGGCATCGCCCGGATTCTGATCCAAGACGTGTTGGGGCGTGAAGGCTTGGCCCGGCGGAAATGCGTCCTGCATGTTGCGGAACGGGCGATGGACAAGATCGTGCAGGAAGGCTTCCACCCGCAACTCGGCGCTCGAGCCCTGAAGCGGGCCATCGAGCAGCAAGTCACAGCTCGCCTGGCCAAGCGGCTCTCCGTCTTCAGTCCCGATGCCCCGACGGTGATCAGCATCTACCTGCAGCACGGCGAACTGCTTGTCGGCGCTGACCCGTTGGTTGAAGCTGAGCCGCGGCGGGGGCGTGTAGTCATTCGGACCCGGGAGCAGATTGCAGAGTTTGCGGACCGTGTGGAGGCGGTGCTGAGCCGGGTTGATTCGGCCGTTGCCCCGCTTGCCCCGGCCCAGCCATTCGACCCGAGTGCCCTGGCAGATAGTGAACGGATGTACTTCTTCATTCGGGAGCAAGCTGGGAAAACCCGGTACCAGACACGCCGGCTCAGCGAACGGCTCGGGCGTCCCCGAGGTCAGCGCATCGGGCCAGCCTTGGTAGCGCCCCGGAAGAGGTCGCTACGTGCGCGGCATATTCTCAATGATTGGCGTGGAGGCCGTGGCCTGGTGGCCGAGTTGGCCCGTGCCGACGACTTGAGGGAGTGCCTCGCGGAGCTCGCCAGTGAGTCTGTCGGGGATGACCCCGTGGATGCGTCAGTCGTCAAGCTCTTGGATGAGCTGCGTCTGCTTGAGAGCATGGTCGCTGCCCTGCAACAGCCCGACCTGCCGGGAAGAACGCTCGTGACTGCGCGTCACGTCAGTGGTCAACTCCGTGACGACGGTCCGGTGGTTGATGAACTGCTGAAGCTCTATCGTGACGCTTTCCGGACCTTCAACATTGCCGTAGACGAGAACGATGAGTGGCCGGACCCCGCCCTCCGGTACAGGGACGGTCCGGCATTCCTCATCCTCCATGGCCAACACGCTGCCCTCCTCGCTGGGTCAGAAGAGGGAACTCACCTTTTCCGTGACGTCCACCAGGAGACGTCCGGGCCGCTGTGTCCATGCCGTCTCTATTGCCGTGCGGTCCCCGACGGACAGTCGCCGGAGTCGGTGTTCCAGGGAATCTACCAACGACAGACCGAATGGGCAGAGGCTCTGTCCAGGGGCGAAGCAGACTTGGCAGACAACCCGTTCCCTCTGATGCCGGTACTGCGCGTGTATTGGGCTCGGAAAGGGAGCCTGGACACGCGGACGGGGCTCTGTGTACCAGTGAATTGCAGCAGTTGGGACATGCGGAGCATGGTCCTCGGGGCCTTGCCGTTGCCGGCCGAGCTCGAGGGATTTGAAGAGTAGGCACGACGTTTCGATGTTGCACCCGGTAGGTACGACCTTTCCAGGTTGCACCCTCCGAAGATGGGCAAGCTGGAGAGCTTACCCTACGTGATGGTAATGACTGAGAAACCGCAAACCACAGCGTTCTACCGCCGCAAGCTGCCGCACTGGCGAGTTGCCGGACGCCCCTACTTTGTCACGTTCCGATTGCACGGCTCCCTTCCGGAAGCACTCCGGGCAGAGCTCAAGCGCCACCGTGAAGCCCTGAATGGTGCTGACGACGAAGCCAGCCAGAACCTGCACCGGCTTATGTTCAGGCGGATCGAGGAGGTCCTCGACACCGCGAAACCAGGCGTAGACTACCTGCGGCAACCTCGAATCGCCGAGTTGGTGGCCCGTGCGTTCGATTGGGCGGAAAGGGAATGCGGGTGGCGTGTGCCAACCTACAGCATTCTCCCGAACCATGTCCACGCCCTGTTCGCCGGGGGCGACACGGCAGATCGCAGTCTATCGAAGACACTCGGATCCATCAAAGGCTTCACGGCCCACGAGGCGAACGACGTCCTGGGCCGGCGCGGCAGGCAGTTCTGGCAGCACGAGTCGTTCGACCATTGGTGCCGAACCGCAGAGAAGGAAGAAGCCGTGGTTGACTACATCCGCAACAACCCCGTGAAGGCTGGCCTCGTCGCCGACTGGCGCGACTGGCCGTGGACCAAGTAGGTGCGACGTTTCCACGTTGCACCCTCCGGAGATGGGCAAGCTGGAAAGCTCACCCTACTTGGGCAACCTCGAAGGGTTACCCTACTGATATGCCGACCTACCGATACCCAGTCATGTTGTGGGAGGACCTCCAAGGGCACTGGACAGCGCGCCTCGTGGAGTTCAGGGCGTTCCCCGCGGCCTTGGACGAGACGCCGCGGAAGGCCCTGGCGCAGCTCAAGGAGACCCTCGCCTGGCACCAGAAGGAGAACCCGTGGGACGAACTGCCGGAGACCGACTTCGTGGATCCGGTTCTGCAAAACGTTGTGGTGGTCGTGCAGCCCCAATACACCGTCCAGGGGCGAGACCGGACCAAGTGGAGGCTGCTTCAGCAACTCGCGATTGACGATCTCGGCGAGAGCCGGGTGGTTCCAGTCGATGAGCCTGTCCGCCTGCGGATTGCTTGCGTCCGTGGGCGCGAGCAGGGGGGGCTGCTGGTCTGCGCCATTCCGTCTCTGGGAATCAGCTTCAATTACTACGAGGCCAGTGCGCTCGAGAAGCTGGTAAGGCACTATGTCTGTGAGAAGCTGCAGGGCTGT